>Ga0163144_10028841_pt1 | contig 10684 bp, 2 predicted proteins | sample OliLak19BULKMAT1_FD_123175 | JGI IMG/M metagenome (GOLD analysis project Ga0163144, IMG submission 123175) | Freshwater microbial mat bacterial communities from Lake Vanda, McMurdo Dry Valleys, Antarctica - Oligotrophic Lake LV.19.BULKMAT1 | ecosystem: Environmental > Aquatic > Freshwater > Lake...
GAATTTCCAGAGGACAAACCCGCAACTACCGTTTCGTCGATGACGATCTAAGCACGTCGGGTTCCGCTTACACCAAAGCGGTAGCCAACGTCGAGGCGCTTGAACTGTTGCGCCGACTTGAGGCGGACGAGCGCCGCGCAACGCCGGAAGAACAAAAGACGCTGGCCAAGTTCATTGGCTGGGGCGCATCCGAGATTCGCAACGCATTGTTCCCCGGCAAGAATGTTGCGCGCGATTCGAGGTGGGAAGATCTGTACCAGCGCATTGCTGACAAGCTATCGCCGGACGAAATTAACGAAGCCAAGCGGTCCACCCAGTACGCGCACTACACGTCGCGCGAAGTGGTGCAATCCATGTGGCGCGCGGTCGAGCGGTTTGGCTTTGCTGGCGGGCACATTCTTGAGCCCGGCATGGGCATTGGTAACTTCCCCGGCCTCATGCCGCAGTCGCTTGCCGACCGCTCGCACTACACCGGCATCGAGTTTGAGCCAATCACGGGGGGTATCGCCAATCAACTCTTTCCTGACGAGCAGATTCGCGTCGAAAGCTACGTTGACAGCAAGCTCCCGCGCGACTTCTACGATATGGCGATCGGCAATCCGCCGTTCCAAAGTTTCAACGTGCTGGGCGACCCGGAGTACAAAGCGCGGCGCTTTAAGCTGCATGATTACTTCTTTGCCAAGTCGATCGACCGAGTACGCCCTGGCGGGCTGCTGGCCTTCGTCACGTCGCGCTACACCATGGACAAGGTGAACGACGCGGCGCGCGAGTACATAGCCGAACGTGCCAACCTAATAGGCGCGATTCGCCTGCCGCAAACCGCGTTCAAGGCGAACGCCGGAACCGAGGTTGTGACTGACGTGCTGTTCTTCCAGAAACACGGTAACGGCGTTGTGGCCGGTGAGGGTGAGGCGTTCGGATCCGTGCGGACTGTCCAGACAAAGGACGGTCCGGCAGTCGTTAATGAGTATTTCAAAGCGCATCCAGAAATGATCTTGGGTACGCCCGCATTGAGCGGCACCATGTACTCGAACAATGAATACACGGTCCTGCCTGATAAGACTTCCACAATTGACGCGCAGTTCGCTGCGGCGGTCGAGCGGCTGCCAGAGAACATCTATCGTGCGGACACCAGCACGGGCCGCAACCAGCAAGCGGTGGCAATGGACCTTGACCCAAAGGCCAAAAAGGAAGGAGGCTACTACCTGAGCGAAAAAGGTGTGTTGATGCAGCGCCAATCCGGCCTCGGCCTGCCGGTCGTGTCCGGCATCGGGCTGCCGAACAGCAAACAGATCGAGCTCATTCGCGGCTATGTGCCGGTGCGCGATGCACTCAAGCAAGCGCAGTATGACCAGTTGAATGATGGCGACTGGGAGAAGTCGCTGACGCTGTTGCAGAAGGAGTACAAGAAGTTTGTCAAGGTGCATGGGCAGATTAGTCAGTTTACGATCGTCACTCGCATTAACAAGAAAACCGGCGAGCCTTCGCAGTCGTTCTCGTTCCCGGTGTGGCGCGCGATCAAGGATGACCCGGACTCCACGTTATTCTTGGCGCTAGAGGAACTCAACCCGGACACCAACGAAATCACCGAGAGCGCCATCTTGCGCGACCGCGTTCTTGCCAAGCCTGCCGAGGCGCGTGTCGAGACTGTGCAAGACGCTTACATGAAGGTGTTGAATGATGTCGGCGCCGTCGACATTCCGAGAATTGCGGCTGAAATGGGCGGTCTATCGGAAGAAACGGTAGTTGATGCGCTGGGCGCGGCTATCTACAAGACGCCACAAGGCAAGTGGGAAACTGCCGACGAGTACCTTTCTGGCGCGGTTATTGACAAGCTGGCCGAAGCCGAAGCTGTCGCCAAGACCGACAAAAGCATGCAGCGCAACGTCGAGGCATTAAAAGCGGTTCAGCCGGTGCCGGTGCCGCCGTCTGCCGTATCGGTGGGGCTCGGGACAACATGGCTGGATCATAAGTTCGTCAACCAGTTCACCGCCGAAATAGTCGGTAGCCGTGCCGAAGTGGAGCGCAACCCAGCAACCCAAGCGGCAAGAATTACCGTTGACGGGCAGTCGTGGGGCGTGATTGATACCGTTGACTGGGGCACCAGTGCGCGGCCCTACGATGATCTATTGCTAGCGGCATTGAAGCAAAAGCCGGTCGTTGTGACGAAAATGGTCGACAAGACAGAAACCAAGGATCTGAAAGCAACGGAGGCGGCGAACGCCAAGTTGAAGAAGATTAAAGACGCCTTCAATGCGTGGGTGTTCCGTGATGCCGAGCGCGCGGCCGAAATTACTGGCCGGTACAACGACCTGTTCAACCGGGAAGTTGCGCGTGAATTTAGCGGCGATCACTTGGAATTGCCGGGCGTGTCGCTGAAATTCAAACCGCACCCGCACGTCAAGCGCGCGGTATGGCGCATCATCCAAACCGGCAATACCTACTTGGCGCATGCGGTCGGCGCGGGCAAGACAGCCGAAATGATTATCGGTGCCATGGAGCAGAAGCGGCTTGGCTTCATCAAAAAGCCCGCGTTCATCGTGCCGAACCACATGCTTAAACAGTTCATGCAAGAGTTCTACGAACTGTACCCATCGGCCAAGATTGCCGTAGCCGACGAGTCCGCCTTCCATACCGACCGACGCCGCAAGTTTGTCGCACGGGTGGCTCTTACGGATTTGGATGGCGTGATCCTAACGCACTCATCGTTCGGACTGCTGGACGTGGACCCAGCGTTTAAGGAAAAGCTTATTAAGCAAGAGTTGAGCGATCTACGGTGGGCCCTTGAGAACCTGGATGACGATCAGCGCGTTGCGCGGCGCAACATCGAGGGCATGATTGAGCGGTTTGAACAGAAGCTAACCGCGCTGCTGTCGGACGAGGGCAAGGATAAGAACGTCCGCTTTGACGAAATGGGAATTGACTGGCTCGCCGTTGACGAAGCGCACGAATTCCGCAAGCTGACATACGGTACCGAAATGCAGGTCAAGGGGCTCTCGCCAAAGGGTTCCGATATGGCGTTTGACCTGTTTACTAAAGTCAAATGGCTGCGCGCAAACGCCGACCCGAAGCGCCATTTGGTCATGGCGTCCGGAACGCCCGTCACAAATACGCTGGCCGAGTTGTTTACGGTGCAGCGGTTCATGGATGAGCCTGCGCTACAAAAGCTAGGGCTGGATAAATTTGACTCTTGGGCCGGCACCTTTGGTCGTGAGACCACGGCGCTTGAGGCGAACGCTGCGGGCACCTATGCGCCGGTCACGCGCTTTGCCAAATTCGTGAACTTGGGGCAACTGCAACAGGCGGTGCGCACGTTCATGGACGTACTCACTTCGCGCCAACTGGGTTCGCTGTTGTCGACGCGGCCGAAAGTCGAGGGCGGCTCACGAAAAATCGTGGTCGTCCCGCAGTCGGCCGCACAGCTTGCATATCAGCAAGACCTGAAAAGCCGCATTGAGCTTATTGGCGCGCGTGGTCGTCCGGCAGAAAAGGGCGAAGATATTTTGTTGAGCGTGATTACGGACGGCCGATTGGCGGCGATCGATATTCGATTTGTCCAGCCGTGGGCGACCAATGACCCTGGCTCTAAACTGAATCAGGCGATCGATGGCATCATCAAAGCCTACCGCGATACCGCGAGCCTTGAGTACCTTGACAAGAAAACCGGCAAACCTTCCCAAACAAAGGGCGGCGCGCAACTGGTGTTCTCCGATCTTGGGTTTGGTGAGGGCGCAGCCTCGCGCGGGTTCAATGCAAGGGCATGGACCGAGAAGCGAATGAAAGAAGCGGGTATCCCGGAGAAACACTATGCGTTCATTACCGACTACAAAAAGTCGGACGCGAAGCAAAAGCTATTCTCTGACGTGCGAAACGGCCGGGTGCGGATCCTGTTCGGCGCGACTAAATCGCTCGGCACCGGCACCAACGCGCAGACTCGTCTGACGCATCTGACGCACATCGATGCGCCGTACTACCCTGCCGCACTGGAGCAGCGTGAGGGCCGCATTGTCCGCCACGGCAATCAAAACAAGGCCGTCACTATTTTGGCGTACGGCACCAAAGGCTCCTACGATACCGTCATGTGGCAACTGCTGGCGCGTAAGCAATCCTTTATCGACCAGTTCCTAGAGGGTCGCAAGGGGTTGACCGAAATGCAGGATGTTTCGGAGGAAAGCCAATACCAGCAGGCCATGGCGATGACCTCGGGCGACGAGCGCGTGATTGCGCTGGCCGGGCTCAAGAGCGATGTTGACCAACTGCTGCGCTTGCGTGATGCTCATGTCGATCAACAAGCCTCGCTTCGTTCGTCAGCGCGGATATGGGCATCGAGCGTTGAGGAATCTCAAAAGCGCCTGCCGGAAGCCAAAGCAGACGCGGCCAAAGTGGTTGACCTCACGGGCGATAAGTTCCGCCTAACGGTTGGCGGTAAAAAGTACGACACCCGCAAGGCCGCAGGGCAAGCCTTGAAGGACGCACACAGCGCCAACTTCTCCAAGATTACCGATGGCGCCGTGGATGTGGGCTCGATATCGGGATTCCCAATTACCTACTTCGGTAATATCGACCGTCGCCAGGACGGCTCAATCAAGGACTACGCTGGCGGCCTGTGGTTCCGCGACGAAAGCCTGATGCAAAGCTATGAAGCCTCGCCTGACGATGTTGGTTTGGCGATGCGCGTTCAAAATGTCGTAATTGCTCTTGTCCGCAGACCAGAGCAGATCGAGCGCGCCATGGTTGAATCGCGGCAACGGCTGGCAGACGCAACGTCACGAATCGGCACTGAGTTTGAGGAGTCCGACTTGCTGCTGGCAAAGCAAGAAGAAGTGGCGCGTATCGAGGCAGAACTGACGGCGGAATCCATACCTGCCCCGGCTGCGTCCGAAGTGTTACCGGCTGCTGACGCGGCGAAGCTTGGCGGCCCTCTTGACGCCCAACAGGAAGTCGCGCAATATGCTGTGGATTATGCAAACACCGTTGAAACTCTGCAAGCCGAAGGCTATCAGCCAGACCTGTTCTCAGGGTCTGGTGATCCCCAATCCGCTAAACCCGGGCTACGCAGGAACGTACAGCCCAAGAGCTCCATATCGTTTATTGGTCTCCGTAAAAACGGGACGCTCAAAACCGGTGTAGAAGTCGTCCTTAACGCCAAGCACGCCGCGCACGTTTTTGCCAGTCTGCGTAAAGGTGTTCGAGAGCATTTCGATATTCTGCTGCTGGACAAAGATAGAAAGCCTATCGGCTATCAGCGCATGTACAGCGGCACGCTGACGTCAACAAGCGTTTATCCGCGCGAGATCGCGCTGCTGGCGCAGCAAACGCCGGGCGCTAAGTATCTGTGGATCGCCCACAACCATCCTTCGGGATCACCAATGCCAAGCTCGGCAGACAGATTGCTAACGGCAAATCTCGGTGAACTTTTCACTCTTGACCTTGGTATAAGTCTCGAAGGTCATGTGATTATCGCCGGCACGAAGGCGGCGGAACTTCGCCGCGATGGTAGTGTGGTTGGTGACGCTCTTGGCTACGCCGATATCTTCGACATACCGGCGATGGCGCGCACCAAATCAATCCCCGTGGTCGAGCGCGCCATCGTGTCTATGCCGCGCTACGGGGAAATACTAAGCAACCCTGCCGCCGTCCGAAAGGCTGTTGATACGCTTCTGCCAAAAGGGGAGGGGTTAATCCTATTGACCGCTCAAAACGCAGCCATTGGCACCTACCCGATGACGGCCGAGAGTATGGGAAAGCTGCGCGGCACCGGTGAATACCAAAACCTAATGCGCGCAATTGGCGGCTCAAATGCCGCAAGCGTCATTGCGGTAATCGACGACTCTAAGTCTTTGCGTAAAGCGCGAAACGCAGGCACTGCCCTTGCGGGCGTAGACGTGCGAATGCTCGACATCGTAACGCGCGGACTCAGCGAGTCCGGTGAACGGCTGGCGACGATGGCAGAGAATGGTCAGGCGCTCGTTGGAAATGTGTTTTTATCCCGCAACCCCGACGCCAAAGGCTCAAGCAAATCGGACGTGAAGGGCTGGGTAAAGTCGCTCAATTCTGACGTGGAAGTGGTGCAATCGGAAGCTGACCTGCCGGCCAACGTGCGGGCGGACATTAAGCGGCTTGACGCAGAGGGTCAGGCGCGCGGTGCGTTTGATGAGTCGACCGGCAAGCGGTATTTGATTGCGGACAAAATAGGCAGTCAGATGGAGGCGATCGTCACGGCGCTGCATGAAGATGCACACAAGGGGCTTCGCATCATGTTCGGCAAAGACATGGCGCGAGCACTTGACGCGATATTTTGGGCCAACAAGACGGTGCAAAAGCGCGCCAAGGAATTGATGCAGCCGCAAGACAAGGGCGGGCTTGGGCTCGATCGCATGTCCGCGATCGAGGAAACCATTGCGGACATGGCGTTTATCGGCACCGGCAAGAAGCTCAACGGCTGGGCGCGGGTGGTGAAGGCAATAAACGACTGGCTGGCTGGGCTGGGGATTAAGCTGAAACTGTCGGATGCTGACGTAGAGGAAATTGCGGCCGGCGCGGCGAAGCTGGGCGGCGCTGGCACTATCTCTCAGACCGACACACCGGAATTCCGCAAGTGGTTTGGAAATGGCGCAGTCACCGATACCGGCAAATCTGGCGGGCAACCGCTAATCCTTTACCGAGGCGATAAGTCCGGCGCGACCGTGTTGTCCGTCGATAAAACGCGCGAGCGCGGCATCTTTACCACTGACGACAGAGAGATAGCCAAAATCTATGCTATGGACGGCGAGCCGTTGTCCCTGTACATGCGCGGCGACAAAGTGCTAGACCTGACGCAGGACACGCTGGCTGCGCGCAAGTGGATAACCGAATGGTCGAAGGCGTTTGACGACTGGACAGATCGCAAATCAGGGGAACCGATAGACCCGGTTGATTCGGTACAGGGCGGCGAATTGTTCGACTATGAGGGCGATTGGTCATCCGAGCGCTGGAAGGACTTGCAAGCATCAGCAAAAGAGGACGGCTACGATGTAGTTGTGCTGCTTGACTTTGACTCGCAGAAAGGTGTGTTCAATAGCTATGTCGCACTTCATGGCGATGCGCAACTGAAAAGCGCAACGGATAACAACGGCAACTTCGATCCTAATAATCCAGATATTCGGTTCTCGCGCACAAGCGCGGCCCCGAAGCCTGGCGGCAGGGGCATCATTGACCCAATCCTTAAATACGGCGGCGGCCAACTGATTGCCGACTACATCACCAAGCCCAGCTATGACTTCCTGATTCGCAACGTGGGCAAGATGATCCCCGAGCGAGTGAAGGCCGGACTGGTCGACAACTACGGGCTGGCCGATACCTACGTCACCCGCAAAGCTGATATGTACGTGAATCAGGCGGCGGCGGCGGTTAAGACCAAGACCGTTGTTGACCAACTGGTGGACCTGAATCGTGAACAGTCGCGCATTGCCTATTTGTGGATGACGCAGAACGAAGAACGCGGCAACCAACTGCTTGACCAGTTGCCGGACAAAGAAGCGGCGTTGTTGCGGCAACTCAAGCGTGACATTGCTGAACTGGGCAAGGAAGCTCTCGAGCTCGGACAGCTCACGAAAGACGCCTACAACCGCAACAATCTGACGTACTTGCACCGCACCTATGAGAAGCATGAAGCTGACGACAAGTTAGCCAAGGGCGCCCGGCAACGTGCTATCCGGATCTTGGGTAAGCAATACCAGGGGCGCGGGCTGCGCGAGTACGCGGATATGGTGCGCATCGCCACGCCATCGTGGTGGGGCGTACGGCGCGCGGCGGGCAAGGCTGACACCGACCTAGCCGGAACGGACTTCGTTCGGTTTGAGAACCGTTCCAACGATTCAGCCAGCGGCACGCTGATTGAGGGGGCAAACCCCGGCAAGCTGCGCGCGATCGAGTATTGGCCGGCCGCAGAACCCGTGCCGGCGAAGTACACGAACTGGACCAATGCCGGGCGCTGGCAGGCGCGCTACTTCGACAAAGGCGGCAAGATTGGTATGTGGCGCGACTTCACGCCGGTCGAACTGCAGCGGATGGGTGAGATTGACGAAGTGAAATACGCCTTCGCTAAAACCATGAGCCTGATGTCGCACGACATAGAAGTGGGCCGCATGTTCCAATGGGTTGCCCGCAACTACGCGAAGGCGGACAAGGACGACTTGAACGTGGTCGACACCAAAGAGGGGTTGCTACACGCCTACAAACCTGACGAGTGGGTGCAAGTGCCGGCCTCGAAAGTAGCCAAAACCGACGCCAATGTGTATGGCAGTCTAGCCGGACTGTATGTGCCAGGCCCGATCTGGAATGACATTCGCCAAACACACAAGCTCCGGTATGAGCCGTTTGGAGAAACCGTCGGGTCCGTGTTGTCAGGCTGGAAGATTGCCAAGACGGCGCTCACGCCGACGACGCACATGAACAACGTCATGTCGAACTTCATAATGGCCGACATGAACGATGTTGGATTCCGCGACATTCTCAAAGCGGTGGCGGCGATGGCCGGCAAGTCGAAAGAGGCGACAGACCTGATGCAGCGGTACTCGTTGTCAGGATCCGAGATTGGATCATTCACGGCCAATGAGATCAAGCAGGACATGATGGCCGATTTGCTCAAACAGTTGCGCGCGCAGACCGACCAAGTGCCGCAGATGAAGCTGATGGACACTATAAGCCGATTTTTCCACGGCGACTTTGCCCAAGGCATTGCGGGATTGGCCGACGCCAAGCCGGTGCGCGGGGTGAGTTTCGCGGTGATCAAGATGATGGCGGCGTACCAGGCCGAAGATACGGTGTTTCGGCTGGCGGCGTTTATCAAGCACACGGGCGACGGCTTGAGCGACCGGGAAGCTGGCGCGCGGGCGCGCGCATCGTTCCTTGACTACAACATCAATGCGCCATGGGTGAACGCGGCTCGATCATCTTTCCTGCCGTTTATCGCATTCAGCTACCGGGCAATCCCGATGCTCGCCCGCATCGCGGCTGAAAAGCCTTGGAAGCTGGCGAAATACATGCTGGTTGCCGGTGGCCTGAACGCGGCCGCCTACGCACTCATGGGCCTCGGCGGTGATGATGAGGACAAGGAACGCGCGCTGATTCCGGATGAGAAGTCCGGCAAGCTGTGGGGCGTGGTGCCGAAGCTCTTGCGTATGCCTTGGAACAACAAGGACAACTCGCCGGTATTCTTGGACGTGCGCCGCTGGATCCCCGTGGGCGACATTGTGGACTTCGGCCAGAACCATGCTGCAGTGCCAATCCCGCCGATGTTGTTCCCGGGTGGGCCGTTATGGATAATTCTCGAAGTGCTGGCCAATAAGTCCAGCTTTACCGGCAAGGACATCACCTTGAAAACCGATAACTTGGCCGAGGAAATCATCAAATCATTGGATTACGTCTACAAAGGCATGATGCCGAACTTGCTCGGGTTGCCGAATGTTTACGCGACCGATGCTGTGCTCAATGCCGGCAAGGGTAAGACTGACGCATTCGGCCGGGAGCAGTCAGTTGTGCAGGCTGGGCTGTCGTCCGTGGGCATCAAGCTGGCTGCGTACCCGCAGGACGCGCTGATGCGTAATGCGAAAATGGATTTTGACGCCAGTGACCGAGAACTTAAACGGCAGATACAGGGCAAGGTACGCGAGCATTCCAGCAAAGGCATCACGCAAGAAGTGATGGACCGTGACGTAGCGGCGCTGCAAGCAAAGCGGATGAAGCTTATGAAGGAAATGCAGGCGAAGATGGCAAAGGCGCGTTAAACTCCGCGCTGGCTGGGGCTTTTAGAGCATAAGAGTCTGGAATAGCCCGCCGATTCTACTGTTTGTCCGGCGCATAGGTGCCTGAAAGAGGTGGATTTAGGAGAGGCCGGATAGAAACAATCTCCTGCTCCAATGTCGAATAAAAAAAATCACCCACCCATTTGCCTTTGAGCGTTGCAGTCACAACAAATAGATCGATCATCCTGTTGCCTCCTTAGCGGCGTCGTGCATAAGAACATCAACCCCATTGCCGCACCAGTTGTTGAACTGACACGCCACTTCAACCGCCTCGGCCGCAGTTTTGCCACAATACATTGCCGCCAATGCAAAATCACATCCAGAACCAATAGCAAATTGCTGTGGTGGGTATTTTAATGGGAACGGCGTTCTTTCATACTTCCATAAATCCCCGTCATCCCACACCACAAGCAACGACGCGTAGTCATCCCTAGATCTTTGAGACGCGGGAAACTTATCGGCATTGCGGCCCTCTTTGAACCACGCAAAAATTTCTTCGCCCGCAGACTGATCCCCGCTGTATCCAAATAGCATCTGCCTATGCTTGAAAATCTTGGTCGTTGTGCGGAAGTAAGACCCACACGTCGCGCGCTTATCTGCCGCAAGCGTCTTTCCGTCCCATGCAATTACACTCATCCTGTTGCCTCCATAGCATTCAACTTCTTCGCAATTTCCGCGCTTGCAAATTGACGTACACGCCGGCCGCAATCTCTGGCGTGAATCCAAACATCGAGCACAGTTCCGCGGTTCATTGGGCCGGGGGTCATGCTGCGCCTTTTACGGCGACACTTACTCGCTTGAATGAAATAACCCATACCCACGGGTTTGGTTCCCCAACGTCAGGCCCGTTGATGGATTGCCACAACCTTTGAAAGGCGTCAACCGGACTGACGCACCAC
>Ga0163144_10028844_pt1 | contig 10683 bp, 12 predicted proteins | sample OliLak19BULKMAT1_FD_123175 | JGI IMG/M metagenome (GOLD analysis project Ga0163144, IMG submission 123175) | Freshwater microbial mat bacterial communities from Lake Vanda, McMurdo Dry Valleys, Antarctica - Oligotrophic Lake LV.19.BULKMAT1 | ecosystem: Environmental > Aquatic > Freshwater >...
CATCGTGAGCGCTACGGCGCGCCGAGTCTGTGCGGCAACGCACGCAGTGGCCGATGAGTTCAATGCGGGTTCGGTGGCCGCCCGGGGCGGCAGGTCGAGAGCTGGCTCATTCAGGCTCGCCGGCGTGGGGTGCGTTCATGGTGGCTTGCCCGTCGTCTCATTGGCATCATTGTTGACGAACTCGGCACCGTCACCTGTGCCGAGTGGCAATCCTGTCGGTCGCCGCTTGGGCATCACATTTGGCGGCGACTCCGTCCATGGCATCGCACATCTGGGCGTACCCGAGCAGCGGGTGGCAAGGAAGCCAGGGTATGTATGTCATGGCGAATCCACCGAGCGAACGCATAGACCAGCGATGTGAGGCTGTCGATGGTCAGCATAGCGCCTGAGCAGAGCAAGCACGGTAACCCCACTGACAAACAGCGGCCAGTGCTGAGGAATCGCCGACAGGAACGCCGAGCTTCGGCCGATCACGGACCACACGACCGGGTGGCGTTGGAACGGGCGGTGGCACGGGCGGTGGCACGGGCGGTGGCACGGGTTCGACCATGGTCGTGCGGGCTCAGGGTTCCAACTTGCTCTGAGCGACTGTATGCAAGTGCCACACCGAGATGAACATCGCCGCGATCACCGGGCCGAGAACGAAGCCATTGATACCGAAGACGGCGATGCCGCCGAGTGTCGCAATCATCACCACATACTCGGGCATGCGCGTATCCTTGCCGACCAGGATCGGGCGCAACAGGTTGTCGATCAGCCCGATCACGAACACCCCCCAGACTACCAGCGCCAGGCCTTGCCACAGGGCGCCGGTGGCGAAGAAGTAGAGCGCCACCGGCACCCACACCAAGGCCGCGCCGATCGCCGGCAACAACGAGAGGAAAGCCATCAGCACCGCCCACAGCAAAGCGCCGGTGACGCCCAGGAACCAGAAAGCCAGTCCGCCCAAGGCACCCTGGATCGCCGCCACCAGCAGGCTGCCCTTGACCGTGGCCCGGATCACGGTAGTGAAGCGGACAAACAGCGCGCGCTTGGTGACGGCGTCCAGTGGCAGCGCATGTCGCGCATCGCGCGCCAGCGCCTCGCCGTCGCGGATCAGGAAGAACGCCAGGTAAGAGGCGACGCACAGATTGACCAGAAAGTTGAAGGTGTTCTGGCCGATGCCCAGCGCCTGGCCTGCGAAGAACTTCCCGGTCTTTGACATCTCGACCGACAGCTTTTGCTGAATCGTCGCGAAGTCGCCGAGGCCGAAACGGCCGAGCATCGACACTATCGAGTCGGGCAGCGCACCGAACACGCCCCCGAAAAAGCGCTCAAGATTGATCTCGCCCGACTGCAGTTGCTGGAAGACCTGCGTCGCTTCGCCCACCAGTGCGGCAGTGACCAGCGCAAGCGGCAACATCACCACGACCACGATGATCAGCAGCGTGCCCAATGCAGCCAGGGTCCGCCGACCCTTGTTCCAGACAAGTAGGCGCCTGTTCAACGGCGCGAACACCATCGCGATGATTGCGCTCCACAGGATGGTCCCGTAGAAGGGCCACAGGATCCAGCCCAGCGCCAGAGTAACGAAGCCCAGCAGGACCCACAGCGCCAGTCCGTCTCGATCTGCACCTCGATCCGATTCTTGGGGGTTGGGTGGAGCGTCGTCTGTCATATGCTGTCGCGTTTAAGGCGCGTCCATTGGCCATCCGTTGGTGTGATTGCGGGCGCGCGTGGGGAACTGTTCAGGCTGGTGAAAAGCAACTCGACGATGGCCGCACGCACCTCGTTGTCGTGCCCGACCCAAGTGTGTCCGCCCTCGTCGAAACCGATGAACTTCGCGCCCGGAATCCGACTGGCCGTGTACTGCGCGCTCGCAAAGGTGCCGTAGCGGTCATCGCGAGCACTGATTACCAAGGTTGGCAATCGGATCGACTCCAAAGGCGATGGCAACAGCTGCTTGCTCGCGGCAGTATCGCTGCGTAAGCCCTCTGCGCGCAGCGATACCGGCAGAATGCTCTCAAGCATGGCATTGACCCTTGCCTGCTCTTGCGGACTGGCATTTTTCAGCAGTTCGGGTGGTGTCGCAAGGACAACCTTGATCACTTGGTCGCGCGCCAGATACAGCGCAGACCAGAACAGAAAATCCGATCCGATCAGCCGCATCATTGTCGCCTCCACCCAAAGTGGAAGCGGCGGTGCGGAATCCGCCAGTGTGGTCGGCTTGTAAGTCAGCGGCACCAGCAGGATCAGAGCACTGACACGGTCCGGGTGGCGGATGGCCATTTGCAACGCCGATGGTGCGCCAGCCGAGCCGCCCATGACGGCGGCCATGGGGATTGCCAATGCGTCGAGCAGGCAGACATGCGCGTCAGCTTGCGCTGCAGCCGAAGCATCGGGCGGCATGGGCGTGCGCAGATAGCCAAAGCGCGACATCGCGATGACGCGGATGCCTCGCGCCGCTAACCCTCTCGCGAACGCCATGCCCTGGTCGTGCCCGCCCCCGCTGCCGTGTATGGCCAACAAAGGCAAACCGGTGCCGACCTCCTGGTACTCGATCAGGCCGCAACCCGTGGTCAGAAGCACGCTGCCTTCTGCCGCGTGTGCAACTGCGCGCTGCATGTGGCTGTCGAATCGCCACCAGATAAAGAGTGTTATCGCCAGACCCAACGTCAACACGATCAATATCATAAGGCGGCGAGTCGTCTTCATGGCCGCAGCGGCTTGTCAACGACGGCGGACGCGTTGGAAAAGGTCGCTAGAGGCGGCATCGGCACGTGCGTTGCCGGAAGCAGCGCAAGACCGGCCGCCAACAAGGCGAGCTTTTCGATACGTCGCTTCCGCAGGATTTCCTGCACATGGCGAATCGCGAAGATGTGCAGAAACTTGGTGACGTGCGCACCAATCGCCAACACAGCGCACTCGTGCTCGTAGAGCCTCGTGACGTCTTCCACCGGCAACTGAAATTGCGCAGCCAGACGCGCGACGATTGGCCGCTGATCGGGCTGATTGTCTTGAGATAGGTACACTGAATGGTCTGCGGGGGGACTGGTTGGAGACTGAGTTGGTGCACATGCTAGCGTTTCGTGTCAGGTAATGCTGTGCGTCAACACACACAAGCGTCCGGCGCCTGAAGGCGGAATCGGTGGAGTAACCAAAGCGGCGAAGGGCAGCCTCACGGCGAGAAGTCGTAAACCAGCGACGTGAGGTTGCCGATGAAGTAGGGCTTGCGCCCTTCCGGTCGAAGCCATGCCGCCTCGCCGCGAGTCGGCACCATCATTCCGTCGCGTCGCTGGTAATTCGAGACGCTGCATTCCCAGGGCAGCATTACCACGACTCCATCCTTGCCCACACTGGCGCTACGTGAGTTGGCGTATACCGACGTGATAAGCCCGGCGTCATCGAACCTGAACAGCAAGGTCAAACTAATCGAGCCGTCCAGCAGCGTGGCGTTGGCCGAAAGATCGTCGACCGCCTCCCAGCGCACGCCTTGGCTGGGCAGCAGCGCGGTGGGGTACCACACCATCTCGGCGAAGTAGCGCATCAGTTCGCCACGCGCAGCCTCCCTGCCGCCGCGCACTTGAGCCACCGTGAACAGACCCAACATCGCCGCGTGCAGCGTGCCTACACCGGCGATGTAGCTGTCGTGCACATGCGCGGCCAAGCCCGGCAGCATGGCCACCCGGCCGTTCCACAAGAAGCCCGGGCGATGGGTGACGGCTCGCTGCGTCGACGTAAAGTGTTTCCAGTTCTCGCCAGTGGCCGACATGTTGATCGTGCCCGCGAGCTGGAACGTTGCGGCGGCGATGAAGGGCTGACCGTCTTTGAGCGCTGCGCGGAAGTAGCGCTGTACCGGCGCGGGCAGACCGTCAAGCTCGCGCGCGTCGTAGCGGCGCGCAGGTACCGACACCCGAGCGGCTTCGAGCAGCGCCATCTGCGCCGCTGTCGAGGCCTGCCAGCGGGAGCTTCCAAAAAAGACCAGCCCGAAGCCCGCTGCCGCTACGAGCCCGAAGCCCAAAGCTGTCCATGCAATTGCATTCATCGTGAGTGTTCCATCGCGCGGCGGTATCGCAGCGGTTCATCCGACAGCCAGCGGGCACTAGTCAGCGCCTTTCCATTTGGGCATCTAATTTGATAGTCGCGACCGCTGACACTGCTTTTGGTGGCGGCCTGCGCAATGAAATCCTCCGCACTGCTGATCGCGTTGCGCTTGACGAGATACTCGTATTTCGTCTCAAGATGCGCGCGCCCGTCCTTTCCTTCGTCCCAAATATCGTTGCGATTGAATTGGCAATCAGACACCTCCACAAACGTTAGCAGATGCTTGACATCTGCCTGCATCGCCAACTGTTTCCCGCGCATTGGTGTTGCAAGCGCAGCGTTGTATGAGAACAGCAGACCGGCCAACAAAAATAATCGTCGCGTGGTGCGACCGGTGCCCGGCAGTGATCGGTCATCAGGAAACATTGGGCTTCTTCACTCGTTGAAATGCGGTGCGGTGTTTCCACCACGTATGCGTAGCGGTCAGACAAATTGATAACCATGCAACTGCCTCGGCGAACGCAGCGATTACATCGCTTAAAAAGTGGACACCCAGAACCATGCGGCTCAACGCCACCAACAACACCAGTGTGATCGCCGTGAATGCAATCAGCACACGCCACCGCCAGACGTCGACCCGCGTCATCAACATGGCGCCCAGCACGCCATAAAACAACACGGTGCCTGCGACATGGCCGCTGGGATAGCTATACGTGGAGAGTGCAAGCAGGGGATCGCCCAGATTCGGGCGGGCGCGCTGAAAGGCGTGCTTCATGAGGACGTTCAAGAGCATGCCACCGGGTACGGTCGTTGCCAGGCAGACCAACCAAAACCAGTCCCGCTTCCAGAGCAGATAAAGTGCAAACAGTACCGCATAGATGCTAATGGCAACCACGCCATGCAGATTTGACACGACCAGCATGAATTGCGTCACCATCGGGACCGCGTGCGCCTGAAACCAATCAGCCAGAAACTGATCAACGACGGTTAGTGGATTGCCCGTCAGCACGTCCTCCGAAACGCCACCGAAGAGCCAGCTGGCTGCAATCAGCACCAGCGCGCCGATCGTCATCTGCAATCCGAAATAGCCATGCGGCGACAGTCTGGCTCGAATGAACGCCAATTGCCTTGCGTAGCGGTGTTGCAGGTCTTTGAGTGGTGATTTCATTTGCGTCAAATGCCATGTTCCAGCGAGCACGCTTCTTGATTGCTACACAGCATCCGAGCGTGCGGATCGCCATTTGGCGGGGGATTCAGAGCAAAAATGGCTGTAACACCGCACCAATGCTTGTGGTCGGCATTGGTAATTTCTAATATCGTTTCGGGCTGGCGTAAATCGTTGCGTACTTTTGCGGGAGCAAAGGGCACTTCGGGCTTCTCGTTGGTCTTTATCTGCTCTGTATGCTTGTCGAATACCCCGTGGCAGCGGCGATGGCGACGAACATCGTGAACGTCCCGCCACACTTCTACAAAATATCCGTGATGCTGCTGTACGTAGTCGCGACATGCGTCAGTTGTTTCTTTTTAAGTGTTGCCACGATCAGATTGTTCGGGGTACTCGCGCTGTTTCTGTTCGTATGCGCATTCCACGCCATTCGCAAATATGGATGAGCCGAGAACTATGTTGCCGCCGAAGGCGATTCCAAGAAGGGATATGCCGAAGCAAGGAATAGCAGCAACCAGCCAAAGGCCCCTGAGTATCCACAGAACCTCGATGAGATCTACAAATGTCTCGGCGTTTCGAAGAAACATTAGAAATGTACGGACCTCTTTCATTCAATCAGCAAAGGCAGTCGTGGTTGACTTTGCTTCGTATGACAGCCCGCTATTGAGGAGTGCCTTATGTCCGCTGGCAGATAGCGACCAAATTTCCTTCTCGTCTGCTGTCATTCAAATTTTCGCACAATTGCCTCGATGGTACTGCCGTAAAGACATGGGCTACACTCCGATCCGTCTACACGAGCACGAAGAGTCCGGACAACTCATTAGCAAGGGCGTTCGCACGGCTCTTGGGCACTAACTACGGCTTTGCACAATAGCAAGTTGGTTCCTGTAGCGATCGGCAAGGCGAGTGACGACTTTATTCGTCGAGTTGCGGGTTTATTGTCACGAAACACGCAGACATTCGACCCGTGGCTGCTGCGCGCGGCGATGGCCAGTGTAGTGCTGCGGTGTAGCCAGGTGCGCAAGCTGGTGGGGCATGCGTTGGTCCGGTGAATTACAGTCAGTCAACCCATTCTCACGCCTCGGTAATTACTTTCAGCGCCTTCGATGCTCAGCTTCCTTCTGCTCATGGCCTTTCCATCGCGGGATCATATTCGCCACGGCGCGCCGCCCGATTGCAACTGGCTCGGCGATACAGCGCTTGCTGTGCAGACAGCCGGTTAGCCTCCTCGCCTTGCCAAATCTGCAATGCCGGTTGCTGGATGGCACGGGCAAACGAAAACGCTAATGCCCAAGGCAGCCGCGACTTGAACCTGAGATTCATGGCATTCAAATGTGCCGAGGCCAGCTCACCAGGTTGGCCTCCGGACAAGAACGCAATTGCCGGCATGGCCGCGGGGACGGCTCGCAAGAGACACTCGACCGTGGCGGCGGCCACCTCGTCCACCGTTGCTTGTTCGGGGCAGGTCAATCCCGGCAACACCATGTTGGGCTTCAAGATCATCCCTTCCAGCATTACCCGCTGGGTGTAAAGCTCCTTGAATACCGTTCGCAGCACTTCCTCCGTCACGTCGTAACAACTCTCCAGGGTATGGTCGCCATCCATGAGTACTTCCGGCTCGACCACCGGAACCAGTCCGGCTTCCTGGCTCAACGCTGCATAGCGAGCCAAAGCATGCGCGTTGGCCTCGATGCAGCCCCGGCTCGGCATGCCCGGGTCGCCGTTCCCCACAATAATCACCGCGCGCCATTTGACGAAACGGGCACCCATTTCAAAGTACTCAGCCAGGCGGTCGCGCAACCCGTCCAGGCCTTCGGTTATTTTCTCTCCCGGATGGCCAGCCATGTCCTTTGCACCGGTGTCGACTTTGATGCCGGGAATGATGCCCGCATCGCGGACCACGGCAATGAAGGGGGTGCCATCCTTCTTCTGCTGGCGGATCGTCTCGTCGTAGAGGATCACGCCACTGATCGACTCACCGAGACCGGGCGTAGTCACGATCAATTCCCGCCAGGCGCGCCGCGCCTCCTCGGTCTGGGGAATGCCCAACCCGGCAAATCGCTGGTTGCAGGTTGCATTACTTTCATCCATCGCCAGTATGCCCTTGTCGTTGGCAACCAGCTTCCTCGCGGTCTCTGTCAGCGCTTGTGCATTCATTTGGGGTTACTCCTGTTCCAGTTCCGGATATTCATTTTCAATTGTCCCGCCGCGCAACCCGTTGTTCTTCGGCAACGCGCGCATTGTCGGCTGCTGGAGCCGCCGCACCCAAAGCTGCATCGACGATTGCCTGCGCTTCGACTGCGATGCGACGCAAATGTTGCTCGCCGTGAAAGCTCTCCAGATAGATTTTGTAAATATTCTCCGTGCCCGATGGACGCGCCGCGAACCATCCATTCTCGGCGATCACTTTCACGCCGCCGATGGGAGCGGCATTGCCGGGGGCGTGGCTCAGTATGCTTAATATCATTTCGCCGGCCAGCTCCGTGTCTTGTATCGCCTCCGGCGAAAGTGCCGACAGCATGCGTTTTTGTTCCGGCGTCGCAGGGGCCTCAACGCGGTCGGAGAAGCACTCGCCGAACTCGCGCTCAAGCTCGCGATAGATCTCGCCAGGATCGCGGCCCATCCGCGCGGTCATTTCTGCAGCGAGCAGTGCCGGGACGATTCCATCCTTGTCTGTCGTCCAGACGCCACCATCAAGGCGCAGGAAAGTGGCACCCGCGCTCTCTTCACCGCCGAAGCCGAGCGAGCCGTCGAACAGGCCGTCGACGTACCACTTGAAGCCGACGGGTACCTCAATCAGTCTCCGGCCAAGCTTGGTAACCACGCGATCAATCATCTGCGTGCTCACCACGGTCTTTCCAACCGCGGCCTGCTTGCCCCACGCTGGCCGATTCTGAAACAGGTATTGGATGGCGACGGCAAGATAGTGATTTGCCGGGAGCAGTCCCGCACTCGGCGTGACAATCCCGTGTCGGTCGTGATCGGTGTCGCACGCGAAAGCAACGTCAAAGCGACCCTTCAAGGCCACCAAATTGCGCATCGCATAAGGCGACGACGGATCCATGCGAATCTGACCATCCCAATCAAGCGTCATGAAACGAAATGTTGGATCGACCTCCTCGTTCACCACGGCGAGGTCGAGGCCGTAACGCTCGGCAATCGCGGCCCAGTAGTGGACGCCCGCACCGCCGAGTGGATCCACCCCCATGCGGATCCTGGCGCCACGAATGGCCTCCATGTCGAGTACATTGCCGAGATCGCTCACGTAAGCGTTAAGAAAGTCGTGGCGATGGGTGGTGCTGGCGCGCAGAGCCGCCTCGTATGAAATTCTTCGCACGCCCTGCAGGCCGTTTTCTAAAAACGCATTGGCCCGGGCCTCCACCCAGCCAGTTACGCCGGTGTCTGCCGGCCCGCCGTTGGGCGGGTTGTACTTGAACCCGCCGTTGTCGGGCGGGTTGTGCGAGGGCGTGATGACAATGCCATCCGCGAAGCCAGCAGTGCGCCCGCGGTTATAGGCAAGTATTGCGTGAGAAACCGCAGGGGTTGGTGTGTATTCATCTTGCTTCGCGAGCATGACATCAATGCCGTTGGCCGCCAGCACCTCGAGCGCGCTCGCGCATGCCGGCACCGATAACGCATGCGTGTCGATGCCGATGAACAGCGGGCCGGTGATGCCATTGCGTTCACGGTACAGGCAGATCGCCTGTGCGATCGCCACAACGTGCCATTCGTTAAACGATCGCGCAAACGCCGAACCGCGGTGCCCCGACGTGCCGAATGCGACGCGCTGCGCCGGAACGGAAGGGTCGGGTACTTCAGCGTAATAGGCGACGACGAGTTTCGCGACGTTTACCAGTGACGACGGCAGTGGCGGCTTGCCGGCAAGTGGGCTGATCCGGGTCGCGATGTTGCGCGCTCCTATATTGGTACCAGCGTCATGCCGCATTTCGGACAATTGCCCGGTGCGTCACGGACGACCTCAGGGTGCATCGAGCAGGTGTAACGCGTGCCGCTTGCCCCTTCTGTAGCACGTGGTTGAGTCGCTCCCGGCTGCCGATGCCCTTGAGCGTCCGCCGACTTCGAAAGCTTCACGTCTGTCATCATTTCTATCTCCTCGTAAAATTGCGCGTTTGGCTCTTATGTCCCCACTTGGACGGTAACCCTTGTGGGCACACCCGTCTAACTTGGATTTAGCATTTGGGCGTGCGACGGGTCCGGCGAATCGTAATCATTCCATTTCGTTCCTGGTCGTTGCCGATCAGGTTAGCTGCAGCAGCCGCCTTTGCGTACTGGTTGATGCGCAGTGCTGGACGTATCCACACCAAATCCCGCGCCTTTCACGGCCGATTTCAATTGGTCCGGCGGGGTCCGCTTCTCGTCGTATGCACCGTGGCTTCGCCGTCCGAGAGGGATACTGAAACGTCGCCGACCCCGGTAACCGCCTTCAGTACGTTCGTTACATTGCTGGTGCATCCACCGCAAGTCTGCCGGTTACTTTCAGAAGTTCAGTTTGCATCGTGATTCGTCTTTCCTAAGCATTTGAATTTCTCATGGTCAAACTCCCTGCCGCTTGCCGCGAGGTTCTCTCTTTGTTCAGCTTAGCCGGCCATCTTGCGGCAAGCCGCTGCGCAACGACGGCAAGCCTCGGCGCAGCGTTTGCAGTGATCCATGTCATGCGCGTCGCACTGCTTGGCACACCAGTCGCAGATGTCAGCGCACAGCTTGCAGGTTTGCTTGGCGAACGGACTGTTGCGAGCCATTGCGTCGGCGCACAATCGGCAGACCGCCGCGCACTCGATACAGCAGGCCGGACAGGCATTGTCGCTTTCCTTGCCGACCATGTGCGCGAAGCAATTGCCGCATTCGGTAGCGCAGTCGTTGCAGGCTTCGATACAGTCCTTGGTACTTTGGTCCAGATGATGACTCATGATGTGGTTCCTTCAATTGAAAGCGGGCGAAATCGGCGCGCCCGTGGCGCCTGCACTGTCGAATTGCAGTTATTTCTTCTGCCCGAAGATGACCCAGCCGAGCAGAACACCGAGACCGAGGACAAGTAAAGTGGGAATCCACATCCAACTCACTCCGCCCATGTGCCCGCCGCCCATCATCCCGCCGCTCATCATTGTTCCTGTCATTGCCCCGCCGCCGAACAGCAGAAGCAGCACGACGGCGATGGCAAACGCGATGACGAGGATTGTTTTGGTTGCCGTATTCATCGGATTCATTTCCTTGTAAGAGTTGGCCTAGGTCACGACACTAGGTTTACGCCGAAACAAAAATGCAGACCGTGCGTTGTCGAACATAGGGCCGCGATTTATCGCTAAATGAGCATGTCGAGACGCAGATCGCCATTTGGCGGGCACTCCCGGGCAAAAATGGCCAGAACACCGCGCTGGTGCTAGGGTTTCTCGATCAGATCGCCGAGAAGCTGAACAACCGGCTAGGTGATTGTCTGTTTCGTGACAATAAACTCCTAACGCACACTCGCCATTTCG
>Ga0163144_10028846_pt1 | contig 10683 bp, 7 predicted proteins | sample OliLak19BULKMAT1_FD_123175 | JGI IMG/M metagenome (GOLD analysis project Ga0163144, IMG submission 123175) | Freshwater microbial mat bacterial communities from Lake Vanda, McMurdo Dry Valleys, Antarctica - Oligotrophic Lake LV.19.BULKMAT1 | ecosystem: Environmental > Aquatic > Freshwater > Lake...
AAGTTTCGCGGATCGACCAGCGATGAGGCAGAATAGCCATTCATCATGGTTTGGCTTGCCATCGAGTCGGCACGACAAGTGTTGACCCATTGCAAACTAAGCGACCCCGTCAACAATCGATTGGGATTTCATCGACGCCGCCGCTGCCGCCGATGTCATCGGCATCGACTTTGAAGCCGTCAACTTCGCCGCCGAATACAAGGATCGCGTGTTTGCCGATTTCCTGCGCGAGTATTCCGCCGGACGCACACCCAATCCGGACGTATTGTGTAACGCCGAAATCAAGTTCAAGGCGTTCCTCGACCACGCGATGAAACTTGGCGCGGCGCGTATCGCCACTGGCCATTACGCACGCGTGCGCGAACGTGATGGGCGAATTGAACTTCTCAAGGGGCTGGATCCCGGCAAGGACCAAAGCTATTTCCTGCATCGCCTCAACCAGTATCAATTGTCCAAAGCCGTGTTCCCAATCGGGCATCTGCAAAAAAGCGATGTACGGAAACGGGCGTTGACGGCGGGATTGCCGAATCATGCGAAAAAAGACTCGACCGGCATTTGTTTTATCGGCGAACGACCGTTTCGCGAATTCCTGGAACGCTTTCTGCCACGCAAACCCGGTGAAATGGTTACGCCTGAGGGGAAGCGCGTTGGTCGGCATCAGGGCTTAATGTATTACACGATTGGACAGCGTCAGGGTCTGGGCATCGGCGGCACCAAGGACGGCGCAGGTGAACCGTGGTTCGTTGCGGATAAACGCATGAACCGCAATGAACTTGTCGTCGTTCAGGGTCATGGTCACTCGGCACTACTCAAACACACGCTGCATGCACAGGATGCGTCGTGGATCAGCGGAGAGATGCCAACCGCTGAACCGTTAGCAGCGAAAACCCGATATCGGCAAGCTGATGCGCATTGCCGTTTGCTTCAGAGCGAGAACTCATCAGCAGCCGAATTCTCCCTCCGCTTTGAACATGCGCAGTGGGCCGTGACACCCGGCCAATCAGCCGTCGTGTATGACGGCGACATTTGTCTCGGTGGCGGCGTCATTTCGCATTAACACGTTGAATCGCGTGGGTCGTCAGCCATATCCCGGCACCGGGAAAACGCCCACAATTATAGTCAGACGCCCCTGTCAACTGGCTAAGCTTAGCGAAGCGCTTGCCGTCAGACTCCGGCAGGCACATTGTGAAACACCAATAAAAACGGACCTCACGGACTAAAACTGCCCGGAACGCCGCGCCATTGCTTGAGTGTGGCAATCAGCTCTCACTAGCCACGCGCGGTGGCCGGAGAGCAAAACTTACCGTTTGCGTTCGCACACAACTTCGAATCCAAGTGTTGCAAGTGCGCAACAATGGCGCGGCCTAGGGATTCGCTCAACGCCACACGAGTGTTGTGGCCGTCGCCAAGTACATCGCAATCGCGACAACTATTGCTATTTCTCGCAACCCATCCTTGCCAATTATCGCGGATTGGCACATGTGGGCGGCAAGGCCGTCACACATTCAAATCTATCGGTGCAATGCGTCGCTGTGCGCCCGCTGATGATGCGTTCTTGTCAAAAAAACGCCGACGCGCTGCAGTACAACGCCTTGGGCGAGTGTCCATCGACCGACCACAATATGGAGAGTTTCATGCGCAAGAAAAACCAGACATGCCCAGCATTTGCATATAGACCCAGCATCATTGCAACTAGCGTCGCTTTTTCAATATTTGCTGCGCAATCGGCTTTCGCGCAGCAAGCCGCCACCACCGCTGCGCCGAAGGCAGAACAAGTCGAGAGAATCGAGGTAACTGGTTCACGCGTCGTCAAACAGGACTTTGACTCCAACAGCCCGATTATCACCATCACGGCGGCAGAACTGGCGAAGCATCAGGACATCACGCTGGACACATTCCTGAATTCCCTCCCTCAGGTAAATCCGTCTGGGACAACAACGTCAAACAACCCTCCAAACGGCGGTCAATCCAATATCGATTTGCGCGGTCTCGGCTCCAACCGAAACCTGATACTGATCGATGGCCGCCGTCCGATGGTGTCGGCGTCTAACCAGACTGTTGACCTCAATACCATACCAATCGCACTGATTGAGAGCATCGAGATTATTTCTGGAGGCGCAGGTGCGGTCTATGGCGCCGATGCGGTAGCGGGTGTCGTCAATATCAAACTCAAGCGCCGTTTCGAGGGCCTCGACCTACGGGCAGGCTGGACCAATAACGAGAAACTCAAAGATTCCCGCGAACGCAGCGCCGCCGTGGTGATGGGCGGCAATTTTGCTGACAACCGTGGTAACGCTGTACTGGGCTTTGAATACTCTCAGCGTGAAGGTCTCATCAAGAGTCAGCGGAGTTTCGCCGCCGTCGCCACGGCGACTACCTCCTTTTTCCCCGAAGGAACCTATCGTCCGTCTGGTACCAATTTGCCGTCGCAGGCAGCGGTTAACGCGCTGTACGGGCAGGCAAGCTATGGCGGGGCAACGGCGGGTACCGTACCCAATACTTCCGCGCACAGCTTCAATACTGATGGCACCTTGTTTTATCCGGGAATTTTCAACTCGCCGCGCGATGTACTGAATTTTCGCTATCCGGTGGATTCAGGCGTGAACACCAATCTGTTTCCGGATGTGTATTCATACAATTTCGACGCCGTAAACATCCTGGTGCTGCCGCTTGAGCGGAAGTCGTTCATGGGCAAGCTCGACTACAAGTTTGGCAATGACATCGAAATCTTCTCAAACTTCGCCAACACCGTTTACACGTCGACCACCGCACTCGCGCCGACGCCCGTCTCCACTGTCACGGTGGCATCGAGCGCTAACGCCACGGCAACGCAGGGATCGAGCGCGTTGGTAACTCCTGGTCGAAACATAGGCACGCAGTTGATCGTACCGACTACCAACCCGTTTATTCCTGCCGACCTGCGTACTTTGCTGAATTCACGCACGGGTGACGACCCCACTATTGTCGGTGCCGGTGCAACAGAGCCGTTTCTGATGCGCTGGCGCACTCTTTCCACGGGATTGCGCACTGCCACCTATGAGAACACCGTCACGCAATACGGCGGTGGCGTAAAGGGTCCCTTGTTTGGCGACAGTTGGAGATGGGAAGCCAACGTCTCCGAAGGTCGTACCAAGATAGTCAATGCCCAAGCCAATAACATCAATACGAACAGGTTGCTGGCAACGCTGGCCGCAGCCGATGGCGGCGCCTCCTTGTGCGCGGGCGGCGTCAATCCGTTTGGGCGGCAGCCGCTGTCTGCGGCTTGTCAAACCTACCTGGGCGTCAGCAGCGCGCAAACGACCGACTTCGCACAGACCATCGGCCAGGTGTTTGTCGCCGGAGATGCTGCGCAACTCGCGCACGGGCCGTTGTCAGTCGTATTGGGCACCGAGATCCGAAATTTCAAATACACCTTCGACCCCGGCGCGGCATCCGGCCCGATTTCCGGATTTACCGTCCAATCCCCGGCAGCCGGCAGCAATAATTTCCGCGACTGGTTCGGCGAGGTATCGATCCCGTTGGCGCGGAACCTTCCCATGATGCGTTCACTTGACCTGCACCTGGCATATCGAAATTCGGCAAGCCAATCGAGCGATCAAGCCACCGCCTCGCAAAGTCCGAAACAGCGGAGCAATGCCTGGTCGATCGATTTCAGTTGGGAACCTATTGACACCCTTCGTGCGCGCGGCTCGGCGCAAGAATCCGTGCGGGCGCCAAACTTCGGCGAGTTATTCGACGGCGGCAGCAACGCACCGCAGATCTTCGATCCATGCTCGGTCACCAGCGCGGCACGTACCACCGGGGCCAATGCCGCACGTCTCGCCACGCTGTGCCGTGATGCAGGCCAGATCGGCGGTCTCGGCACGGCGATCGCCACGCACGTGCAAACACCCGGGACGCAGGCCACCGTCGATTTCATCGGCAACCGTAACCTCAAGCCGGAAACCGGTAGAAGCTACACGCTCGGTATCGTCTGGGCACCAAAAGTGACGGGGCTCTTCGAGGGGACAAGGACATCCATCGACTTCTATACGATCAAGATCAAGGACGCGATCACGCTTGCTGACACCAACGAATACATTGCCGACTGCTACAACTACTACGGCAACAACCCCAATTACAATCCGAGCTACGTCAACTGCGCGGCGCTGTTCCGCGCCGGCGATATCCTCGGTGTATCCAATTTTTCGGACCCTAGCGAAGCTTTTCCGATCATCAATGGCGGCGCGATCAAGACAAGTGGCATCGACACGCAGGTTGCCTGGGGAGCCAAAGTAGGGCCAGGCAAACTCGATCTGCTGATGCAGTTGAACTATCTGCTTTCATTCAAAACGCAGACCGTAACGACCTTCCCGACCAACGAGTTCAAGGGCACGATTCCATATTTTGGCGCTGGCCTCGGGCAGGCATTCCCGAAAGTCAAAGTCAATTTCACGGCGCGTTATCAGTGGGGTAATTTTGCGTTCGATGCGCGCGCACGTTACATCGACAAGATGGAAAACCGCATGAACCTGATGTTCCCCGGCGAGCCCTTTGGCGGCGTCCCTGCGACCACCTATTGGGACTTCGGCGCGAGCTACACCTACGCAAAAAATTTCACGATACGCCTGGGGTTAGTGAACGCATTCGACCAACAACCACGTACCTACAGGCCGAACGTTCAGTCCGGAACCGATCCCTCCACCTACGATGTGATCGGCCGCCGTCTGCTCGCACAGGCACAAATGAAATTCTGAGCACCGCAACACGGTAAATAGCGCGTGCGGAATGGCTATCCGCACGCGCAATGCATTTGCATACGGCAACAATTCTTTAGAGGAAATCAAAATGCAGTTTAAAGAAAAAGTATTGAAGCGCATGATCGCTGTCACGCTGGGTGCTTCCGCATTTGCCGCAATGGCGCAATCGTCCACCCCGCAGAAAGTGGAAAAGATCGAAGTCACCGGCTCAAACATTAAACGGGTTGACGCCGAGTCGGCTTCACCAATCACGGTGATAACGTCGGAAGACATCCGTCGCAGCGGTGCAACATCGGTGCAGGAATTACTTAACAATCTGGCAATTTCGTCGGGTAGCGCGCTTAGCGACGTCGATGCGGGAAATGGATTCTCTGCTGGCAGTGCGACCGTGGCATTGCGCGGCCTTGGCTCTGCCGCGACCTTGACACTGATCAACGGCCGCCGCATCAGCCCGGCTGCGTTTAACGATCCAAACATCGGCGCGACTGTGGTGACCAATCTCAATTCGATTCCGGCGGCGGCGATTGAGCGCATCGAAATCCTGCGAGATGGCGCCTCCGCAATTTACGGCTCGGACGCTATTGCCGGCGTGGTCAACATCATTCTGCGCAAGGATTTTCGCGGCGCACTGGTATCGGGAACGGTTTCGCAGAGCCCGAGAAATGAGTTTTTGGTGAAGCAGGCGAGTGTTGCGTTTGGCTTCGGTGACATTGCCAAGGATCGCTATAACGTCTTTGGCACCTACGAACGATTCGAGCGCGAACCGGTGTTGATTCGTAGCGAAGACAATGTCAGTCCGTTACTACAAAACGCGACCTTCATACAGCGCAGAACGGTATTAAGCTCGCTCTCCTATCCGGGCAATTACTATCGCGAGGCGGTACGTGGCAGTGGCATCTTCGGCACGTTTCAAGCAGCCCGCACCGGTTGTCCGCTTGTCATTGGCGGTTTGTGCCGGTACAACCAATGGGATGACCTCGAACAGACCGGTAAATCGGTCCGCGACACCGGATATGCTCGCGGCACGCTGGACATCAATTCCAAGGTGTCCGCGTTTGCCGAGGCCAGCTACTCCAAGACCGTTAACACATTCACCAGCGCGCCGCCATCAAGCAATCCGCAAGCGGCAACGTTTTGGCGCAATGCGGCAGGCGATCTTTTGCGTTTCCAGTTGGTTTTGCCAGTCGGGCATCGCGAGAACCCATTCGCCTTTCCAATTGGATTGCGCTATCGTTGGGTTGATTTGGGTCGGTCGCAACGAGTTAGCAAGACCGAAGACACCCGTGTGCTTGCAGGGCTGAAAGGAACGGTCGGCAGTTGGGAATGGGAGTCCTCCTTCCTGTACAACATCAGTAAAGCGGTCGACAACACGGGGCGACGCTTCCTGTTTCCTGCCATACAGACTGCGGTAAACGATGGGTCATACCGCTTTGACGGGCAGAACAGTCAGGACGTGATCAATCGGGTGAGTACCATAACCACCAACATAGGCGAAGGTAGCGCCAAGATCTGGGATGTCAAGGGGTCGACTGAATTTGGTAGCCTGGCCGGCGGACCGGTCGGGATCGCGGCGGGTGCTGAATTCAGGAAGGACAGCATTCTGATCCAACCCGATCAAAACATCGCAGCCGGCAATATCGTTGGCCTGGGTGCGTCGTTTTCGGACGGCACCCGCAACGTTGCCTCGGCATATCTGGAAGCTGTATTGCCTGTCACGCGAACGCTGGAAGCGACGCTCGCAGCCCGGTATGACCGCTACTCGGATGCCGGCAGCAGCACAAACCCCAAGATCGGACTGAAGTGGAAGGCACTGCCAAACATGGTGTTTCGTTCCAGCTACTCCACCGGATTCCGCGCACCTTCACTTTCACAGACAAACCGTTCCGCGATTCGCTCCTTCCAAGCTGTGAACGACCCGATCCGCTGTCCGGTCACCAATACAGATGAGGATTGCGCCCGCCTTGCATCGGTCTCTGCCCGGATTGTTTTCAATCCCAACCTTAAACCGGAGACTTCCAGTAGTCGCAGCCTTGGTATGGTCTGGGACGTCACCAGAAACCTGAATCTCTCACTGGACTATTTCGACATTCGACGTGAGAACGAAATTGACCGCTTCTCGTCCAATTTTCAGGTCAACCAGCTCTTTCTGGGCGACCAGCGGTTTGCACCATTTGTATTCCGTGACCCCAATCCGCTTTCATGGATACCAGGCATTCCCAATTCCGGTCCTGTCACGGGTGTAGATCGGGCATGGTTGAACCTCGGCAAATCGCAGGTGACCGGTATCGACCTTGAGGTCTCCCATCGCGCAAACCTTGGCGCGATAGGCAATCTGACGAGTACCGCTTCAGTGACTTACAACATCAGCTCCAGAGCCTCGCGCGAAAAAGGTGACCCGCTTATCGACTACGTCGGCGGTGTTAACACGGTCACAACGGGACTTGGCTTGCCCCGCGTGCGTGGGAACATCGGCGTCACGTGGTCGCGGGCGGACTGGTCAGTCGGCGCCCGCGTCAACTATGTCGGCGGCTGGAACAACTTCAGTAGCCAATTCGACTGCGCGGCGAACCAAGGGGCAGCGGTGAGCGTTGCTATTCCGGAGGTGTGCAGAACGAAAGCATGGCGAACGGTTGATGTGAATGCGACCTATACCGGGATCAAAAACCTCACATTACGGATGGTGGTTCGCAACTTGACCGATGAGCAACCGCCATTTGACTTCAATGGCGGCGACGTGACGTTGGGGTACAACCCGCAATTTCACAACGCGCTCGGGATCTACCCCTCATTGAGTGCAACATATCAGTTCAAGTAAACGCTGCATTTGCCAGGCAAACGGGGGCTTCCGCCCCCATCTGCGCTTTTCAATCTCATCGTGCAGCACTTAGTGGCATCATTAACGCATGGGTAAACTTTTTCTGAAATTGTGGGTATTGATTCTGCTGACATCGCTCACGTCCTTTCAAATCCAGCGTTTCGTATTTGACTGGTCGTCTGACGCGTTGGCGGTAAGTAATTCGAATGAGCGATTCCGCCGCACCTACGTCATGATCGAAGAAGTCCTGGCTCCGTTTCCAAAAACAGAATGGGCAGCGAGATTTGAGCGCCTTAAAGAGCGGGTGGGGTCACCCGACGTATTTCTCGGGCCGTCAAGACTCCTTACGATGGACGACCTCGCCAAAGACAAGGCGTTTACCGCAGAAATTCTTGAGGTGATTCGATCACAGAATCCGTTTTCTCGAAATTTGCCGAACGGTAACGGCTATGAAGTTTTTCACACAATTTTGGGAACGGATTTTGTGGTTGTACTGAAAGCCCCATTTGCGAGGCAGGGGCAGATGCTTATTGCCGGCATACTCACGCCAACCCAGTTCACCTGGGTGGTCGAGTCTTGCATGTACGCACTTGCGATCCTCCTCTGGCTGCGCCTTTTTCGGCGCGATATGCTCACCCTCGAGAAAGCAGCCGGCCGCGTCGGCGAAGGACGCTTCGATTTCGACATCAACATGCGCAAAGGCGCAGCACTCTATCCCCTCGCCGACTCTTTCAATAAAATGAAAGAGCGCATCGCCGCTCTACTCGGGTCACACAAGAAATTGACCAATGCCGTTTCGCATGAGTTCCGCACGCCGATTACGCGTCTGCGATTCCGACATGAGCTGGCAATCGACGCGCGCACGCTGGCTGAAAAAGACCACGAGTTGCAGTTGATGAACTCCGCCATCGATCAACTCGATGACCTGTCCACCGAATTGCTCGAGTATGCACGCATGGATCGCGAAGAGCCCAAGCTCGACGTCAGTCCCATCGATGTCGAACCCTGGCTGAACGAACTGGCCGAGGATGCGCGCGAGGTCGCGACGGCCACGGGGCGCGATGTGCAAATCAGCGTCCATGCGGATTGCGAGATGATCGACGGCGATCATCGGTATCTTTCTCGTGCAGCGGCGAATTTGTTGCAAAACGCCGTCCGGTACGCGAAACGGCAAATCGAAATCCGCGTGGGGATGGCCGCCGGCAAACGCTACCTTCAAGTTGATGACGATGGTGAGACCATCCCCATGGCCGACCGCGAGCGCCTGTTCGAGCCCTTCACACGCCTCGACAACAGCCGCGATCGGCAGTCTGGCGGCTCTGGCATCGGATTGGCTATTGTCAAACAGATTGCCCGCTGGCATGGCGGCGTGGCGAACATTTCCGAATCCAGATTGGGTGGTACGCGCGTCTCACTCACGTGGTGAATTTTTCATTTCACATGGCATGATCAGGCACAACTTCTCAACAGCGGTCTCGTTTGACGAACATAGTGGAGAGTTCCCCAATGAACACAATGACCGAAACCAACAATCTCGAAAGTATCAGCCCGGCGGTGACAAGGGTGCTGCTGGTCGAAGACGATGCAGAACTGTCGCGGGCGATCTCTGACTACTTGAGCAAGCAGGGTATTGAAGTACTGGTAGAAGGACGTGGTGACCGGGCACTGGCGCGCATCAGCGACGTAAAGCCGGAATTGGTAATTCTCGATGTGATGCTCCCGGGCAAAGACGGTTTCGATGTGTGCCGCGAACTGCGTGCCAAGGGGTCGAATGTACCTGTCATTATTCTCACCGCCAAAGAGGAAGATTTCGATCAGGTACTCGGCCTGGAACTGGGAGCGGACGATTACCTCGCCAAGCCGGTGCAGCCCCGCGTGTTGCTGGCGCGAATCAAGGCAATTACCCGCCGGATGCATACGCGTGATGGTCCAGTCGGCGACGGCGATGCGTTGCAATTTGGGCGGCTTCACATCCACGGCCTCAATCGCGAGGTGACGCTTGGCGACCGCCGCATCGAACTCTCGCCGGCCGAATTCGACCTCCTGTGGTTGCTCGCGACCAATGCCGGAAAAGTCATGCAGCGCAATGACATCCTGAGAGCGCTGCGCGGGCTGCATTACAGTGGTGCGGATCGCTCGGTGGATGCGAGGCTGTATCGGCTTCGGCGGCGCTTTGGTGCGGACAAAGAAGCATCATGGAAGATCAAGACGGTGCGACCGCATGGGTACATGTTCTGCCAAGAGCCGTGGTAGCAAGGCAAAACCCCAGCACCGGCGCGGGTTACAGGCCGAAAATACCTGAAGAGTCGCGCCAGTTATCGATCTCCGCTCGGCGATTTTGTCGATCGACACATCGACGCGCCAGCATCACTGCAACGTTCTTGTCCACAATTATTGCCAGAAGGAAAATATTCAGACGACGCGTTCGATGGTTATCACGTCAATTCCATGATGTTTTGCCAATGCTTGTCTATCTTCGCCGGCAAACGGCGCAGAATTTCCGCGTAACATGCGCCGTCGTTGCCGCGACGACTCTACAAGCGTGTGGCGGCAGATCGGGCGGACAGCCCAATATTAATACGCCTGCAATCGCGCCTACAATTGCTGCCGCCGACGTGACGATGCTGTTTATGGGCAACAGCCACACGTCAATCAACGATATCCCTGGCACGGTTGCAGCCATGGTTCGCGCCGGCAGGCCTGGACAGACAGTCGCGGCAACAGAAGCACCCGGTTCCACGCATCTTGAGGAGCGCGCAGACGATTCGGTCACGCTGGCGCTGTTGCAAAATCTGCGATGGAACTATGTCGTCTTGCAGACCTAGAATGATAGCTTGAGTGGTACCGTTTCTTATCTAACGACAGGTGCGGAGAAACTGGTTCGGATGAGCCGGCAAGCCAGCGCGCTGCCGGTGCTGTTTGCCGAATGGCCCCGCGCCGGCATCCTTGAGACGCAGACCGTCTATGGCAAATATGTTTCTATTGCGATGAAAAAACGAGCCTGCGTGGGTATAGGAATTTCAAACCACCAATTTGCATAACCCGCAATATATCTCCCGACCCGCAGCCGGTCAAATGCAGTCAAATGCAGCGCCTTTTTGACGAGCGCCATCCAACCCGCCAAATCCG
>Ga0163144_10028847_pt1 | contig 10682 bp, 6 predicted proteins | sample OliLak19BULKMAT1_FD_123175 | JGI IMG/M metagenome (GOLD analysis project Ga0163144, IMG submission 123175) | Freshwater microbial mat bacterial communities from Lake Vanda, McMurdo Dry Valleys, Antarctica - Oligotrophic Lake LV.19.BULKMAT1 | ecosystem: Environmental > Aquatic > Freshwater > Lake...
GCACGTTTCCAGGAGTCGTCCCGGAACCAATACGGCACCGCAGTGGGGTGGTACTAGTACCATACTAGGACTGGACGAGAGCTAGTCAAGATACTAGAAAGCCTCCCGGGACTTGCCAGATAGCGACGTAGCTAGCTAGCTAGCTAGCGAGAAGAGTAGAGCCGTCCAAGTAACAAATGGCGGTACTTCAGTAGATACCCGTGTAATAAGTAAGGTATGAACACGAAAGATACATCCAAAGATCCACCCCGGCGGCATGGGATGGATCGTGCTTCTAACTAGTTCTATTTTGTACGATTCAAGCTCCCCAGTCATGACAAGTGTACGTTTTGCCAGCAGAGCCTGAGGTAACTGAAGTACTACTAAGTATCTAGGAATGGGATACTCCGTCTAGCTACTAGCCTGGCTGTCATTATTCTCGACAAACAAATTTAAAAAGTGTAGCTTTACTAACACAGAAAGGAAGTGATATATTGTACTATCCTCATTCTAACTCAAGAAAATAAAGAACCATGACAGCAAGAAAGATTTCCGACAATGATAGCATCCTACTACCCGTGCTTCGGGATGGTGCCTACAAAAGAAAACCATTTCTTTTGAAGCCCAGATATCAAACGCGGGCTACCAGTACTAGTCCTGGATTCCAGAAAAGGACTAGTCGGCCGGTTACACCAAGAGAATCCTCTAAGGATCGACCATTCCTACTTTCTTTTAGAGTTTCTAATATTAGTAATGCTAGCAATAGTCCACCTGGATATCCCCTCCACAATGGTGTTCCCGATGCTATACATTGCCCCGAGATGGTACCGGGACATACAGAGGAGACTTTCTTGTACTATACTCCGCCACAAAATCATTCGCATTGTCAGTCTTGGAGTCCACCACTGTTTCTACCAAAGTTCCAACCACTTTCCCGGGAGGAGGTTGATGTGGAGAACACTACTGACAAAGAGAATCCTGAAACGACCCCCATGGAGCTTTTTTTGCCCTCTTTACCATAACCATATTACATAATGCAATGTCTATCATGCCATGTCTTTGAATCTATCAGAGATAATTTGGAAGATGGATTGTCCTTTGTAGCAAGTTTTTTGTGGCATAAAGATTTCCACAAGGATCAAAGCTACTGTCACAGAAGCATCAAACTTTTAATACTGCATCGTTCTCTCTGTTGCCCGATGATAAAGTTCCTGGTCGACTTCTCGGGGTTCCGTTGAGAGCCTTTTTGCATAAAACTATCGAGAATACTAGACTGCCTTTACAGCTAAGCTAAACACTTCTTAGATAATCAATGTTTGTTGTTTCAAAAATTTAGTGTCGCTTTTGCTGCCTTCGTTCGGCCCGTTTCTGTCGTCTAGCTGCCAGCTCTTGTTCTTCTTCACTGGGTTCTGCAGATTGCGATGTCGCTGGCGCCACGCCTCCTGCTTTAGCACCACCACCGGCAAAGGTCGAATACAAAGAGTAGGCGTACCATATCGGAACACCACCCAACAACCAGTACAATCGAGGACTCCAAAGGACGGCCCCAAACTGGACAACCACAGTAAGACCCAAAAGATCCAAGGAAGATCCACCCACCAGCGTTTTGTCATTGGGTTTGCGATTGGCTGCATTATCCATAATCCCACCATAGGCCAGATATTGCAACCCCCAAACCGCAACCATTCCCAATAAGCTCCAAACGTTCATCAATGATTCCACTCCAACCATACCGAAACAAAGTAGGATATAAACCACATTGATGCCCATGACAATTGGAAAATACATGGCGGATGCCTGCGACCGAGCTGTGGTCATATGAAGAAAACATTGAAAATATTGCTTTGTGAGATTGGGCCATCCACCTCATCCGTTCATATTTGAAATTTCAGGTCTATTATGGATAGATTTATCTTACCCGTCGCAGCCTTTTTGGCTGCAGCATTCGCCATGTTGAATAAAGCAGTGGGGACTAATGTCAAAGGAGTATTGCGGCCTCCGAAATTAAAGCGCTTTGTTATGCTATACAATTATGTAAGGCTGCCACAGCGGAGCCGATACTGTATCCGTCGCCATGGTCGTGCGTGGCTGTCACCGCCCATCACATGGACGAGTAAGCGATGCAATACCAACGCGAGTTCAACGCGAAAAAGAGAGCAAACGTGCGTTCTTTTAAATATGTAGTTTTGAACATGTGCGCGTCCTAACCGTGCGAAACTACCGCGAAGATCCTCCGCTTTCGTTTTCAGCTGGCTACCATTAGAAGACTGGCTACTCTAGGTATCTACATGCCTCATTAATATATTTCTTTGCTTATGCAATGCATCCACCTGAAACTGTTTACAACTGTACAGGTAGTCAGCGGCTGCACTGTAATGCGTTGTACTCTAAATGAACACTGCGTAGTGCTACCGGATTCGAGATCTTGCAAGTAGATTTTCAGCTGCGGGGTATGTGCCAAAGATTTAAAAAGATAAGGCAGTAATGATAGCTTGCCATTTAATAATATTGCGACGTGTTGATTTTACTAGCTACGGGCAATGCATTGGAAGTGTCAATACGGAAGGCGCCACAGATGGTGGAATATTTCTACATTTATGATGCGGCCATACGAGCTCCTCGCAAAACACCGCTTCAGCAGGTTCAAATTAGTGCAACTTGAAGGCGTCGTCAATAGCATGTAGCTCTTCTTTCGAGAGCACCGTGACGGGACCTCGCTGCAGAGCCGTCAGAGTCACTCCTGGGAACAATCCAGTATTAAGTAGAGCCGGGAGGTAGTTGCATCTGTGAGTGACCTTTTCACTAATCTTGGGGGAAAAAAGAGGCGACAACTGTTTGGCAACCAAAGAAGGATGACTCACCACACATGGATTCGCAGACTTCTACTTGGATATATGTCTTGAGCAGGTCATTTCCAACAGTGACCAGACCGTAACCCTCGACAAGCACTGTAGTCTTTCCAGACGAAGGGTCAAACGCCTTGGCCAAAGCAAGTCCATCATCTTCCAGGACCACTTCAAATGGAAGGCTCTCTACCGTACGCAATAAAACATGACTTTCTGGGATACCCGCAGAGTCAAAGGGTAATCCTGTGATGCAATAAGAAGTGGCATGGGGAGGTTGACAAATAATGACGAAGTTTACGTCTGGGTGCGTCCTGAAAATGGTATTGTGCACGGCAGAGGCACGTGATGGGCTGAGTGTGGTATAAACGTGTGAAAATAGGGTGAGCCCAACAGCGACACAGAGTGAGCAAGGTAGTATGAGAAAATTGTACAAACCATGTTGGATACATTTTTGCTACGGCGGATCTTACCTCACGGCTTCGGGGGCGCCGGGCGCATGGACAGGGTAAAACCAGAGACAGTTGGATGACGACAGTTTTGCCTTTTTTGCATCCGGTTCTATGGCGAGGACTGTGTCCTTGGAACTTGTACTCACAAAGCACAAATCGCCAGGTTCCATAGATTGTCGATCTACACCGCTTGGACTGATAATAAAGGATACATCGCCGCCAACCTCATTTGGAATTGTCATTCGGGCCGAAAACGATCCAGACGAAGAGGTTACCAAGTTTTGATTGTAGGCTCGATGGATAAAGTCACATAGTCGGCCACGCATTTCCTTTTCGTGGCCACTCAGAATTCGCGAGTCGGCGGTCCTGTTGGCGTCGATATTGTGACGTTTGGCACGAATCGTACGAGGAAAGGGATTTTCTGCGTCCCGACTGTCAATGTCGTATGCGTATTTGAGAATAGCGGGAGGTAATGGCTTTGGTGGCGCTTTGAGTGGAATGGCATTGACAATGGATCTCGCCAGATACTCGATGGAAACGAATCGATCGTAGGCATCGTGCAACGTTTTCCCCACCACGACGACCCCATGATTCTGTAAAATAACACTATCGGCTCCTTTGGCAAAAGCATCTTTACAAATATCACCAAGTTCCTGACTTCCTGGCATGGCATAAGGAGTAAACATTACTTTTCCACACGCTTGATAAGCTCCTAATAAAACTCGCGTATCTGGTACACGTGGATCGGGAGTACCTTCTTGTTCCTCCTTTTCACTTTTTTGAGCCAACGAAAAGGCCACCAATGTCATGGAATGAGCATGAATGACAGCTTTGCAGTCGGGACGTGCTTCATGAGCTGCTGTATGGAGAGGCCATTCCATGGAAGGAGGAGCTGGACCCGAAAATTTGGTTTCTCCTTTGGCACGCACAGCAATATTTTCCGGTGGAACAATTGCCTTATGAATTCATAGGTAGACATGGAGGTCGGTGAAAATGCAAGACCATTGTTTTGTATGAGACCAGATATCCTTTTTGGTGCGACTCAAGCCTATCGAATGGATCACTCTATCAAAAATGTAAGCACTGCAACTTTACCTTGTCGCCGCCACTGTATCAATAAAAAAAGGCAGGCCACACGCACACTCTGTAGTTAGACGACGATGATTGCAATGATAAAGACGACATTAATAATTTTTACCTTGGTGTGATGTACATTGTCCCATCATCATCGACCAGTGACAAATTGCCACCCGTGGTTGTCGTTAGACGATGACTGTACAACCTTGTGAGCCATGACACCAAGAGCTCTCTGGGTGGTTTGATTCCTTCCCGATTGTTGGACGCCATTTTTGCCTACAATATGGATTATTATTCAATTGTCCAGCAGAGGTGCTGCACTCTGTTGTTATTGTTTTTTGTGGATTGATTCATTCGATCGTTTGATGAGGAGGAAGGGAGGTTGAGTCGGTTTGGCCGATGAATCTCAGTTGAGTGATGATGCGAACCCGCCGAACCGTTCGCTTTTTCCCATCAAGAAAGATTTTGAGCATATGTGCGCTCTTCAAATATTCGATCGCACACTGACTCAAAACTGCCTAACTTCATCGACGACTTCTCAACACTTCTATTACTAGTAGCTAGCTAGCTAGCTAGCTAGTAACTTAAAAATTAATGATGATAATTATCCGATGCGATGATGAGAAAGGATCATCTACAATACAGTAGTACTACTGTATCTATCATTAGGTATGCACGAAAACTCGAAAGATCCCAGATGGAAATAGGGAAACGTATTTGGGCTTGAGTGACTCTCAAATTTGTATCCACGACCATGCCTCACCCCAAACGAATAACGGGAATGGTCTTTGCAGCAGCGACATTGCTTTTGTCCCTAACTGTGGGGGGTGTTACTGCTCATACTGGCGGTGCCAGGATAATCAAAAGTAACAACAATGGCAATCGCTGGAATATACCCAAGCTGTCTCTCCCGTTGTTTGACCGCTTCGTGTCCTTCACGGAAAGCTCTGTAGAAGTTGCACCAGCACCCAGTTTTCAATATCACTTGATATATGGAACGCAAATTTGTGCAACATGCAGTGTGCTGACGATAGTGGTTTCCGAGGTGACTATGTGGATCTGTTCAAATCTTTTCATTGATAAAACTGCTTCAAAACGAGAAGTTGACGAGCTCCCTCTAGTCATTCTGGGAATAAACTTGGCTTTCTACGTGGCATGGCAAGTCGCAAGTCTTCCAGAGCATCGTCGAACACTCATGCCTTTCTTGAACCGTCATTTTGTCTCCTCCTACAAGGATGGACTGACTCCTCAGAGGCTTCACTCAAAGCTACTCTCCGGGTATTCTCACTTGGATGGCGAACATTTGGCATCCAATATGCTTGGGCTTATCCTTTTCGCACCCAAACTATCCAAGAGTTTTGGGCGGCGGCGTTTCTCCTATTTCTATGTAGCATCCATCTTTGCATCTGAATTGTTTGATCAAGTGATCTATAGGCCCAGGTTTCAAAAACCAAAGCAACTTCGCTTCTTGTTTTGGAAGATTACCATCCCGATCGATTCGCTTGGTGCGTCGGGTGCTATTTCTGCTCTTTTGATGTATTCCTGCCTAAAACATCCGTTTGAGCGGTTTGATGTGTCCAAGCTTGCCGGTCTCGACGAGAAGTTCGAAGTGCCTGGGTTTGTTTTGGCATTGTTATCTGTAGCGGGAGATTTGTGGTCTGGCAAGGGAGCATCCAGCATTGGACACGGTGCCCATCTGGGAGGATATCTTTTCGGAGCTTGCGCCTACTGTTGGAACGCAGTCTGGACGAAGCGAGCCCGTGAGAAGAAACGGCGAGCAAGGCGGTTGAAGGAGAAAAGGCGGCAAAAGAAAATGCTTAACAGTTTGCAAGGGATTTCCGACAGGTTGGCACTTGTTTGCAAGCGAACTAGTTCGGCATGCAACACATGGCTCCATGGGATTAGGAAAGAAAAAGGTGGCGCATCCAGCAGTTGGAATAGTCATACCAAAGGGAGCGACAAGAGGCAAAGTTCTTCAGGGGGAAATCACCAGGCATCCTCGCTGGATAGAAACAGCCTGACTGCTACCCCTATGGAAGGGAGTCTTTCTGGATGTTCTTCTAATCCATTGGCAGGCAGCGGTGTTAAAAGCCAAGATGATTCGACGTGGTACAGCGCTTCAGAAGTAAATCACCAGGAATCGTCATCGGTAATGAACAAAAGCAGATCCACAGCTGGGAGTTCATTTACGCCTCGAAACGGCACAAGCAAGGGACAACAAAAGGGTTAACAGTAGCCGGGACAAAATGTATAGGGAAGACCCTCCGATGCCGCTACTTTTATATAATTATCAAGGAAAGGTGGCTCTAGCAAAGTTTACGTTAGAGTGACTGTTAAATTACAATCAAGAAAACCCAGATCTGGCATTTTTAAGCCCTTTTTCGAACAACTTGTTCGTTGTCTAGCTTTGCTTGTTTGGCGTGGTTCTTTATTTGTCGCCCGTGGGAACCAGAGGATATTTGATTAATTTTTCCGTTCAGTGTGAAAGCGGTGGTGTTGCCTTTTTGAATTTAGTACAGCCAAATCAGTCAGTTCGGCACCCAAAGTAGCATCCACTGGGCACGACATACATTAAACACGAATGCGAATTATTCGCTTGCAATAGCTTGCTGCTGCTGCCCTTTTGTTGCTTCGTGCTTGTCGAATAAGCCATAAATGTGTTCGACCCACCAACTTTTGGTCAATTTCCTCCAGTTGTAGGTGTGTCCTTTTTCGAGGAGCCGCCTGTATTCACGTTCCACCCATTGTGGCGTCACTTCATTCCACGAGCCGATCCATGCTACTGGTAGATCGTCAAACGTTCGAAACCATCCATCTGTTCGACCTTCATGTGAAATGATAGGGATAGATCCCATGAATAAGGCTTCGTAATTTCGGTAGCAGTCTCGTCCCAACCCAATTGGAGAGGCAATGAACTTGGATTCCTGTAATTCTACATAATACTTGGTCAAATTTTTCTTGCTGAATGTATTTTTGATGGGCACTGGAGCATCCTTAAAGTTGTCTTGTAGTATTTTCAGTACCGTTCTCCGACTGGCTTGATGACCCAGATTGTTGTTGAACATGATGTCCTTGGACCGTGGCATGGTTGGAGAAAACATGCGCAGGGCCTTGAATATATTTCTGCCGTGCTTTTCAAACCGATACCCCAAGGCTACGGAATGAACTTTGGGGTGATCTCTGAAATGGGATTGAAAGGTAAAAGCACCCAGTGTGTCGTTATGGTTGAGATAATCCCAGACCATGCTGGCCTTGCATCTGCCATTTCTCTGCCACGTTGCGGTGGCTCCGTCTTTCATGCCACCATAATCCTCATGAATGCTAAAAAGGAGCACATGTGGATAGGGTTCTGCATTGGGCTGTTCTCGGTACTTTTTAAAAAGATGGGCCGCCTGACATATGCCATGGCGTGCGTCGTCGGCATAAATGAACTTGTACTTTTTTGGGTGTGTTGGCAAGGACTGAGAGCCCGTGGTTCCACTGTCACCCGTAATTCGAAAGTAGTCAAAATTGTTGAGAAAAGCCATGCCCCGGGTTCCATTGGTCCTGTTGCTCATGAGCCATACCAACATGTCGTCCACATTCGAGTTGTTCAACTGATCATACCGACGCTTATGCATGATCAATTCTAGTTCTCTGAGTGATTTTTGTTCGCCATTTTGCGATACTTTGTCTGCCGCTTGGATTAATATAGTTTGAGTTTGATTTTTCTGAATGACTTCTGCTTTATTCTCTTGGAGAGGCGCTGGCTTTGGCTCTTGTTCCATGCTTGACTCTGGCGCTGGTTTTTCGCTTTCTTGTTGTTGTTTTCTACCCCTTGGTTTATTGTTTTTCTTCTGCAAGCTGCGCTCTTCCTCTGACTCGACAACAGCACCCCCAGCAGCATTAGACGACGACGACGATTGCCCTTGTTGAAGTTTCATGACAAGCGCACGCTGTTCTCGCAGTTCCGTTTGCAATGTAGAAATTTCAGCATCCTTGGCACTCAATTGATCTTTCAGGCGACCAACATCAAGGTTTCCGCTTTTGCCAGTATTCAATAACCCACGAATGGTCAACATCATAGCCAGAGCTACGAGCGAGTGCCTAAGCAGCGGCATTTTCATCATCTTCATCATTCAAAAATTATGGTGATGATTGTAATTTGTTGAATAGACTTGAGGTAATATTAAATTTTACGTGAAGGATGAACCAGAGATAATTAATGAAGGTAAAATCTGTTACGACAACGGAAAATTGAGGTCGTACATGGTCGTAAAATTTGGAGCGGTCGTTTCCCGTACGACGTACAATGCCCCTTTCGCGACCGCGCATCCGGGTTCACTTTCTTTATTAGCATAGTAGCGTTAGGGTTTAAATGTTCAGCATTGATTGCCCCCCAACGTAAAACTACTTGCACCGTGGCCAATGTGTTCTTGCTAGCTAGTAGCAGATTAGCTAGGTTAGTATACCTCGAAGTAGGTTGGTTGGCTATCAGATTATGGAGAATTTTAAGGCTGCTGGATAGAGACTGGTAAGAACTTGGAATGAGTGGGTTCAGATGAATTAGTGGACGAGATTTCCAAAAGAAACGAAGTTCAATGGTTGTCATCACCAAACTCGCTTTGGGACCGAAAGGAGGGACTAGCTCATTCCATTGCTGGCGATTTGTCCGTCTCATCAGGCTTTAACATGATTAGGCTTTCACAGGGGTGACATATAATTTATGGTCATTGGACAGACAGGATACCGGATCCTTGTCCGCAGAGCACTAAAAAACGCTAATTGTAGCATTACAGAGGGGGGAGGGGAGTATTGTATAAACTATACATTTCACGAATGGTGATTCCACAGACAACAACAACCACACTCTTTGGTACATTTCCGTGCACGGAGTCTTTCCATGCATCCACACATCCACTCACTGTCTGGATAATTCGATATGTTTAGTCCAGACCTTTACCCTGCTTTTTTCCACGATCCCTTCCATTCGTGCATCCCAAAAATATGCCCATTCTTTTTGTAGTCTTCCGCATCGCATCTGCCCCGGCTGAAGAAATCACAAGGGTGAAATAACCCCACGGACAAGACTTGGATGTCTTTGTGAACTGTCACGCACTTAAACCAAGCTTTGGGGCCGGTTACTTTTAAAGTGTAGCCAGGTGTTATGCATCGGCATGACAACATGGAGTCTCTGACATTATTCAACGAATTTTGTATGACTTGCGTCAACGCCGGATGGCCAGGAACACTCCCAATCACATTGTTGTTGGTTTGAGTACATTGAAACATCTTTTTCCCTCGGACTATTGCATCACGTTGGATTACGTAATCCGCCTCGCTTTTCGGAAGTCTGGAATTCCCTCTTTTACTGCCAGTAAGTTCACAGACAGCAAACACTGGCACTGTGATGGTTCGCAAGTATTCCAGAGATTTGATAGGTGCAATGTCCATGTCCAAGTAGATTCCACCGTATTTTGAAATGGCATAGTATCGTAACAAATCCGAAACCATGGCCATGGTCGGGACGGCTTGGAGAAAGGCAGCCAATTCTGGGAACTCCTTTTTAAAGTTGGCGTTCTTCCAAATCTTGACTTCGTAGCCTGGGTTGAGTGCCTGCCACCCACGAATATTGTCCATAAAGTGTTCCTGTACGGGCGGTTGGTCATCCGGAAATCCTCTACTGACCCAAATGAAATGAAGTATCTTTGGGATTTCTTTATCACTTGTGGCATTGGAATAGGTTACCGGGGGGGCAGCCACAGGGTTTTCAGCAATATGTTTTTTGGCACGTTCGAGTGCCTCTCTTTCCTTCCTAGCATTTCTCTCCTGCCTGCTTTCTATTCGTGGGGTCCCTTTGGTTGCGTTATTCGACGCCCATGCCGCATCTGCTTCTGCTGCTTTTTTCGCTTCGTTTTCCGATGCCTGTGCCTCCTTTGCTGCTCTCATTTTTGCTTCCCATTTCCTTTTTTCGGCTCGGGACATATTATTGGGTTTTGCTGTTGGAATATCTGGGGGTGGACTTTCTACATGCACCTCAGGAACCACCGATTTTTCTTCCGAAACGTCTTCCTTTGCAGCAGCTGGTTCAGGTTCATTGGATACTGCAGCTGTTTCTTCGGAAACTTCTTCCTTTACAGCTGATGGTTCAGGCTCAGTGGATACTTCTGTTGCGTCCGTTGCCACAACATTGGTCATATTTCTTTGTAGAGCAAATTCTTCTTCTAATTCCGCATCGGCCCGAAGAAATCCTTGCTGGATGTTGCCCAGTTCTGACGGAGAAGATAAAAGTCCCATTGTTTTCGCTACTCCTCCGGATGGCCAACCTGACGAATTTTTGAGACTAAAGGCC
>Ga0163144_10028850_pt1 | contig 10682 bp, 8 predicted proteins | sample OliLak19BULKMAT1_FD_123175 | JGI IMG/M metagenome (GOLD analysis project Ga0163144, IMG submission 123175) | Freshwater microbial mat bacterial communities from Lake Vanda, McMurdo Dry Valleys, Antarctica - Oligotrophic Lake LV.19.BULKMAT1 | ecosystem: Environmental > Aquatic > Freshwater > Lake...
CAGTGTCAGATAATCTTTCAATTTTTCACCCTCAATCCTTTACTAAATCAATCTTTCAATCTTCAACCCTTCGCTAAATCAATTTATCATTACTCATCCCTCATTCCTAAATTTACCACTCAATCAGAGTTTTACCTTGCTTTTTGAGATATTCATTGGCAAGCACGAAGTGATTATTCCCAAAAAAACCATTGTGAGCCGAATAAGGAGAGGGGTGAGGCGAAGCCAAAATGCAGTGTTTTTCACGGTCTATGGCTTGTCCACGTTCTTGTGCATCTTTGCCCCAGAGGATAAATACTACATTTTCTTTTTCAGCAGCGATGAGGTTTATCACTGCTTGAGTAAACTGTTCCCAACCTTTGCCATGGTGCGAGCGAGGAGTCTTGGCCTGAACAGTCAGCACGGCATTGAGCATGAGCACACCTTGCTCAGCCCAGCGTTCTAGGTTGCCACTTTTGGGGATTTCTTTGCCGAGGCTATCTTGGATTTCTTTAAAAATATTGACCAAAGAAGGGGGGATTTTCACTCCATCATTGACCGAAAAAGAGAGTCCATTGGCTTGATTTGCCCCGTGATAAGGGTCTTGCCCAATGATGACTACTTTGGTATCTTCAAAGCCGCATTTATCAAAAGCATTAAAAATAAGTGGTCCAGGAGGATAGACAGTATGTTCTTGGTATTCTTGCTTGATAAACTCAGTTATTTCTGTGAAATAAGGTTTTTCAAACTCTGTTTGTAATTTATTTTTCCAAGATTCTGCAATTTTTACGTTCATAGTTATAGAGATAGCAATAAATAAAATAATGGGCTAAAATTATATAAAAAGTATCATAGCAGCAACAAAACTTACTTTTATATTTGTGATAAAACTATTTGAAGAATTATTTGGCTAAAAATTTGTTACTTATTGAAAATATCTCCAACTATATGATACTTTGCTTAGTTTAAAGAATACAATAAACTCTATCCATATATGGTTACGCAAATTACAGAAGGAATCAAAGTAAGTGTTTTGACAGATTATCAGGAGGAATATTCAAGTCCCCAACAATCTCATTTCGTATATACTTACAAAGTTACTATTGAGAATAATAGTAACTCTACCATACAGCTTCTCCGCCGTCATTGGTATATTTATGACTCTAATAGCTACGTAAGAGAGGTAGAAGGAGAGGGGGTAGTGGGCAAAATGCCTATTTTAGAGCCAGGTGAATCTCATCAGTATGTCTCGGGCTGCAACCTCAAAACCAATATCGGTAAGATGAAGGGCTATTATGTAATGGAGCGAACTTATGACGGAAAAATATTTGAAGTTACAATTCCTGAATTTACGCTTATAGTGCCTTATCTTAGCAACTAAATCTGAGACTATTGGCAAATCTAAAAACGTATAAGCATGGAGTTTATATGCTCAAAGCCTATTGGGTATATCTTCTTAAGGCAAAAGGTGCTACTTTATTGCATTCTCCTTTTGTGTTTGAGCTTTATCAGAAAGTAATTAAATCTTCTCAATTTTATTATGCTTTTTCAGAGTTAGAAAACCTTCGCCAAAAATTATTAGAAAATCCTCAAAAAATCTCAGTGCAAGATTATGGGGCAGGTTCACAGCATTTATCTCAAAGAGTCCGTGCTGTTAAAGACATTGCAGCCTATTCTCTTAGCTCTTCTAAACAAGCTCAAATGTTTTTTCGTTTGGTCAATTATTTTGAGCCAAAGGTGATTCTAGAAACAGGTACTTCTCTAGGTCTCACCACACTTTATTTGGCTTTGCCCAACAGCCAATCAGAAGTCATTACTTTAGAAGGTTGCCCACAAATAGCTCAACTTGCAAGAAATCATTTTAATAATTTAAAAGCCTCTAACATTAGAGTAGTAGAAGGGAAAATAGAAGAAACTTTGCCTATTATTTTGAATGAAAACCGAAAGCTAGATTTTATTTTTTTAGATGCCAATCATAGATTAAAGCCCACCTTACAATATTTTGAATGGTGTTTACCTTATATACACGCTGAGACTGTATTGGTAATAGATGATATACATTGGTCAGAGGAGATGAATCAGGCTTGGCAGACTATCCAAAAGTACTCTGAAGTAAGCATTACTATAGATTTATTTGTGTGTGGACTAGTATTTTTTAAAAAAAATCAGGCAAAGCAAGATTTTATTCTTAAGTTTTGATTCTTAAATGTTTAAGTTTAGTTTAGTGAGTAAACTTAATAGAATGTTATTAAGATAAAAAAAAAGGATATTTTTGTTCCTTTCCTCTTAAATCAACGTACAAAAAATCATCCAATAGGTCTTGAGTTAAGTCTTCATATCTATTTTATGGAGAAACATTTGAAGTTGTTTTCTGTGTACTCTCTCAAATAATTTCATACAGAATTATTTTTTTTAGAAAAATACAAGCATACGTCATGAAAAAAAGTCCTATATATTATATATATCTTCTAGTTTATACTTTTGGTAAATCCTATTTTGCCATTGTTCTATTATGTCTATTGTTTGTATCTATTGGTCAAGCACAAGAAACAAGGACTAAAGAGGCAAAGGAAGTTATACAAAATGCTAAAAAACTATTGTCAGATAGTACGATTGATTTGACGAGTGTTAAAACTGAACAGATTCAAGAAGTACTTAGTTCTTATCAAAAGGCATTGGAGGATATTACTAGCAAAAAACAACGCCTAGAGGTCAATACAATGGGTAAAAGCCTAAGGGCAAATCTAAGAGGTGAATTAAATGAGGACTCCAACTTATCAAAGGCGAATGCACCTATGACTGCTAGCAGGGATGAATCAACTCCAGAAATAAAAATACAAGATACAGAAATAGCTCTTCTCAAAGAACAAGAAGAAAAAAAACAACTAGAAATAGCAGGACTTATCCGTATATTAGAGTTACAGAAAAAGGAATTAGAATTAAACGAACTGCGGCAGTGGAGACTCTTTTATGGTGGAGGAACAATATTGCTTTTCCTATCCCTTATCTCATTTAACCTCTATAGAGGCAATAACCGCAAGAAAAAAGCGAATGAAATGTTGGAAGAAGAGAAAGAAAAAACAGAAATAGAGCGTGATAAATCAGAAAGTTTACTCCTAAATATCTTACCTAAGTCTGTTGCAGATGAGCTAAAAACCAAAGGAAAAGCCTCTGTAAAACACTATGAGATGGCTTCGGTTATTTTTACAGACTTTAAAGGCTTTACTGCTTTTGCTGAAAAAATGACCCCTACGGAACTTGTGGGGGAGTTAGAGAAGTGTTTTACTGCCTTTGATGAAATCATGACACGCCACGGACTCGAAAAAATAAAAACCATCGGCGATGCTTATATGGGCGTAGGGGGTGTGCCTGAGGCTAATAAAGATAACCCTATCAATGTAGTGCTAGCTGGGCTTGATATTCAGCGGTTTATGGAAGATAGAAAAGTAAAACACCAAGAAGAAGGAGGCGATTATTGGGATTTGAGACTTGGAATCAACAGTGGTGAACTCATTGCTGGAGTCATCGGAAAGTCGAAGTTTGCCTATGATGTCTGGGGTGATACCGTCAATACAGCCTCAAGAATGGAAAGTAGTGGTGAAATATCCAAGGTTAATATCTCTGGAAATACATATGAGCTAGTCAAAGATTTTTTTGAGTGTACACACAGAGGTAAAATAAATGCTAAGAATAAGGGAGAGGTAGATATGTATTTTGTAGATAGAATCAAACCTGAGTTATCAGAGCAAGGACAAGGAAGAACCCCCAATGAAGATTTCTCTGAACTGATGAAACAAAAAGGCTTGAAAACTTAGTTATCATATTATCACTATCACTTATACAAAAATAAAACACTCATGAATTTACTTGCCCATACTGCCTTATCAGGAGATTCCGAAAAAATATTGGTAGGTAATTTCATCGCTGATTTTGTGAGGGGCAACCGATACCAACACTTTGAGCCTGCCATTATTGAGGGAATTCTTCTGCATAGACAAATAGACCAATTTACAGATCAGCACCTTATGACCCGCAAAAGTTCGGCTCGCCTACAGGCTGACTATGGCAAGTATTCACCCGTATTGGTAGATATTTTTTATGACCATTTTCTAGCTATCCATTTTAATAAGCTCACCCAGAAAGATCTCCAAACACATACCCAAAAGACTTACCAAACCTTAAATAAGTATAAAGATATTTTACCTGAGAATGTGCAGATTTTTTTACCCAAAATGATTTCTCAAAATTGGTTATTTAGATACAGTGATTTGGATGGTATCCATAAAGCATTGCAAGGAATCAATAAAAGAGCAAGATTTGCGACCCACCTAGACCAAGCTATCCAGAATCTCAAATCTGAATTTGAAGATTTTCAAAATGATTTCCTTTCTTTTTTTCCTGATATATGGACTTTTATTCACGAAATAAGATTAAAAAATCAATCAAATTGAATTTCTTGCCAATATACCTACATGTGGGTATTGTGTAGTAATGCTATTGTCTATTACTTTGCCTCTGAGTTTCCAATGTCCTTTTACTGCTTGATTCTATCGCTAGCAATGATTCTCTGCTATGACCTTAAGTATGACTTTATTTATTAAAAAAAGCATACACTAATTGGAAATGAGGAGTAGAATCCTGTTCCTTCATTCTTGCGAATTAAATTCAATCAAAAATCCTGATTTTTTAAGGTATTTTTTCACTGCGGATAGTGACTTCTTGCGAATCAAGATATGATAATATTCTGCCCTAATTACATGCTGTTTTAAGTACTTATCTTTGGCAAATAGATTCACCAATTCTTTATTATCAGGTAAAACATAAATAAAATACTCTTCATTTTGATTGGCAATGGTATAAGATTTCTCTTGCAGTGATGCAAAAAAATCTTTCCAGATTTGAGGAGGGTTATCACTCAAAAGCCTCTCAAAAGTATGGATTTGTGCCTCTATTTCCTGATAAGTATTACAACGCCCAAGTACTGTCTCAAAATCTACTTTGAAGAGATGATTGCCCGCAGTTCGTGAGATACTTTCTATCATTCCTAGTAAAGCTTTGTTTTCGCTTGCATAATGAATAAGCAAATTATCTTCATCTAGTTTGATTTCAGTTTGGTCTTGCTGAGGTGGCTGATATGTGTCATTTTTCCCTATTATATAAAGCCCTAGGTCTGTCAGACGAATATACTTTATGCCTTCATAAGGGAAGATACTTTTTTCATCTCCATACCCACCAAGATACTTTGTGGGGACTTCGTAGTAAATATCGAGCATTCCAAGACTAGCACAAAGCATAAAAAAAGATTTTATAATTGGGGTTACGATGAGGTCGCTATAGTTCATCTTACTGACCGCCATTCTATTGCTATAAAAATCCTTGATATTAATATAAAGAGCGTTATAAGCTTGTTTTAGCGGGATGATTTCAAATTTTTTACTCTTGAATATGGCATATTTGCAGATGTTTTCTACACTTACCCATTCTCCTTGTGGAAGATTTAAGAGTATCTCATGAAAATCTTTATTGACATGATGGTTAAAATTGTTTTCGTAAATATAGTGATATCCCTTGATATGGGGCAATAACCTTTCTGTTTCATACAATCCATTTTTAAAATTAATATAAAAATACTTGATGAAATCATGTGTAGCCAATGTATTAAACTTATGAGAATTAAACTCATCATTAATGATTGCTTCTACCAAAAATTGAGTTCGAACATTGAGGAACGCTTTATCTACTTCCTTGGCAGTGTAAAACTCTTCTATATTACAGAACTTGCGTGTTTTGTTAAGTGAAGCTATACTAGGCTTCTGATTGCTGTCATTCAGTTTGATTTGCCCGTGCATATACAGTGAATGCAAGACTGGAAGCTCGGTAAAAACTGCTTGATTTTTATCAAAAAGTAATAATTTCTTGTTTATTTCCCCTGATTTTACGGCTTGTATTTTATGGGAAGCTGGTTCTTCAAAAAAATCAGACAAATGTGATCTCAACTCATCATCAAAGCCAAGGACAAAGTTACCCCTTTCTAGGTGTTCTACCTGAAATAATAAAAATGGTGGTTCTATTACATTATAGTAATGATAGATATAAGCACTAGAATCATAGCTTTTCTTTACTATATCAATCTCAAATCTACTGCTAATCTCTTTGCTAGTGTAGTGTGGATGCCAGACCAACTCTTCTACTACTGTCTGAACATGCTCAGGAAGATAAGCTAACAGTGCTAAGAACAACTTTTTATGTGCAAAAAAGGGAAGTATTTCTTCTGTCAATGTTTCCTTAGACTTTCGGCTAGTTTTGTTCACTGCTAACTTATACTCTTTACTTAAGGCAGAATTTTTGGCAATAAAAGGATAAAAAACTTCTTTGAGAAGAATAACTATGGAGTTATAATGATAAAGACTATTTATTTTTGCTCGTAATGAGGGTTTATTCATTTTTATTAGATTCTAGAATTTTTTAATGTAGAAAAGAGAAATTTAGCCTAAAATAAAATCAATATCTTCTTGATTCAATGATTTGATGGAGGCACTATCACTACCTATTAGATTCTCGAATAGCTCTTTTTTCTGCTCTTGTAATTGCAGTATTTTTTCTTCAATTGTACCTTTGGTAATGAGTTTATAGCTAAAAACTGTCTTTTTCTGTCCCATACGGTGTGTTCGGTCTATGGCTTGGTTTTCGGCTGCAAGATTCCACCAAGGGTCATAGATATAGACCATATCTGCTGCAGTGAGGTTAAGCCCTACACCACCTGTCTTAAGTGTCATCAAAAATACTTTACAGTTTTTATCTCCTTGAAAGCGTTCTACTAGCTTTTGCCTATCTCTGGTAGCACCTGTCATCGATACGAAGTCTATCCCGTTTTTTTCCAAATCTTCGCTAATGGTCTCTATGGCATTCAAAAAGCTCACAAAAATCAATGATTTATGTCCATTGGCTACAGCATCTAGGATATTTTCCATCAAAGCCTCTCGCTTGGCAGAGATTACTTTCCCTTCAGTACGAGCCTCAGGTGAAGATGCAATTTGTCTTAACTCTGTAAGAGCCTGCAAGATATAAAACTGAGATTTTTCAATGCCTCCCGTACCGATTTGCTCCTTCAAGAAAGTCTGGTAAAATTGTCTTCTTTCATTGTAAAGCATGGCTTGCTCAGGCGACATCTCTATGTGCATCACTTGTTCCACTTTATCAGGCAGTTCTGTCAGCACGTGTTTTTTGAGTCTTCTGAGTATAAAAGGATAAATCTTGCGGCGTAGCTCCAAAGAGACTTCCTTGTCATTCTCATTTTGGATAGGGTAAGTATAGTTTCTATTAAACTCATCTATAGAGGCAAACATAGCAGGATTTAGAAAGCGAAAGAGAGAATATAACTCTGTGAGATTATTCTCTATAGGTGTGCCGCTCAAAGCTAGTTTGTGTTCTGCTTCTAGCAAAAGTACCGCTTTACTAGTCTGAGACATTAAGTTTTTGATGTTCTGAGACTCATCTAAGATGACATAATAATATTCCTCAGCTCTGAATTTCTCTATGTCATTTCGGAGAGTAGCATAAGTCGTGAAAATAAGGTGATGCTTGATAGCCTCTGATAATTCACGATTTTGAGCATAATAGGTATAAAAAGTAAGCTCAGGATTAAACTTCTGAATCTCGTTTTCCCAGTTAAAAAGCAAGCTTTTGGGCATGACAATCAGTGTAGGCTTTTTTTCTTCGGGATAAATATTAGAGAGTAAAGTAATGGTCTGCAGAGTCTTACCAAGCCCCATATCATCTGCCAGACAGCCTCCAAATTTAATGTCGTGGAGATATTCAAGCCATTTTACGCCTTGCTGCTGGTAGGGGCGAAGTTCAGCCTTTACCTTTTTGAGTCCTTTGATTTTTCGGTTTTTGATTTTGTTAAAACCTTCAAAGATTTCTCTAGATTTCTCAAAAACTTGCGTATTGGTCTTGTCTTCTATGAGTTGCTCTATTTCGGGTAAGTCAAAGAAAGAAACCTTGATGCTTCCATCTTTTTGTTTTTTGAATAGACGCTCAAGACGGCGGATGTATTTTTCATTTAGAATAGCTTGTGAACCATCATTGAGCTGAATGTATTTTTGTTTATTGTATTGCTTAATGACATCAAAAATAGAAAAAGTCTGCCCTTCTAAGTCTAAGGTAGCATCTCCTTCTAAAAAATCAATTCCCGATTTCAACTGCATATTAAGGCGAGGAGTTACGGCAGTGATTTTGTATGATTTTAGTTTTTCTGCTCCAAATACCTGATAATTAAGCAGTAAGCTAGGTAACTCACTGCGGATAAATTTAATGGCTAAATCTTCGGGAATAATCAATAAACTCCCATCTTGAAAGAGATTACTCTTCTTCTTCTTGCTTATTTTTTTCTTAATATCTTCAAGATGTATTTGCAAAGGCTCATGTTGCAGTGATTTTAGCTGAATGGTTTGCTCTAAGTCATTGACTCGTGCTATTTTATCTACATCATAATTATCCAAAAAATCAATCTCAAAATCAGGCAACACCAAGGACACTCTTAGATAAAGAGAGTTTTCATCATCTATTTTCTCAAAGAAAAGTGAAGGCACAGGGCGAACAATGTCCGTGCTTTGGATGGTTTGATAATCTTGATAAACAATCTCGATATTCTGAAAAAAGGAAACAAATAAAGTAAGGTATTTCTCAAGGCTCTGAATATTAAATTCAGTCTCAAAAAAAGATAATTCCTTAAAATTATTTCCTACTGGCTTGATTGGGTAAATGATATTGGCGTGTAAAAAATAATTTTCTGTTAGAGCTTTTCCCGCAGTATATAGTTCTCCTCCTGCTTTTAATTGCATATTGGCTTTTAAAAAGAGAGGATTCACTGTTTCTTCAAGAAATAAAAATAAAACACTTTCTTGATGCTCAGAAAATTGAATGGCTTTGCCTTCATTATTGATAAGATTATCACAGTTGCGGAGTTGCCAAAAGAGATAATCATTGTCAGCAAGATAGATATATTCTGATTCCTTTTCCCAATCAATAGAAAACGCAGTCTTATCTTTGATGTACTCCAGATTACGGAGTACTTCACGCAATGCCCCATTGTATTGTCGGTAATCTACTTCTTTGGCTTTGAGGGCTTTGTTAACTACTTCTATAAAAGCACCGTACTCATCAAAATCTATCATCAAAAAGATTTCTTCTACTTTTTGGGTTTGTATGCCAGTAATCTGTGTACGTTTCAGCTTTTCGAAGAGTGAGTTTTCAGATGCCATTATTTATCTAAGTTTCTTTTTAAAATTGACTGTAAAGTTAATCAACAATTTGACTTGATGAAAATGTTTGAGGATGAATAATTTTTATTATCCGTATTCAAATATTTTAGAACACGGATTTTTTATTATCTGTGTCTATCCGTCAAATCCGTTCTATCAGTGTTCCATAAAGTTTAGAACATAGATTTTTTTTATTAACCGTTTCTCAATATCTTAGAACACTGATTTTACGGATTAGACAGGTTTACACGGATTTTTTATTACTTGCGTCTCAGTATCTTAGAACATAGATAATATAGATAAACACCATAATAATCCGTGTTTATCCGTCAAATCCGTCTTATCCGTGTTCCATAAAGTTTAGAACACGGATTTTACGGATTAGACAGGTTTACACGGATTTTTTATCATCTGTGTTAATCCGTCAAATCCGTTCTATCAGTGTTCCATAAAGTTTAGAACACGGATTCTACGGATTGGACAGGTTTACACGGATTTTTTATCATCTGTGTTAATCCGTCTCATCAGTGTTCCATAAAGTTTAGAATACGGATTCTACGGATTAGACAGGTTTACACGGATTTTTTATCATCTGTGTTTATCCGTCTTATCCGTTCTATCAGTGTTCCATAAAGTTTAGAATACGGATTCTACGGATTAGACAGGTTTACACGGATTTTTTATCATCTGTGTTAATCCGTCTCATCAGTGTTCCATAAAGTTTAGAACACGGGTTCTACGGATTGGACAGGTTTACACGGATTTTTTATTATCTGTGTCTATCCGTCAAATCCGTTCTATCAGTGTTCCAATATCTTAGTCTATCCGTTTTATAGTATTTTATTTATCAATAATAACCTTTAAAGATGAGCAATGACAAAGTTACTACATAAAGAAATTACTGAAAAAGTCATTCAGGCTTACTATGAAGTTTATAATGAATTAGGTTATGGCTTTTTAGAAAAGGTCTATCAAAATTCCATGTATTTGGAACTTAAAAATAGAGGTTTTGAAGTAGAAGCTCAAAAACAGATAGAAGTGTATTATAAAAACAAGATGGTTGGCACTTATTATGCAGATTTACTTATCGACAAACTTGTAATTCTTGAATTAAAAGCAAGTGAAGTATTGGTTCACGCAAACGAGGTACAGCTACAAAATTATTTAAAGGCAACAGAAATAGAAGTAGGCTTGTTATTGAATTTTGGAAAAAAAGCAGAGTTTCGAAGATTGATTTTTACAAACGATTTAAAAAAACTAAGATGTTAACATCCGTTTCTCAATATCATAGAACACTGATTTTACGGATTAGACGGGTTTACACGGATTTTTTATTGCTTGCGTTTCAGTATCTTAGAACATAGATAATATAGATAAACACCATAATAATCCGTGTTTATCAGTCTAATCCGTCTTATCAGTGTTCCATAAAGTTTAGAA
>Ga0163144_10028852_pt1 | contig 10680 bp, 6 predicted proteins | sample OliLak19BULKMAT1_FD_123175 | JGI IMG/M metagenome (GOLD analysis project Ga0163144, IMG submission 123175) | Freshwater microbial mat bacterial communities from Lake Vanda, McMurdo Dry Valleys, Antarctica - Oligotrophic Lake LV.19.BULKMAT1 | ecosystem: Environmental > Aquatic > Freshwater > Lake...
ATCTCGAAAAGGAGCGTCAGGCGAAGACGATTGGAAAATCCCTCGACGCCAAGGTCGTGCTCAACGGGTCGAATCCGCTGCTGGTCGATGGCAAGACGCACGCTGGTGCGCTGCGCGAATTGTTGAACGTCTCCCAACTCGAAGTCCACGTCGAGCCCGGCAACGGCGAGCCCACGCTCGACGTCACGGTGACCAAGACACTCGGCCAGAAGTGCGAACGATGCTGGCATTGGGAGGAAGACGTGGGCGCGGTGCCGGAACACCCGACCATCTGCGGCAGATGCGTCGAGGCGGTGAAGCCGGTGGTGGGGTGATGGAGAACACGACGATGAAACGTCACCGCACGCACCCCGATTCGGAATGAACAACCCGCGCTGGTGAGTAATATGCGAATGATGCCTTTTTCGCCGCACTTCCTTCCTCTTGTCTTGGTCCCGTTCCTCTTCGCGAAGGCAGGATTCCCGTTTTCTGCCACCTGCACCGCTGCGGAATCCTCCACGAACATAGCTGCGGCTGCCTCGACCAATGCGCCCCGTGTCGTACCCAAAATAGTGGAAGCAGCAGAAAAGGGAGATCCTGCCGCCCAGACTCAGGTAGGCAACTCCTTCGCCCTGGGTGATCGAGACTTGAGGGACCCTGAGGAAGCCTGCAAATGGTATCGTCGCGCGGCGGAGCAAGGATTCGCCCCGGCCCAGGTTCTACTTGGCCACTTTCTGTTGCGTGGCATCGGGGTCAAGCAAGATGAGACCGCGGCATGGTTGTGGTGGCGCAAGGCCGCTGACCAAAACCACACCTTTGCCCTATACATGGCAGGCCGCGCGTCCGAGGAGGGAGTCGGTCCGTTCAAGAAGGACGATGCAGAGGCCGGGCAGTGGTATCGAAAGTCCGCTGATTACGGATACGCCTTGGCCCAGCATCATCTGGGACGCCTTTGTGCCGAAGGGCGCGGAATGCCTCGCGATGACATTGAGGCCCTGAAATGGTTTGAGCTGGTCGATTTGCACAAGTCCGCCTTCTCCCACCAGCTTGCTCTCATTGAGGCGAACAACAAAGCCCGCCTTCAGTTGATTGAAAGAATGAGTGCCAAGGACGACGCGGAAGCCAGAAGAAGAGCCGCTGCCTTTGTGCCAAAGACCCCATCCACGAACGATTACCGGGTTACCTATTGGGATTCTTTTCCCAGCATGTTCCGTGACGGAAGGATTGAAACCATTCCTGTTCCCATCATGCCACGCACCGGGACGATGGGGCCGATCTCCGTCTCCTTCATGGGACGCACCCAGGTGATTGACACCGCTTCTTTTCCTTTCATCGGACGGACAGGGACAGTTGAGACAATCTTTGTTACCAACCTGGGGCTTACCGGGACGATTCAGACCATCTCTTCCGGTTTTTCTCCAAACCCTGCCCCCGCTCCGCCCGTTTCCCGCAACGCCGCGCAAATGCTCATCGAAGTCCCGGTGCGGATTGAGGGGAACCGTCCTCAAGTCTGGGTCAAGGTGAATGGTTCCAAGCCGCTTAATTTCCTTTTTGACAGCGGAGCCACGGAAAGTTTCATCCGTGATAAGGCCGCCGCGAAGCTCAAGCTGAAACCCACCGTCACCTACAAGAACGGAGACGAAACCGCGAGCGCCGTGGAAGGAACGACACTCACCCTGGGCGGGGCCAGCTTCTCCCCGCGGCGACTCACGATCCATTCATTCAAACCCTTCAGGTTCCTGGAGCCGTTCAACGACGGAATCCTGGGGGCTGATTTTCTCCAGAGCTTTGTGGTGGAACTGGATTATCGGAAGGGGACCATGAAGCTTCGCGACCCAAACTATTACAAGTACACCGGACCGGGGGATTACCTCCTGATACGTCAAGAGCACGGTCGTCCAAGCATTGATGCAAGAATCACCGATGGCAACGGCAAGCCGGTGACCGCCAGGCTGTTGATCGACACCGGCGCGGGTGACTCTCTTTACCTTGAAAAGAGTTTCTCCGATGCCCACGCCTTGAAGGAGAGTCTCAGTCGCACCCTGTCGGGGAAAGCCACCGGTTTCACCGGCAGAACCCCAGTGCGCAGAGGCGAACTGGAGGGATTGCAAATCGGGCACTATTTCATCGACCGTCCGCACACCACCTTCTTTGATGATGCAGAAGGGAAACGAACGATCTCCGGACTCATCGGCGGCGGAATCCTTTCCCGCTTCACCGTCATCTTTCATTACGGACGCCAGCAGCTCATCCTCATACCCAACGGCACATTTCCGCAACCGCAGGTGCGACCCGACAGCGCCAGCGAGATGATGAAGTGACGGCTGTAGGAGAAAGCCATGATCACGCAAACAGGCGGATTTTCACATCCGCCCTGATCAAACCTTGTGGGGAACTCATTGTCTTCTCACGCCACAAGGATTGATCAGGGCTCGGGTGGAACCTCGCCCTCCCGTGCGGGTGGACGGCCTCGCGATGCGAGGCCGGTCGCTCGCCGCGCGAGCGACTCCACACGGTCTTGATCGTCGCCGCCGGGCGTCGCGAGGCCACATCCTAAGCCAACGCCGCTGCTCTGGATCTTCCGTCACCCGTTCCCAAACCTGCCGCCACCGCTCCCAAGCCTCCGTCATCCGCTCACTGTCTCAAAGTGTCCACTGCTGCGGCTTGAGGATCGACCTCTACGGCTCCATCCACCACTTCCGAAGCTCCGTCATCCACTGCCCACGCTCCATCCTCCAGTGCCGCAGTTCCATCATCCACTTCTACGGGGCAATCCACGGCTGCTGCGGCTCCGTCATCGACTTCTGTGGCAGCAGAATCCATTTCCACTGTCCCATTCTTGGATGCGCGCGTCGCAGAGATGGACACTGGAGGCGTGGAAGTGGAGGAGGAAGGCGTAGAAGTCGATGATGGAGGGCGAGGCTCCTGCCGAGCCGTGACTTCCCTGTGAATCGCACGATACCAGTTTGATCAGGGCTCCGCGGGAGCGTCGCCCTACCGGGCTGTGGTAAAAACGGAAGGCCGGCCAGGCGGACACACAGATCCGTTAATCGCCGGGCCGGCCCCTCCCTCCCATCCAGGAGGAAGAAAATTATTACCAACTACAACCGCCTGTCGCGTCGTCATGCGCGCGCCGGGCGGAAAACCTCTCCCCCGTGTGACCAGGGGAGAGGTGGGAAGGACGGGCAATCGTGCCCTCGAAGCCATCGTGGCTTCGTAATTCAGACTCGCCCCGCCCTGTCGCATCCAACGTGGCCCGGACTTCGGACGCTCTCATTCCGAATTCCCGGCCAACCTCCCTTTTTGCTGAGTTGAAACCGTGTCGCTTGATTGTGCCCGCAGCGTGAGTGGGCGGCGCAACGATGCCAACCCAGGTTACCCACTGCGACCACCCGCCTGCCCTGCGGGGCACAACGCAAAACTTTTGTTTGCGACGTCAATCCAACCCAATCAAAGCCTCGTCCCAATCTGCGTGACGAACAGTCAATCTCATCCATCGTGACGGCGTCGGCGCCAAGGGCCCATGCCCCCGGCTGCCAACGCCAAAGCGTTTCTTCCCAGAGCAATTGCTTGCTCAAATCCCGCCGCTCAAGTTGTAAGGCTCGCGCACTCATGTTGACCTTTCTGGCGTCGCCCTTTTGGCGCCGCCTTTGCCCTTCCACTCGTGACTTTCGGACCACTGCACTTCTGAGAACATCTTCCTATTAGCTAGGCGGATGCCATCGGCAGGAATGATGGAGGTCGGCGCGAAGAAAGTGGTCGGGCGATCCCTGAGCCGTCGAGGAACGCCCTGAATACGGGGCTTTTGGCGTGACTATGGGAAAGGATGGGAAGAAATGAGCAGCCTGCCCGGCGCGGAAGGTTCCGGGACTTTCTCGTTTCCGCGAGTCAGCCGTGAGAAAATGAGGGCTGACTCCGTAGGGTTACGAACTTCGCCGGAGGAAGTCGCCAGCAGGATTGCGAGGAAGGCTTTTCCCCAAAGGTTACTTCGCGCGCGTGGCGAGTAATTCGACGAGGCCGCTGAGGACTTCCTCGCGATCTTGTCCATCCAGAGCCAGCGCGAGTTGCGCCGTGAGCAGGCCATACTTCACGCCGATGTCGTAACGGCGGCCCTGCAATTCAGAGGCGAGATAACGCTCACGCCGCGCCAGTCGCGCCAAAGTGGGGGAGAGGGCGACGCCGCCTTGGCCCGCGGCCCGGGCAATATCGTCGGCGAGAAACTCCATCACCGTCGGCGTCAGCACGTGCATGCCGAAGAAACACAGGTAATGCGCCGCGCGCAGGCCGGGCACGATGAGGCGTTGCTCGGCCTCGGTGGGCGTGGTTTTTTCGAGCACGATGGAGATTTCGTAGAGGCTCTTGCGCGCCGTCACGAGCTTGCCGCCGATCGCGCCGTAGTAGGGCAGCTTGCTTTCATGCGTGGCCTGCACGGCGGACACGGCGCAATTCTCCGCCGCCGCCACCTCGACGAGTTGCTGCGCGCAGCGCTTGGCCGCGCCACTGACGTAGAGGTGGTCGCCGACGAGGAGGAGGAAAGGTTTGTCGCCCACGAATCGATGCGCGCAATGCACCGCATGACCGTAGCCGAGCGGCTCGGCCTGCTCGACGAATTGCAATCGCTTCGCGTGCGCGCCGGCGGCCGTGGCGTACGCCGCCTGATCGCCGGGGCAGACCACGACGCAGATTTCCTCCACACCCGCCTGGAGAATTTCCTCGATGATGATGCCCAGCGCGGTTTTGGTCTGCCCGTCGCGGTCCACGAGGGTCTGGAGCGGGAGCGTGCGCTGGGTTTTGCCGGCGGCGGTGATGATGGCGCGTTTGATGTCCACAGGCGAAATGGTGTCGATGCGAAAGCGGCGCGAGGTTTGCAAACGAGGGGGAAGGAGTCAACCGCCACGCGCCAGGGGTTGAAGTTGCAGACGAATTGCAGCGTGACAATTTCTCCTCGCCCGTTACGGTGCAGTCATTCTCCCAGACAAGGAACGAAGCACGATTGCTTGAAGTTATGCGTTGCACGAACCATGCGGTGGTGGAAAGGCCGGACGTTTCGAAGGTCGGGGCGGCTTCGCAGCTTTCGACGTCATCCGCGCTGGCGACTCATTTCTGCTCCGAGAGTTCCCTCCGTCTTGCTCGATACTTCCTCAATTGTTGAAACCCATGATCACACCTATGAAAATCATGTCTCGTCCACTCCCCGCGCTCATTGTTGCCACCGCGGCGTTTCTGCTCGCCCCGACTTCAATGACGCGCGCCAGCGATTCACTCGTCGCCTTCGGGTTGACGAACAAATCCATCTTCGGCGCGTCGCTCCAACTCGATTCGCATTCAGACCCCCTTTACATCAATGGCCTCACCGATCTGGGCTATCGCGGAGTCTCGGTGAAACTGGGCGAGGCGGATTCGGGCCTGACCTTCGCGCCCTACAAGCAGGGCGCGCTGAATGACGATCAGTTCATGATCGCCCACGCCTACGGTCGCGTTGGGGGAACCCACCGCCGTGTGTCCACCGTGTCCTGCCGCCGTGATAGCTACTCGGCCTTCCCGCTGTCGGTGGACTTGCTGCCGCTCGGCTCGCTGCTCCAGACCATCGAGGTTTACAGCGGGGCGACGCTGTTGGCGCGGCAGCGTCACACGCTGGGGACCATCACCATTGACACCAGCAACACGGGTTTCATGAATCCGCGCGTGAATCCGTTCTGGCGCTGGCCCGACGGCGGTGTCGGCGTGCTGCTGGAATCCGGCGGCTACTATCTTCAAGTCATCCTTCCCAACGGGCGGCAGGTCAGCGGTAACCGCATCTATTTCCGTGCCGAGTATCCGCTCTTCCCGGTCGATTACCTCACGCGGGTGGACATCTTTGGCGGCGGGCCGGCGATGAATGAGTTCATCGCGCTGGATGAGCGGATCGGCATGTTTGGCCGAATGCATCGCGGTCTGGGCAATGTGGCATTCACGGCCAAGGGCGGACGCCTGAAGATTGCCAACCTGGACACGCCCGGTGACAACGGCGTGCAGATCGAAGCAGCCGACGCGCCTTCGTTTGACGCGCGCCTGCTGCCGGTTCCCCTGAAGACCAACGGCGCCTCGCTGGAACTCAGCGCCGTAGGCTCGGGCTATTCCTGGAACTATTACTACGATCCCTTCCTGGGGCCCGCCTTGCTGCGTCGCGAAGAAGGCGAAACCCGGTTGCACATCAATTTCCCGACAGGATCCGTCGAACGTGCGCAGGTCAGGGTTTTCGACGCGGGCATTCTCCAGGGCTTCGCCGAGGAATCGCTCAGCAACTCGCCCGTGGCGCTGCTTGGCACCAACCTCGCGACGGTGATCAGTCTCGGGGCGCGCGGCGGCGTATCCAACCTGAACGCCAGCCTCGTCTTCAAATTTGCGGAGACGCATCCCGTGACCTTCGGAGGGCAGACGTTTGCAGGTGACGAGATTCACGTCAGTCCTCAGGGTTTACTCAATTCCCATCTCGACATCGGGACGTTTTTCGCCGTCCAGTTCCTCGGCGGGCAATTGCCGCCCGTCACCATCATCGGTGAAGATTCCGCCCCGACGTATCCGTATCAAATCACCATCGAAAAGCGCGGCAGTGAAGTGGCCGTCTCGTGGCCGGTGACGAGTCCGAGCACCTACATTCAGTACAAGCCCGGCTTCGACCATTCGTGGATCAGAGATTTCCCGGCCACACGCATCCATCGCTCGCGCTACGAGTTGGTGCGGACCGCAACCGACGAATCGGAATTCTTCAGCCTGCACGATTGGTTTGCCACCGGCATAGTCGAATAGCGCTGGCGGATACAGCCCGGCTCCGTCTTCCGCCGCCCTGACCATGGCTCCATCCTACAACCAGACCTTTCCGATTCTGGTGCTGGGCGCCGGCCCTGGGGGACTCGCGCTGGGCGCGGCATTGCAGCAGCGCGGCGTTCCCTTCCTCATCATCGAGCAGGGACCGGAGGTCGGTCACTCGTGGCGACGAATGCCCTCGCGGCTGAAGCTGCTCAGTCCGTGGAAGGCGAACTGGATCCGGCCCGGGGACGCTTCACGATTCACTGCGCATCACGAAACGACGCGTGAAGAATTCGCCTGCTACCTCCGCGACTTCGCAGCAGAACGTCGCCTGCCCGTGCGAACAAATGTTCAGGTGAAGGCGGTTCGTTGCGATGCGAAGGAAGGCTTCATCGTGCAAACCAGCGTCAGCGAACTCCGCGCCCATTGCGTCGTCAATGCCACCGGTTGCTTCAGTGCGCCGTGGACGCCGGAGATTCCCGGCGCGAACGCATCGCCATTGCTGCGGCTCCACACGGCTGACTTTGGGGACGCTGAATCACTTCGCCGCCGGATCCAGCGCGACGAGCGCCCCGTGCTCATCGTCGGCAAACGGCTGTCTGCCGGTCAGGCCATGATCGAACTCGTCGAGGCGGGCTTCCAAGTCGCACTCTCCTGTCGCGGGCCGGTCGAGTTCGGGCCGGGACCGCTCGTCTGGTGGTGGTTCTTCCGACTGCACCCCTGGCTGGAGGCGCGCGAACTGCGCCGGCGCGGGGCGCAGGCGCGGGGCTTCACGCCCAAGATGCCCGGTGGCAAGGCGCGTCAACTCGTCGAACGCGGCCTTGTGCAAATCTTCCCACCCATCGAACGCTTCAACGATTCCAGCGTGGTCTTTTCCGACGGACGCAGCCTCGAGCCCTCCGGCGTGATCTTCGCCACGGGCTTCAGGCGCGCGCTGCGACATCTCGCGCCATTGGGATTGCGGTTGAACACCGAGACTGGTTCTCCAGAACTAACCGGCTTCGAGTCCTCTGAGGCGTCCGGCTTGTTCTTCCTCGGCCTTGACGGTCAGCGCAATTTTCAGAGCCGGTTCATCCGCGGTATCCGGCAGGATGCGCCCTTGCTCGCGGCTAAATTGGCACAGCGTCTCGCCGAACCCGTTAATCGGAGCGCCGGTCTCCCGACCCGGCGAGAGCCCGGTGATGCCCGCAGCCGATCTTCTACGCATCACATGACCAGCCTGCGACGCATTCAGTATTACGCTTCTGTGCCGCGCACCTGGCTGCAACTCACGCTGCACAACTCGTGGGGAATTCTCAACGTGCTCGACATCATCTGGCTGCGGCCGATGCGCGGAGGGCTGATCGACGAAAGCCATCCCTTCTGCACGGGCGTTGATCCCGCGACCGGGAAAAGCATCTGGCACTCGAACGTCATCTTCCGCACGCCGCCGCGCGTTACCTGGGCGGAAGGCCATCGTGCGCCGGATTCGGATGACGAGATTTTCACGAAGGTCGGCGGGCATCTCTGCCATCAGGTCGGCATGGCCGCGTCCAGCGCGGACCATCCCGGAGGACGGCCCGCGCCGATGCCGCCCGGCATCCTCTACCTGCACGGCGGCGTCCACTACAACGGCGGCTGGCTGCTATTCAATGATTTCGCCGAGGCCATCGAGCACTTCAGCGACCGCCGCTTTGCCGCGGAGTTTCGCCGCTTTGTGCGCGAGCAGCGGCGTGAGCCGCTGACGCTGTTCCGCGATCGCGACTACGACCGCGACGAGTTCGCGCGCTTCGTCTGTTTCATGCGCACGACCTTCCCGTGGTTTTCCAATTCGAATGGCCCGAAGAAATTCGTGCTCTGGGGCAATCCATCGCCCTATCCGGCGGTGAACACGATCACCGGCAACTGGATTCGCGACTGCCGTCTCCTGCAAAGCGAGCTGGGACGCCGCGCCGCGCCGCGCCCGCCGATTCCCGCCGGGCAATACTTCCAGGACGGCCCCTGGCAGGGCGAACGCAGCACGACGCTGTGGCCGGAGAATCTGTTGGCGTGGGCGACCGAGCGGCGCATTCACCTGCGCGGTGAACAGGAGAACCTCTACTTCGTGGACAAGCGAAAACTGAAGGCAGGCCTGCGCTTTGGCCCTGAACCGATTCCCAGCCCGTGGCGACGACTCGCGCGCAAGCTGGGCTTTTGAAGCCGCGTCACTTCGCAGGCGCATCCACCGCGAGCAAGGTGATGGAACGACAGATCGACTCGGGGGAATTCTTCGTCCGCACCATCACCTGCAGGAGCGCCATCGTGTCGCTGCCAGTGAAGTCGAGCCTGGCATTGTCCGGCGTGAGCGGGCGCGAATCAATCTTCGGCAGCTTGATGTTCTGCGGCAGTGTGTGAGGCAGTTGTCGCGTCCAGCGCACGAGCACGTCCCCGGTCGCGCCGGGTTTGAAGTCCACGAGCAAGCGGTAGCTCTGCTCCGGCTTGAGCGCGAGGACTTCGCCTTCCCAGGTGTTGCCCATGCGGGTCCAGCAATCTGGCGCATCAGGCCGGGCCCACTTCACGGAAAAATCCCCGTTGCGCAGGAGATTGGCCGGAGTCGCTGGCAGGATCACATTCAGGAAATTCGTTCGCCCTGCGGTGAGCACGACCGAAAGATTCGTGGTGGAACTGCCGGGGCGAATGATGGTCAGGCGATGTTTGCCGGCGGGAAGACCGCGTAGTTCAAAGGTGCCGTCCGCCTCGGCCAGCGTAGCGATGTTTGTTCCCGCGAACATAAGCCGGGCGGGAACTTTCTCCAGCAGCGGGGCGGATTTCGACTCGATGCGCCCGCGCAGAACGCAGCTTCCCGCAGACGGCGCGGAGACCATTTGCCCCAGCGTGTGCAACAGGTCCGCCACGACACGGCTGGTTTCGAGCGCGCATTCGAGGACGACTGGCTCGACGGCGAGCCGCTGGCCGATGACGACGCGCGTGCGCAAGCCGAGGCCGCGCGGCTTGGAGAATTCTATCAGTTCATCCATGCGCCGTTGGAAGCCCGCCAGCGCCGTGGCGTCATTGGTGCCGAACCGGCGCGGTTGATAGCCGTCGAGGCGGATGAGTTCAGCCTTCACCCAGTTCTCCATCTTGATGTGAATGTCGCCGCGAATCTCGGCGGCGTGGGGCGGCGAGCCGGTGTCCTCGACGAAGTGGAGTAGCGAGCCAATCCAGCGTGCCGCGTTGGCGGGCGACTCGGTGCGCAGCGCCTGCACGGCGCGCCGGAAATACGGCTCGTAGGTCTTCTTCACCTCCGGGCAAATGTGATCGAGATGCGCCGGGGCCTACGGAAAGAGCAGGTAGTCGTCCGCGTAAAAATCCTGGTCCGGCTCGCGAAACGGCAGGCGTTTGAAGTCGGCCATCCAGCAGGTGTTCGTGAGTCGCAGAAGCTGCGGCCCCAGCGCGCGAGCCAGCGGATGATTCGTGCCGAGGACATCCAGCGCCGCCTCGGTGATGCGCGGATGCGGACCCCACACGGCGGCGGGAAAAACCACGACCATGACCGCAACGAGACAGGATGGCAGGAGGGCGCGGGGCCGTTGCGCGAATCGAGGGAATATGGACGCAGCGTGCTGGATTCGTCTCTGGTTGGCAATTCACCAACCGGATCGATTTCAAGGATCTGGCCGGTGGCGGGACGCAGTTGGAAATGTGGCAGCACGTAGGCGCGTCACCGCAAATTCACGCGCCTTCAGAATGTAGTCGGCCCAATGGTGGCTACGTGGGGCAAGGTATACGGTCCCGCACACGTCGAACGTCGGTGCATCGTCTGACCGGACTTTAGCCGTGAAGCAATCAACCATGCTCAAATCTTCCAGACCCGAATCCACAGCCACCGGCAATCAAAGGATTGCCAGACGTGACAAAATCGTCCCAACTGACCGCATGCCGTTGTCGTGCCGC
>Ga0163144_10028853_pt1 | contig 10680 bp, 17 predicted proteins | sample OliLak19BULKMAT1_FD_123175 | JGI IMG/M metagenome (GOLD analysis project Ga0163144, IMG submission 123175) | Freshwater microbial mat bacterial communities from Lake Vanda, McMurdo Dry Valleys, Antarctica - Oligotrophic Lake LV.19.BULKMAT1 | ecosystem: Environmental > Aquatic > Freshwater >...
ATGAGGTAGCCGGTGTCGTTCGCGACCACCTCGAGTCCCTCGTTGAATCCGACGCGCGCCTGGTAGCCGCCGCTCATGCCAAGCTCGGGCCGGAACCAGAGATCGGTCTTCGGATCGCCGGTCACGCGGAAGTCGTAGGCGAAAGAAGCAGCGCGAATGCCTGGCTTGCGAGCGACTCGAACGACGCCCATGTTCTTTCCCCAGATGCGCGAGTAGGAGGGGGTCTGTCCTTCGTTCGCGGTCTGCCTGCGAGCCTTGCCAACGACAAGGCCCTTCCAGCCGAAGAACTTCGCGATCATGTCCTCGGTGGCGAGGCCCACTGACTGCCCGCCGTACTTGAAGAGATCGAGCACCGCGGGGTGCGATCGCAGGACGTTGTAGACCTCGATGCCGCACCATCCGTAGATGTCGCTGGGCGCATTGCCCATCCAGAGCGACGTTCCAGCAGTGAGAATCGCGGCCACCGGGTCACCGCCAGTGGCAGAGTTCCACTGCGAGGATCCCGACAACGTCACGACGTTTGCGGCGTCGTAGTTGCCACTCGTAGTGAGAAGCGTTGCCTTACGCATCTCCTTGTTGAGCATGAGGTTGTCAACGATGGACTCCGTCAGATCCATCATCTCATCGAGAGGAGCGTCCTGCTGACGCAGCGACTCACTGCCGATGAAGTTGGTGAGCGCGCGAGGCGTACACGAGTACGTGTCGGTGGTCCGGCTTTCACTCACTTCGTTGGGCGTTCCCTTCGCTCCGATCCGATCATCGTGAAAGGTCATCCGGTCGCCCTTGCCGTACTTGAAGTACGTGCCGGCGACCTTGGCCACGTCGACGATCGGAACGAGCACATCGCCGATGTACTCATCGTTTTTGTACTGCACCGAGACGTTCGACATGGTCGCGCTGGTGAACAGCTGCCCGGGCGTCAGAAGGCGCGCCTCGACGAAGCGCTTCTGAACGCTCTCGACCTTGCGCCGATCCTCGGGGTTGGTCGACCGGATGAGAGCCTTGAGGTTCTGCGAGTAGCTCATAGTGATCCTTCGGGACAAGCGTCCCCATCGCGCTCGGTTGGCGAGCGACGTTGTCCAGAGTTGGAATGGGCGCGCGCCTGTCCGGCGCCGTCACCCGATGAGGTTGTTACGCGCTACCAGCCGCGAACGCGCCGACTGCGAGACCGACGAAATCGCCGACGACTCCGGACTGCGTGAAAACGCCGCCGATGTATCGAACGGTCGAGCCTCCGCCGAGCGTCTGGTTGATGTAGCCGTCGGACGCGAGCACCGCGTACTCGCCGCGAGTTGCGCCGCCGGTGCCGACCCTGACGGGCACGATGGAGTGCGCCAGCATGAGCACCTGGACCGAGGCGCCAGCCACTGCGCTGTGGAGCGCAATGCCGATGCCCTTGTCGTTGGCGGATCCGGCGAGTTGCACCTGTTCGTCCGCGGCAGCGAACTTGACGGCGCGGCCCACGGTCGCCACCTGGCCAGCGGCCACGATGTACGTGTTGACGATCGAGAACGGAGTGACTTGAAGCGCGGTGGTAGCCATGGCTCAGACCCCCTTCATGGCGGCGGCCGCAAGCTCGTCGTCGGCAATGCCGACGGAGGCGCCGCGCGTCTCGGTGTTGGGCTCCGCGGGAATGGCAGGAACCATTTCCTGCATCACGGAGCGCTTGCTCATGAGCTTGTCGAAGAGACTTCGGTTGCTCTTCGCCAGCTCGATCTGTTCCTCGACCTCGGCCGGCGTGATCTTGACGCCGACGAGGGCGCGCACATCACGCTCGACGACGTCACCCTCGGCCTTGGAGGCTCGGGCGGTGATGGCGACGAGGTCCGCGCGGGCCTTGTCGAGCTCGCGCTCGATGGCAACCTTTGCGGCGCGCTCGGTATCGAGAAGCTTGCGCGACTCGATGAGGTCGGCCTCTTTGGCGCGGACCTCGGCTTCACGCGTCGCGACGTTGGTCTTGAGCGCGGCAATCTCGGTGATCTGGTCCGACATGGCGGTCCTTTCCTGCTCGCCGCGCTCGGCAGCGGGCTTTTCTTGCGGCGGAGAGTCCGTCGCAGTGGTCTTGTTCGGAAGCGGCAGTGCGCGCGCATCCATGGCTATCTGCCGCGTCCGGGCGAGGCCTTCAGGGTTTGATGGCAGTGGCGTGATCGAGATCTCGCAGAGCACCTGACGGTCAAAGACCAGGTGCTCATCGCCACCTTCAGCGTCCTTTTCCCAGTGGTACTCGAGCGGCATGAAGCCGACGCTGACGCCACGAAGCGTCTTCTGGCGGATCGATTGCCAGACGTGCTCGGCCTTGGGGTTCGCCTCAATGGTGGCGATCCGAATCGTGGCGATGAGCTTGTTGTTCTCGACGCCGAAGGACACCGCGTGCCCGACTGGCAGCTCGTCGACTGAACGGTTGTGGCACCAAAGAACGACCGGGTTGCGCGTGAACCGCGACAGGTCCCAGCCGTCTTGCTTGATGACGGTGCCGTGCGCGTCGAGCGCCTCGGTGGAGCAGATGAAGTCGACCTCGCGCGACTCCTCTCGGATGGCGCGGATCTCCATCGTGTGCGAGAGCATGCGGTCCTGGTTGGACGCGTCTCGCTGTTGCAGATCGCTCACGCGGCCTCGTCTTCTGACTCGACCTCGTCGCTGTTAGCGTCGGTCGCGTCTTCGCCTTCAGGCGGGTCGTTCTTGGGGTGGGCTTCGATGTCGACTGTGTCGACCTCGTAGTTCCAGGAGCCGAGCAGTTCGTCGTCTTCGTCGGGCTCGGGGATGCCAAGCTCGTCGCGTGCCCACTCGGCAGGGATGCGCATGTGCACGTCCTTGCTCGCAAGCTTCTCCATCGACTCCGCAAAGGCCTTCATGTCGGCTGAATCGCGAGTAACGAAGCGAAACTCGGGGACGGGCGCAGTAGGCCCAAAGTTCATCTCAATCAGCGGGCGGATGAGGTCGCGCGTGATGACGGACGCGACGCACTCGGCGTCGAAGTCCCGGATGTCCTTCTTGACGTTGTCGTGGACGCTGCCAAGCGCCTGCGATCCGACCCTGCCCTGCTCGGTGGTGAGTGTCTGACCGACGACGGCCTTCGACATCTCGGCGCCCATTCGGTCGAACAGGTCGCTGTGACCGGGCTTCGAGCCGCCTGCTCCACCGCCGGGCCACATGAGCTTGAGCTCGACGTCCTTCGCATGCGTCCCGGAGCCAGACGCTACGAGGTTGCGACACAGGGCTTCAAGATGGTCGATGTCTTCCTTGTCGGCGTTCTTCTCGTAGACGCCGATGCGCCACGGCTTCCATGCCAACTCGGCGAGCTTCAGCCAGTCGGATATCGTCCAGTTGCGAAACAGCGCGGCCCACACGAGGATTCGGGCAAGACCCTCTCGGATCTGCACGTCGCCGGTGATGCGCGGCTGAGAAACAAGAAACTTACGCGGGAAGTCCGCGCGAAAGTCGACGTCCTTGGATCCACTGGATTGGTCGCGCCAGATGAGGCGACCGTCCGACATACGAAACCCAAAGCGCCGCGCGGAGTGCCGGACGAACGAGCGCGGGACGATCTGCCCGCGGGCGTTCAGTTTCCAGTCGGTCTCGGCGACGGCGTAGCCGTAGTATGCGCCGCCAGCGAGATGCCCGAAAAGGTCGGCGAGACCAGGATGGCCGCGCAGGCACGACTCCACGAATCGGGTCTGACGCTGACCCTTGGGCTTCTTCTTCGTCGACCCTTCGACGTGAAGCTCCCAAGGCAAGCTTGATAGGGCGCTCTCACGGGTGAAGAGCACCGACTGAAGGTGGCAGTCTTTCTGCCTGGACTCGTTGGCGAGGTCGACGAAGCGAGCGGTGTAGCCCGAGTCGGCCTCGCGGATGATCTCCGAAACCTGCTGCGGCGTGACGCTGCCGCCGATGCGCTGGAACTGCGCCCATACCGATTGGTCTGGGAGAACCGAGCCGCCTAGCTGTACTCCTGGCCTCTCGCCCGCCCGTTGGAAGAGCGAGCGGACCCAGGCGAACATCAGAACTGGAGGCCAGTCACGTAGATGATCTCGATGGTGCAACTGCCGGCGCTGCAGTCGACGAGGTTGCCGCTGGCCGAGATGAACGTTGCGTTCAGCGTGGTTTCGGCAGCGAACACCTTGTTGGGCGAGATCCCGAGCGGTCGCGTGCTGGACATGCCGTCGACGGCTGTCGACACGACAGCGTCGGCGACGAGAGCGTCATCGTCGCCCGTGGACCCGATGCTGACGCTGACGGGCCCGGTGATGCCAGCGAAGGCAGGGGACACCGCGATGTTGACCGCGAGGACTTGCGAGCCGGCCGGGATGGCGCCGATGGTTACGATCTCGGTCAGCGCAGCAGCCGTGAGAGCGGCTTCGCCGATCGTGACAGTCATCCGGCGGGGGCCGAACTTGCGGGCGGCGGTCTCGCCATACGTGGGTACCGGCATGATTGAAGTCCTTCAGTAGAGGGCGAGGATCGCCGCAGTGGTGCCGGTGAGCCGGACGTGGGTGCAGGCGAACGGGAGCTCGACGTGCGCAGCTACGCTCAGCAGCGACACCGTGGTGTCGCCGAGCGTGATGAAGCTGACGTTGCCGGCGGTCGTGGTCCAAAGCGCACGGCACGGCCCATCCACGAGCGGGGTCACGTCAGCCGGCGTGACCAGCGTCGCGTCGATGTACGACGCCGTCGGCGGGTGCGGTCCGAAGCCTTTGGACATGGCGGGGCTCCTAAGTTGGTGGAGCCGTCATCGCACGCATGGCGATGGTCACAGACCTAGCTTGGGCCCGCGCGCTCACACACGTATAGGTGTGGCGCCGTGGCGCCAACTGGCGCTATATGGCGCCCAGTTGTCGCGTTACTTACGCAGCCTTGAACGAGCACATGACGCAGGCGCGCTCGGTCATCTCGCCGCAGTCGGGGCAGAGCGGGGCGGGTTGCTCATAGGCGATGGCGAGCGACGCGTAGAACCGCGGCCAGTTCTCCTTGATGTCGATCATCATGACCCGGCGGCCCTCGCACGTGATGGCCCTGTCGTGCAGGTATCGCTGGATCGTTCTGCGAGACATGTTGCCGAGCCGAGCCATCTCCTTGAGCCCCATCGTCGCCGGCAACGTTCTCATGCCTGCCCCCCTACGATTCGATCCATCATCCACCCGACATCGTGGCCGTGGCGCACCTCGAGGACGAACGCAGCCAACCTCTCGGACGTGCGGTACCACCCGCCTCGGACGTGCTCGAGTGCGAAGTGTCGACGCATGCCGGCCTCCAAGTTCGGGATGACGGGCACCCCGGCGACAACAGTGAGGGCGCGCGCCGAGCAAGCTTGCGCTGCCGCCGGCGAGCCGATGACCACGAACTCCCCGCCGTCCTCCACAGACACCATCAGGTGCGGCGTTTCGGGCAACCGCCCAACCGGACCCAGCGCCGCAAGCTCGGCGCGCTGCGGCCCCGAGGCGGACCTGGCGAGCGCCATGGCTGCCACGTGCTCGTCGATTACGCGGAGCCTCACCACCGCCTCCGTGTGCCGCTTTCGCAGCACCATCATCCTCTCGCTTGCGTGGCCCATGCGCTTGGCGGCGCACTCCCCGTCGTGGAGCGCTCGGTGCAGCTGGGCCTCGCACCTGGCGACGATGAGCGACTGCTCCGCGGTCTCAATGCGGAACCGCTCGACGACTTCCTCGGATGACGCCGCGCTCACGCTGCCCGTCCTCGGCGCTCGTCTGCGCGGCGGGATGGGTCGTGGTGCCCGCAACGGTCGCACCTGCGAGCGCTCAGCGGGTTGTGGGTGTTCGCCTGCCTACGCTCCCAACAGACGTGTTGGGTGAACGCTGCTAGCGCCCCGGACGTCATCGACTCGACCTCGTCGAACACCGCGGCCCTGGCGGACGGGCTCAGTTGCTTGAGGTGGTCAGCAAGCAGCCCCTCATCGTGGACCCACCGCTCCGCGACGTCGACGACCTCGCGGCCCACTGCGGCGCTCGTTCGACGGTACGACAACGCGGCGTCGTGCGCCTTCGACGCGCGCGCCCTCTGCTTGTCGGTCTTCGATAGGTCTGCGAGGTCTACTTGGTGTCGCTTGTCAGCCTCGGCTTGGCCTGTAGCCGCGCCGTTGACGTAGCGCCTGGCCATCTTCTGCACCTCGACGGTCCACGACGCAACAGCCGTCGGGGCGAGCAGCGCGAGGGCAGGGAAGCCGCCAGGTAGCGACACGCCTCGACCCTTGTTGTCGGTGCCGGAGTACGACAGCCGCAGGACTCGCCGAATGCGGTCAGCCTTGGCGGAATCCCCGAGTGCCGCGAGCCTGGCGATGATGCACTCCTCTCGACGCGCCGCCATGATCTGACTCTCCACCCGGTCTGTCGACGCGCTCACGTCCACGCCACGTGTCGAGGCAATGCCCAGCCGAGCGGCGTCGAGCTGGCTGCCCATCGACGAACGCAGTCCGCCCACGTCGCCGCGGGCGCTGCTTCCGTCTGCGGACCCTCCGTAGAGCCACCGCAGATCGACCTCGGCCAAGCCCATGCGCCGAGCGGCGTGACGCGACTCGTGGTCTTCGCGGTCGCGCTCGCGGTCGTCGTCGGCCTTCTTGTTACTCGCCATCGGTCTCGTCTCCACTCACCGGCGGTGGTCTTCGCATGCTGTCCGCAGCAACCTGGACCGCACCGCCAGCCCATGTCGCGCGCGGCCGGTCCTGCACGCCTTCGGCTGGCTCGACGCCCAACACTTCGCGCTCTGCCCTGGTGATGACGCGCGGCGCCCTGTCCGCCTCGTAGATGTCCACCTCGCCCACTACCACCTCCAGAGCAGGACCAGCCCGCTCGACGCTACATAGCAGAGTCAGCCAAATCCGCGGCCGTCGTTGCCCCATCGCTGCGACCTGTCGGCATCAAGAGCCTGTGGTCTGCGGTCGTGATCGCTACCACTTGGCAACATCGTTCGAAACGGCTCGAATGCCCCAGCGAGCGCGTCGACCTGGTCATCGTGCGCATCCTTTACACCGGTGAAGCTCCGTACCTCGTCGAGGAACGCCGGCAGCCACGGCGCCATGCCTTCGTCCGTGGCCCGCAGATGCGCGCCGCATTCACCGAGCGCTAACAGACTGCGCGGGATCTGAACATCGCCAGAGTTCCACGCAGCGGCCACCGCCTGCGCGCGCTGGAACTTGTCGCCAACTGCGTTGAGTGGCTCGACGCGGACGCGTTCCTTGGGGTCACCTTCGCCAAAGAACTGAAGCCCGCCCTTCTCGGTGCCTGACACGAAGCCGAGGATCTGCGCGCCTGGGTGACGGTCCGCCATCTCGCGAAGCTTCTTGCGGAACGCTGGCAACTCGCACCGCTCGCGGACGACCTCTACCACGTACGACACGCCAGTGACGTATCGACGCAACGCTACGCCAACCGAGAAGTCCGACCATGTCCGGACGGTGTAAGCGAAGTCGTTTCCGATGGCGCAGCGGTAGCCGACCCCTACGGGGAGCGAATCAAAGTATGTCGGCTCTCCGAAAACCTCTGCGCCCTTGGCGATAGGTCGCCCCTGGTACAGTGAAGCGAAAGCGTACGGGCCCAGCTGCGCCTCTGCCTTTCGTAGCCGGTCAATATCGAATCCCTCTGGCCACAGCGCGTCCCCATCATCAGAGATCGCTGGCAAGTTCACGCTGCGCCAACCCTGCTTGGTGAGCCGGCCGATGAGATCGTCCGTGTGCCATCGAGTATGGTTGACGATGAACGACGTGGCCATCTTGCCAGGCTCTTGGCGCGTGTAGATGACGTCGTTGAACCACTCCCACACCTTCTCGCGAATAAGCGGGCTTTCTGCTTCTTCGCGGTTCTTGAAAGGGTCGTCAATAATGACGACGTGAAAACCTTCGCCAGTCCATGCGCCGCCGACGCCGCCCCAGATAATCTTGCTACCGTTCGCGAGTTGCCATTCGCGCATGGTGTCGCGTCTGAACTCAACGCCTGCCGCATTGGCTATGATTCGCGCCTTGCCGCTCTCTGAGTCCGCGCGGTCCTGGTTGTAAGTGCCATAGCCTATGTACGTGTGCGGCCTAACGCAGACCTTCTTGACGATCCAGTGAACGATGGAAGACGTCTTCGTGTGTCGAGGTGGCGTTGACGAACACGCTTCCACTCCGCCGGTAGTCAGCGCCTCGTCCAGTAGGCTCAGGATCGGACGCAGGTGGTACGGGGCTTGGAACCTGCGCGACACGCGAGGGACGAACTGGTAAAGCGTCTCGTTGACGTCGGCACGTTGGCGCTGGGTCGCGCCGAGCTTGGCCAGCAGCCCAGCTTGGACGAGCGCGGTCGCCGCGGGCGAGACTCGGGCCGTCACGGCCGCACGCTGACGCGCTGTTCGCGCGCGCCACATTCGCGGCGTTCGTGGTGTGGCAGCTGGACGATCTGTGTACCCAGTACGAGCGTGGCGACCGAACTCGCGATGCTCTTCCAACCCCTGATCCGACCCTGTTCGCTCATGTCTTCTCCACGGCACGCGCGATGCGACACGCGACGGCATGATGCCCCCTCTGCCGCCGGCCTCCAGTCGTCCGCTCGTTCGCCAGATGACCTTCGGGGAACTCCTCCGCCTGAGGCGTCAGATCGAACGGGAACGATTCGACCGGCTCGTTGGTCGCGAGCGCGAGACCGCCGAGTCGGACGCAAGGATGATGGGCCCGGCGCGGTGACGGCGCGCGACCCATCGGCGCGAGGGCCACCATGCGGGCCTCTGTCACTTGGCGCCTGCCACGCGCGCGGCCGCGAGGATGGCGCCCTGCATCGCGCATGCCTCCTTGTAGAGCTCGCGTCGGTCAAGATCGGACGCGGCCTCGAACTTCGAGCCGTAGCTTTCCATTGCCGCGTCCACCGCAGCATCGCTGACGAGCGACGCGACAGACACTTGCGCTAGCCGACGCTCGAGGTCGTCGATCTCGAGGACGCTCCCGACCACTCCGCCAACTGGCTGGCCGCCGATGAGAAGGCGGGCGAAGACCCTGCCGTCTCGGCTCTGCTGTCGGTCGATGGTCCACTCTTGCGTCGGGTCAATCGTCCGCTTCCGGCTCATGGCGCGGTCTCCTGTTGGCGTTGGAATTGGTCGTCACGTCGTCACCTTGAACGCAGGCAGCCCCAAGACGAGCCTGTCGATCCGGCCCATCGCCCGCCGGTGGATCTGCATGTGGTGTCGCGCCAGGGCCCCTTGGAGGATGCTCCACGCCACAGCTCGCTCAGCGTGCAGGTGGTAGGCGTATCGAAGGGCGCGCTGCCGCATCGCGGAGAGCTTCCGCGCGCCCTCGGCCTCGGCGTCAGCGCGCCCGTCTTCGTAGTCGCTTTCCTGATCAGTTGCGTCCGATTTCGCCACCTCGACCATCCAATCCACGTCGCGCCTCAGGCGCTCGGCGGGCGTCACGGCGCCGCCTTCCCGAAGGCCGGTTCGCCTCGGATGAGGCACGCGATCCGGGTCATCGCCCGAAGGTGGAGAGCCTTGTACCGCCTGGCCTTCGGACCCCACACGAGGCCCCATGCCGCCGCCCGCTCAGATTGCAGGTGGTAGGCGTACACCAACGTGCGACGCGTTGCGCTCCGGCGCGCGGCTAGGCCCTCGGCCTCGGCGTCAGCCCGGCCGGCCACGTAGCCGGCCGCGCACAGTAGATTGTCCGATGCATCCGTTACGGCTGCGTATTTCCTCCGGTCCCGCTGCATCTGATCCCACGCTGGCCCTCGCACGAGCGCCGTCACGACGGCACCTTACCGAAGGCCGGTTCGCCTCGGATGAGCCTGTCGATCCGGGTCATCGCTCGCCGGTGGAGCATCATGCGTCGCCGCGCCTTCATCCTGTAGGTAGCGTCCCCGTCGGAGTCGCCCGCGGCCTCCGTCGACCAGGCCAGGCTCCGCTCGGCGTGCAGGTCGTAGGCGAGCCAGAGGGAGCGACGCATCGCGCTGCGGCGCACGACCTGGGCAGCCGCGGCGCTCTCGGCCTGAGCGTCCGCTCGGCCCGCTGCGTAGGCGTAGTCCTGGACGCCTTCGATCTGCCTCGCCGACCACCGCGCACCGTGCCGCGCGATCATCGAGGCCACATCGCGACGGAGCCGATCCAGCGCCGTCATGTCGGCACCTTCGGCGTGTGCCGATACGACCGGCGGGACGTCGCAGGCGCGTACGGGACGATGTGCGACTCGATGCTAGGCCATGAGTCGCGGCAGTGGTCGCGAGCCGCCGTCAGGGTCTCGAACGCGTAGTCCAGGGCGAGGCCATCGGCGGGATCGAGCACGACCCACAAGGTCCGAGGCTTCACGACGGCACCTTGACTTCTTCGTCGTCGTCCGGGATGCGGACGACGCGCACCCCCTCTTGGCGCACCGAACCTTGGAGTTCGTCGAGGCTATCAAGGAACGGCTCTCGCCACCTAACGTCAAACCTCGTCACACGGTCGCGCCCCACTTCTCCGGGGTCGGCCGAGGTCGGCTCATCCCACCAGGCCGCCGGGATGCCCGTGTGGCGCTCCAGCTCGGCGCGAAGCCGAGGCTCGGGCCGGTTCATGCCCGCGGTCCACCTACGCACCGCCTCCCGCGTGACCCGCAGCTCGCGCGCCACGCTCGCCTGTGTGTGGGGCTTCGGCGCGGTGAGCAGTTCCAGGGCCATCTGGCCTCTCGTCGTGATTGTTCCCATGCGGCCACTATAGCATGGCATGCTGTCGTGGCCAAGC
>Ga0163144_10028854_pt1 | contig 10680 bp, 9 predicted proteins | sample OliLak19BULKMAT1_FD_123175 | JGI IMG/M metagenome (GOLD analysis project Ga0163144, IMG submission 123175) | Freshwater microbial mat bacterial communities from Lake Vanda, McMurdo Dry Valleys, Antarctica - Oligotrophic Lake LV.19.BULKMAT1 | ecosystem: Environmental > Aquatic > Freshwater > Lake...
AAGGTGAAATAACCAGGTGCGCCCACGGCGAGGCGGTTGCCATCCAGCGCCACCGCACGCCCGAAGCGCGCGGTCGCCACGAACAGCGTCGGCTGGTAAGTGCGAACCAGTCCCCAGGCGTTCGCGCCCCCGAGGTCGCGCTCCTGCAGAAAGACCTTGCCGGTTTTGAGTGGAGACGGCCCGCCCTCGGACCAGGCCAGCGGAGAACCAATCGCGAGCCGGGAGCGGGAGGCATTCACGCTGATGGCATAGCCGAAGTAGTTCGTCGGGTTGACGGCCGTATTGGGATCCGAATCCTTGAGGGTCGTGCTCCGCGTCCACACGGAATTGTTCGTCGGGCTGGGTTGAAAAACGTGAACGACGTCCTCGAGCACATCACCGCCGTTGACGAACGCGAGCCGATGCGCGCTGACCGCGAGCACGCCGCCACCGAGTGACAACGCGCGCCCGAACTCGCCGGGGTTGTATGGATTCGGCGACTCGATTTTCTGGAGCAACAACCAACCCTCTTCGCAATTGTTGGTGCGGACGAAGAGGTAGACCACGCCGGCATTCGGCACCGGGCCCACCTGATGTTTGGGCGCGCCGATGGCGATGAGATTCCCGTAGGCCGCGACCGTGACGCCGAACAAATCGCCCGCCACGAGTTCCGGATGATTGATCCGTTCGCTCGCCAGCGAGATGACGGGATCAATGGTCACCGGGAACTTCGCGCCCGTGGTGTCCACGGCGAGAGTCAATTGATGGGTAGCAGCCGACGCGAGGAGGTTCGACTCCCCATTCACCTCGATCCACGACTGTAGCTTCTTCCCGTCCGCGTCGAAGGCGTGCAGGCCATCATAATGCAACTGCGCGTCGCCGTTGGCATCCACGAAATCCACGCCATCGGCATCGGGGCGAAGCAGCGGTCGCAACTCCGTGGTGACGCGCAATGGCATCCGGCGCACCGTCTCGCCGCTGGCGGTATCGAGCGTGAAGCCTTGCTCAATGCCCAACTCACAGTTCTCGAACCACTCCGTCACGCCCGCACCGCGCGTAGGTGGCGCGCTCCCGTTCCGCTTTCGGTGCAAGTTTTCCGCATCAGGTGGCACCATCCGCCACGACCAGTTCGTCGCGCCCGACCACGGCCGCACCGTCCGCGATGAAATCAAACTCCTGCCCGCGCACGGAGGCGACGAGTCGGGGCGACCCATTGCTCGTGTTCCCCGCGTAAGCGAACCACCGCTGCGCCGTGCGGATTTGTTCATAGATGTCGGCGGATACAGGCGCGGCCACCGTCGAGGCTTTCCCGATCGACGGTTTGGCGGAAATAGACGGCGCTGGAGTCGCGAGCGGATCGATCTGTTTCATGGCGGCCACGGCGGGCGCGGGGTCCGCCTGGGACACAGGCAGTTCACTGGCGACGTTCTTGGGACGCGGCGGAGACTTGGTCGTGGATGGCATCCACAACAGGGCGATGAAAACGGTGACACCGGCCAGGAGGCAGGAGGTTAGGGAGAAATTATTTCTCATGGGACGTGACCTGTTTGATTTTCAATCTGGTGGATGATCCGATCTGGTCGGCGCTAGGCCGGGAAAGTTGCCCGCGATTCGTTCGAGCCGTCTCTTCGGTTTCCGGATTTCCTCCTCCTTCGACCGCAGACTTTCCTCCAGCCTCTGGTTCAACCCTTGGATCGCGGCTAGCGCCACGCCATGAAGGTCGGCGTCGTTGAATCGGCACTCGTAGGGGAAGGCGGTGGTTTGGGCCATGGCCGACGGCGCGGCGCTGAGGACGACGGCTGAAATTACGATGATCCGTTTCAGGGGGGTCATGGCGGGAAAATGGTTCCTACACCTGGGGATTATGGACGGAGGCTTACGAGTTCGCCCGGATTCTCAAGCCCAGATCTTTGGCAGGGCAACGCTGCGGTTTGGCGGGAGGCGGTGCCACGCGGGCGTCACCCTGCTGCCGCAAACCAACGTCGGCCCATCGATGGACGTTTTTTGATGCCCTCCTAAGCCCAACTCCTCGGTCGGAGGGCGGGGCAGGGCAACCCCGCCGAAGATTCTCAGTTTTCGTGGCTCAGGTTGGTGAGGTCAGGTCAGGAGCGGACAAAAGGAAAGACGGCGGAGTAGCTTAATGATTGTGAAACCTTCCGCCTCAGTGGGGCGTCCTGTTTAGGTGTGCCAGTGAAACGCCTACGTGGTCTTCGCCGCCGACTCTCCGCAGGGGCCGAGGCTATTGCCACGTCCCGGGGGACTCTTGTCTGATGACCCGCCGTTCGTATATCCTGGTGCCGTTTCTGATCGCGGCACTGGTTGCGTTCGCCGCTCGCGCGGTTGAGAGCACCAACCTTCCGTTTGCTGTCGAGACTGCCATTCGGGATTTGTCCAAGGGTGGCAGCGTCGACGACATCGAGCCGAGGATGGAGAATGGCGAACGACTTTTCGATGTTGAGATTACTCGGGGCGAAGTGACTCGCGTGTTTATCCTCGACCGCGAGGGGGTGCCGATCGCTACCGAAGTGTTCGAGAAGGAATTGCCGGCGGCGGTTCAGCGCGCGCTCAAAGTTGAGCTTGGGACTGATGGTAAATTGGAAAGCCTGACGCGCTCGTTCGACGATGGGAAGTCGGTCTTCGAGGCGGAGATTTTGCGCAGAGGACGGACGAATGTTTGCAGTTTCGCCGTGAATGGCCTCGTTACGACTCGCGAGATCTCCGCCGCCGCAGTCCCCAAAGCCGTGCGTGCGGCCCTGAATCAACACCTCAACGATGGGAAGATCGGCGACAAGTTCTACCAGTCCGTCGAGGCCGGCACAGTCTACTTCGTTTGCGCGGTCGAATATCCGGCGAAGGTCGTGTGGTTGTCGTTTCTTCCGGGAGGGAAGTTATCCACGCGCGAGGAAAAGACGCCCCTGCTGCAAGCGCCGGTTGAGGTGCGAACAGCGATCACCAATCGCCTTGGAAACCCTGAGCATGTGCGGGTGACCCTGCAAGTGGAGGACCGTGAGATCCATTTCGAGGTTCTCGCGCTTGTGGGCGACAAGGTTCAGATATTCTTCGTTCTGCCCGGAGGCAAGGTCACGTTGACGCCGCCACAGTAGGGGGAAATGGGTGTTATGACGCGCGTTGAAAAATGGAAACCATGAAGGCAATCGGGCGGGTCATGGATACTCTGAATGACGACTCACAAGCGATTGGCGCGGCTTCGCCGCGTGCTCATCACGGGAAGACCACATGAACATGGAAACCAAACCAATCAAGGTTGCGATCATCGGCGGTGGCCCAGGCGGCCTCATGACGGCGTATCGCTTGGAGAAGTGCACCAAGTTTCACTGGCAGATCACGCTGTTTGAAGGCGGAGATCGTCTTGGGGGAAAAATTGCGACGCGACAGTTTGATTCGGCGCCCGGTCTTCACTACGAAGCGGGCGCGGCGGAGTTCTACGACTATACCCAGCTGGGCCCAGATCCATTGCGTGAATTGATTGCCGAGTTGGGCTTGGCCACCGTGCCGATGCAGAGCGGTGGGGCGATTTTTCGCGGGCGCGTCATTCGGACGCTCGCTGACGTCAGCGGCGAGTTGGGCGAAGCGACGGCGAGGGCGTTGAACAAGTTCAGCAGGAAAGCCCGGTCGTTGATCAGTCCGGCCGAATACTATGAGTCGGACTGGCGGAAGGATAACGATGATCCAATGGCGCGTCTGGGCTTCGAAGATTTGATCCGTTCGGTTCCCGATGAAGCGGCGCGAGATTACATCCGGATCATGACGCACAGCGACCTCGCCTGCGAAACGCACCAGACCAGTGCCAGCTACGGCTTGCAGAACTACCTCATGGATGAAGCGGACTACATGCGCCTCTATGCCATCGACGGCGGCAACGAGCGGTTGACGCAGGAACTGGCCCTGCGCATCTCGGCCCGTGTTCTGTTGAAGCAGCCCGTCGTCCGGGTGGAACGCGCGATAGGCGACACATACAGGGTTACGTCGCGGCAAGGCGGACGGCTTCACGTGGAGGATTTCGACTTCGTGGTCGTCGCTTTACCCAACGATTGTATTCCCGCGGTCGCTTGGGGCGGCGAAAAGTTGAGCGAGGCGATGGCGAAGCATCATCAGTTCTATGATCATCCAGCGCACTATCTACGCGTGACCGCGCTGTTCGAACGTCCCTTCTGGCGCGAGCGAATCGGCGGCTCCTTCTTCATGGCCGAAGCGTTCGGTGGTTGCTGTCTCTACGATGAAAGTGCCCGCTTCGATGCGGGCGGGCGCGGTGTTCTCGGTTGGCTCATTGCCGGCGAGGCGGCCTTGCGCTTGGGCAATCTCCCGGACGCACAGCTCGTCGAACAGGTTCTGCAATCGCTGCCGGAAACGCTGCAGCCGGGTTCCGTCAAATTGCTCGAAGCGCGCGTGCAGCGTTGGGCCGGATGCGTGAACGGGTTGCCGGCGGGTTTCCCAGCGCGCGAACCCGATTCCCGTCACATGCCCGAGCCAGTGGAACATCCGAGCCTTTTCGTCGTGGGCGATTATCTGTTCGATTCGACGATCAACGGTGTCCTCGACTCTGCTGACACCGTGGTAGAATGGATTATCGAAGAATGCGTGCCGGAAGAAACCCCGACAGCCGTTGATGGCCGAGTCTCTGACAGTGTCATGTCTCTCAAACCTGCGATCCAATGAACCCGCCATCCAACCTGCAGCCCACTCTCTATCGCTTGCGATTCGTTGCGGCAAATGCTGCCCGAGGAGCGATCACGTTTGAGTTTTCTGATCCCGCGTCACGTCAGGCCGCAGGCGAGGCAGTGGTGGTGGTCTCTCCACCGTTAGCGGAAGAGATCAATGCTCACGAAGCGCTGCATGTCCTAGTCATTCCTCCGGCACTGAAAGACGACTCCCGCTGGCGTGAAGGTTTTGGCATGTGGCTTGGTCAACCCGATCAGCCCGAAGCGATCACCATACGTGCCGGTGAGGTTCACGTCTCGTGGCGACCGGGAAGGGCCTTGATCATCGCCCCAGCCGCGTTGGTGAGTGCCGCGCTGGAAGCGGTCGTTGATTTTTCATTCTTCGAAAATGAACTGCGTCTCGTGGAGCAGGGGATTGCCGCAGCGTGGCCGACCGTGGAGAGCGACGCGCCATTGACCTACAGAGTCTCGAATGCGGATTTGGCCCGTGACCAGGACATTGGTCAACGCGCCCAACAGGTGCTGCAATGGCGAATGCGGCACGCCCGAATCGAGCCGCATCTTTATGCGCCTCCCGCGCGATTTGCGAAAGTGCCGGCACAATTGGGCGAAGCGCTGCGGGAGTCTGCGCGTTGCGAGGACCGCGCGGAAATCGCCGATGGTCAGATTGAAGTGCAGGAATACATTTATGAAATGGCCAGCCAGCGCATGGGCGAATTCCGCCACGCGCAACAGGGCTTCATCATGGAAGCGATCATTGTCGGACTCCTCGTGGCGGAGGTTGTCCTGATGATCGTCGAGGTTTGTTTCTGGTGGGCGGAATGACCGGCTACTTGGGGCAGATGTTCTCCGAAACCACCAGTCCGCCGTCGCGGCATTCCGGAAGGACTTGTTCGAGGACGCCGCGCGCCGCGCTGTCGCCGGCATGAGCTGCGGATTCGGCCAATCGCTCACGCTCCAGCTCCTTCAGCCTCTTGGCCTCGTCCACCTCCACCAGCCCAAACTGCCTCCGCCACCGGTGGAACGTCCCCTCGCTGATGTTCCTCTCCTGTGTCGCCTAGTAGATCGACTTCCCGCCGTCCACGTCCCGCAGGATCCGGATATTCTCCTCCGTCATGTGTCTTTTGCCTCTCATCGTCTGCGCCTTTGTTTTTGGCCCAGACTCTCGATCCACCTGCGCTGTGCAGCCTTTCGATCCACCGAATGGACCACTGACGCTTGGTGGCCGACGTTTTCCCGAGGGCATGGCCTCATGCCACTTCGCATTCGTCGGCGCCACCGGCAGTGGTAAGACGCGGCTCCGGCGACTGCTCCTCTAGCTGTGATGTTCCAGGAGGTTGTTCATGCGAGGCGGAGCTGGAAAGGTGGGTTTGTGAAGACAACACCGATCCAAACACCCCCCCCGCATGAACGCCCATAGCAATGCCCGACTCACCCCGTTGAGTCGAGCCGAACTGGTAAAGCGCATCGTCGAACTCCACCAGCCCGTCGCCGAGGTCGCCGCCGGGTTTGGAATCTCGGTCCGCACAGCCCGGAAGTGGCTGGCCCGTTTCCGCGCCGATGGCGCCGCGGGCCTTGAGAACCGTTCTTCTAGGCCAAAACGCTCCCCGGACGGCATCCATCTTCTGCGCGTCCTCCGGGTCCTGGCCCTGCGCCGCCGCAAGCTCCCCGGCTTCCAGATCGCCCGCTTGGCCAAGCTCTCAAAAGCTTCCGTCTCCCGCATCCTCCGCCGCCACGCCGCCCTGTTGGAAGAGCTGTCCCCGCCGCCGGCCATCCGCCGCTACGAGCGGGAACAGCCGGGAGATCTGCTCCATTTCGACATCAAACGCCTGGCCCGCTTCGACCGCCCGGGCCACCGGGTGACCGGCGACCGTCAAGCCGGCTCCTCTCCGGGCGCGGGTTTCGAGTTCCTCCATGTGGCCATCGACGACCATTCCCGCGTCGCCTTCGCCCGGCTGTTGCCCGATGAAACCTCCGCCAGCGCCGTGGCCTTCCTCCATGCTTCCTTGGACTTCTTCCAGAAGCCCGGTGTCCGGACCCGGCGGGTCTACTCCGACAACGGGGCCTGCTACCGCGCCCGCGCCATGTCCCAGGCGGTCGCCGCCCTCGGTCTCAAACACCGCTTCACCCGGCCCTACACCCCGCAGACCAACGGCAAGGCCGGGCGCTTCATCCAGACCTCCCTCCGCTCCTGGGCCTACGCCCACGCCTACCGCGACTCTTCCCATCGCGCAGACCGTCTCCAAAACTTCCTCCACAACTACAACTGGCACCGTCCCCACCACTCCCTCAACCTCCTCCCGCCCATCTCAAGGCTCCATCTCCCTGTGAACAACCTCTTGAGCCTCCACAGCTAGGCCGCATTGACCAAGACTCGCAACGACAACAATCCGCTCGTCTCCCGGGCTGCACGCCATCTCCCGTCCGGAGTCATCACCAGCCTGCTCCTGCTGAAGATGGCGGATGAAAAGTCGGGCATGGGAGTTAAACGACTCTGCAACAAAAGGTCGTGGGAAAGGCCACGCAAGGTAGAGAAACAAAACCTCCGCGCCGGGGCGGGAGATTGTTTCAGAGAAAACTGCAACAGAACCCGACACCCAGATTAAGGAAGTCTGATGGACAACTCCTGAAGAAAAAATAATTGAAGGAAATAGATTAAATTCTAATTCGATCGATCAATGAATTCGGCATAATGTTCAGCTGATTTGAACATAATCACCTGAACTGCGAAGCGGGGGCGCGCCCAAGTGGCTCCAGAGGTAGGACTCAGGTCGATGAGCCCCTCAATTCATTCAGAAATTCGCAGGTTCTTCCGGCCAGTTTAAGGCTGCAGCCCACTGCGCCGCTTAAATCCGCATAACGCCTCATAACGCCTCATAACGCCTCATAACGCCGACTGCACAGTTTACTGCACACCCCGACGGTTCAAAGAACTTCGAAAAGATGAGGCAGGAAACCGGCTCAATTGAAGCGAGCTTACCATTTCGTGCCGGTAAGGAGGCTTGGCTCTTTTCAGCACCCAGAGCCACTCAGTCAGACCCGCTCGGTGTGGCGGGGCCACGGCATGGGCAGGTTGCAGCTTCACGGGAGTTGGCGCAGCCGGTAATACTGCTGGGGCCGGGTCAGGGCGTTGGTCAGGGAAAACTGAACCACTTCGTTGTTCCCCGTGATTGTGATTCCGGGAAAAGGCACCCATGGGTTCGTCGTGAAATCCTCACGGCTCTCGACGCCGTAGCTCCGGCCCAGCGTCGAGGGGAAGGATAGCCGCAGATCATTTCCGGAAAGGCTGTAGGAAGTGATGACGAGGGACTGCGGAGCCGGCACGGCCTGCACAGCCGTGCCTGTGATCAGCATCTTCTGGTTGGTGGAGTTGTCGGGCATCGACCACGTGACCCCGGCATCCTCTGATACTGAGACCCCGTAGCCTGCGGCCGCGCCGGTGGGTCTCGTGAAGGTGGAACTGCGCCCGATGATGGTCCCGCTCTCCAGGCTCAACACCGCCCAGTAGCAGGTATTGGGCACGAGAGTGAATGGCGCAGCAGGAACCCATCTGACCGAAATGCCGACGTTGCCCGGCGTGATACTGATCGGGTTGGTCAGGCTGGAGAGGTTCATGATGAGCCCGGTGCTGGCGCCCGGTCTGCCGCTCGCCGGGTCGTGGGTAAAGATCCGAAGCCGGACGCTGACGGGAGTCTGAACACTGGTGAGAAACATGGTCAGGGAGTCGAGAGAGTAGGCTTCGGCTCCAAGACAGAACTTGCCAGCCAGCCATTTGGTGGTGGTGGCACCATTGCTGCCATTTTCAGTTCCACCAGTGTTGTCGAAGATCGCGACCGATCCTGACGCCGTGGCAGCCTGGATGCCGGAGAACCCGCCCTCCAGCGTGTAGCCGCCTCCGCTCAGGGACATACCGCCATCGGGGTGGCCGAAGGCTCCGTTGAGGATGTAGCCGCTGCCGGTGCTCGTGCCGCCGCCCCCTTCCATCGTGTGCCAGTCGATGGAGTAGGACTGGGCTTGGACACCGATGACCAACACGAACAGGGCGGCCAAACTTAAAGTGGTTTGTTTCATGGAGCTTTTGCCTCGCCGCCTCCGACACGTAGCACGGCAGAGGTATGATGTTTGCGAATGGGACTGTTTTCGTGGGGGGCGCATGCGTCCTTCAGAACACGAATATGTTGAATTCAACATCACGATCCTCATCTTTAATGTTCGTGACAATGACAGCGGCCAGATTGGCGTCTTCCACGGTATTGCCGACCACGGCACTTACGAAGACCGGAGTGTTACTAGGAGTCACCGAAATGAAACGGTCTCGGACATCAAAACCGAAATTTATGATGTATCGTCCAGGGCCGAGTTTCTCGACCGTGATCCCGCAAGGAGCTGTAGACGCCAAGTTCCCCGCCCGTTGTGAGTTGTAACAGCGGACAACTCGTTGGCCGTCTGGGAGATAAGGGTCGATATAGGCCATCGCCTTGACGAAGCCGCCCTTGTCACGGGCCTGCGTGGCATTGCCCTCGGCATGGAGGGCGGGTCCAGCAGCGCTTTGAACAACGTGCAGTTTCGCGATGGGAGCCGTCGTCCCGATGCCGACGTTGCCGGCGGTGGTGATGGCGAGTCCATTGGCGGCGGAGGGCGGGACCACGCCGGTGCTGGCCACCAGCTTGAGCACTGAACCGTCGAACCGGAGATCGGCGCGGTTGCCGGCATTCGGGGTCAGCGACATCCCCATCTCGCCGTTGGGAGCGCCGAATTGGGTCGATCCATTGGCGGCTCTCAGGAGGGTGGAGCCGTTCACATCCAACCGGTAGCCAGTGGCCGGGGCGTTGATGCCGAGGCCGACGTTGCCTTCGTCATTGACCACAAAATCGTAGAGCGCCGCGCTGCCGGTGGTGCCGGGGTTGCTGGCCGTGCGGAAAAGGTAGAAGCCGGTGTTCGCGTGGCCCATGCCGAAGCGCTGGCCCGCCGCGTTGGCCTGCCAGGCGAGCGCGGAACCATTCGGAAGCTCCATCGATCCGATCCAGCCGTTCGCGGTCCAACTGGGTCCGCCGCTGAGGCTCAGGCGGTGCGTGGGGGTGCTGGTCCCGATGCCGACGTTGCCGGAGTTGTAGTAGGCGGAATTTCCGTTCGTCAGCCAAATGCTGGCCGCCGCCGCCCCTGAATCGCTCCAGAAGAGGTTCCCGCCATCGTAGGAGAGAAACTGTCCCGGCGTGGGTGCGACGCCGCCGGTGTTCAACTGGTTGGCGACCACGGTTCCCGCCGCCACGCTCCCGGCGGTCTGCGCCCGGACGGCATAGGGCGAGGAGGTGACTTCCTGCCGGGGGGTCAGGACCGTCTGGGCACCGGCGCCGCCCGGACGCACGGCGATTTCCAGCCAGCGGGGCGGGCCGGTGAAGATGCCCGCACCGAAGTCGATCCGGGTCGAGAACAAGCCATTGGTGACGTTCACGGTGGAGTTGGTCAGCGGGCTTCCGACCACGGCTCCGCCGGTGACGGCGTCGTAGAGGGCGAACCGCATCTCGTAGGGGCCGCCGACGGGCACGCCGTTGAGGATTAGGCGGCCGTTGTAGGTGAAGGCGGTGCTTTGGGCGCGCGCCGATCCGGGCAGGATCACGAGCGCGAGCAGGATGAGGATCTGGATCTTGGGGGCTGTCTTCATAAATCAGGGGAACGTCGCTGCTGGAACGGCGGACATCGCCTTCCACACCGTCATGCGCTAAATCCCGGCGAAAGGGCTCACGCGATTTTCATTTTTCCGCCGTGAGCCGCGGCTACGGCCGGCGCAGGCGGTAGAAGCGGTTGGTGTTTCCTCCGGCGATGGGTTGTTGGACGAGGTTCGTCTCGCCGGAGACGGAGACCGAGGTGGTCACGTTGCTCCATACAGTGGACGTGCCGAGCGTGTCCGCCTGCTGGAGGCCGAGCCCGGTCTCGGGCGTGGTCCATTTCAGCGAAACCGTGGAACCGTTCCGCGCGATGCTCAAAGGCGGATAAGGCAGCGCGAATAAATACGCCGCCCCGG
>Ga0163144_10028855_pt1 | contig 10680 bp, 7 predicted proteins | sample OliLak19BULKMAT1_FD_123175 | JGI IMG/M metagenome (GOLD analysis project Ga0163144, IMG submission 123175) | Freshwater microbial mat bacterial communities from Lake Vanda, McMurdo Dry Valleys, Antarctica - Oligotrophic Lake LV.19.BULKMAT1 | ecosystem: Environmental > Aquatic > Freshwater > Lake...
GCTCCACAGACTATCCTGCTCAGTTTCTCAACACAGCCTCCAGCTCAGAGCTGTATGCCAAGTAGCGTGCAGAATACTGCGACTGTCACGGCTCAGACCACGGACCCGAACACCACGAATAACTCGAGCCAGACTTTTACGTCACTCACCTGTCCGCAGAATTCCACGGCAGACCTCAGCGTCGTGAAGACGGGGCCTGCGACTGTCGTTCGCGGCAGCCAGATTGCCTACTCCATCTTTGTTGCTAACTCCGGTCCTTCCAGCGCAACAGGTGTCAGCATCACGGATATCATTCCGGCAGGCTTCACCTACGTCGGTGCAACTGGAGCAACGTGCGCTGTCACAGGTAACCAGAGTCAGGTTGGCTGCACCATCGGCACGCTTGCCGCAGGAGCTTCAGCAAATATCGTGCTGACCTTCACGGTTCCGGCTATGGCGCAGAACTGTACGCAAACTATTGCAACGAACGTTGTCTCAGCTACATCGGTCACTATTGATCCGAACCTAAACAACAACTCAAGCAGCGCCACGACAACGGTGACATGTCCGCAGGATACGTCTGCTGACGTTGCAGTCCTAAAATTTGGACCGTCTACCATTATCCGTGGCAACCAGATTACGTACTCGCTCATCGTCACGAACTACGGTCCAGGTACGGCTCAGGGAGTGACACTGACTGATCCGATCCCTCAGGGCCTGACATTTGTGTCATCGTCTGGCGGACAGTGTTCCGTTGTCGCAAACGTTCTCACGTGCACCATCAGTACATTGCCGTCTGGCCAGTCGAGTTCGATCATCAGCGCTACTTTCCTTGCACCGACTATTCAGGCTTGCACAGCATCCTCCGTCACAAACACTGCCACTATGACCGCTACGACGCCGGATTCTCAGCTCGGCAATAACTCTGCAAGTGCAGTCACGGCCATCACGTGTCCTGCGGCTGATACGGCTGATCTCTCCATTGTGAAGACCGGTACGGTGACCGCTCAGTACGGCGCACAAGTGACGTACTCGCTCACGGTCACAAACGGTGGTCCTTCCAGCGTCAATAACGTTGCGGTGACGGATACCTTCCCAATCGGACTCACGTACGTTTCTGTAACAGGAGCGACGTGTCAGCTTGCTCTTCCGGCCAACAGCCCGACCATTGGAGGCGTCCTCTCCTGTGATGCTGGAACACTTGCATCCGGTGCTCAGAAGAACATTCAGTTCGTCTTCTCCACGGCTGTTCCTGCCCAGTGCACACAGACGACTCTCATTAATAACGCCAACGTGACGGAAAATGATCCGAACGTTGCTGATCCCAACACGACGAATAATCAGAGCTCCGCTTCTACAACTATGACGTGTCCGACCACGACGACCGATCTCTCCATTACGAAGACAGGTCAGTCCACTGTTGTCCGCGGAAGCACCGTGACGTACACCATCGTCACTACGAACAACGGTCCGTCCACTGCCACAGGCGTCGTCGTGAGGGATACCTTCTCGTCTGAGTACACCTTTGTCTCCGCGAGTGGCGCAACCTGTACGACAAACGGCAACGTCCTCACATGTAACGTCGGCACCATGACATCTGGACAGAGCGTTACGATCACAGCGATCTTCACGGCAAAGACATCAACAGGTACGTGTTCTACGGCGATCGTCACGAACACAGCTTCCGTTGCCTCCGATGTCACGGAGACGAACACGGCAAATAACACGAGCAGTGTTGTCACTACGCAGTTTACATGTCCTGTTGCTGACATCTCGGTCTACAAGACGGACAACCGCTCCACGGCCAATGTCCTCGACCGTCTGCGTTACAGCATCATCATTACGAATAACGCCAGCACGGTTGCAAACAGTTTGCTCGTGACGGATAACGTTCCGTTCGGTCTGACCATCCTCACCGTCTCTGACGGAGGAACGGTCAACGGTCAGCAGGTTCGTTGGACGGATATCAGTATTCCGGCAAACTCCAGCCGCACGCTCTACATTGATACGGAAGTCAGAAACGATGTTGGTAACGGTACCATCGTACGCAATACCGTCGACGTGAACGGCAAGTCCGCCACGGATGAGACGACAATCTACAACAACACGTACGTGAACCCTCCACCACCACCGTACTATCCACCGAACCCTCGACCACCGTACTATCCCCCAAACCCTCCTCCACCGTATTACCCACCGAATCCGAACCCTCCTCCGGTGTATTACCCACCGAACCCTCCTCCAGTCATCTATCCTCAGACAGGTGACAAGGCAGTGGATCTCTATGCAGCCAAGAACGACGCCTCGAGTGTCACGCAGGTGACTCCCAAGGCTGAGCAGGAAGATGGCGGATTCTCCGCAGTCTTCTACGCCACTCTCATCGCTCTGCTTGCAGTCGGTTCTGCCGCAGCAACAAGGTTCATCAGTTTCGGTCTCTAAATCCGTCTAAAAAAGCATTCCGTTCCCGAGAATCCTCGGGGGCGGAATGTTAGTATTTGATTATAATTAAAATTATGTTATAATATTAATGACAGAAGAAACACATATGAACGTCAACACTCACATGACTCTCCGGCGCTCCCTTCTTACATCTTTTTTGACGCTAAGCGTTATCGCGTTGGTGGTCCTTCTTCAGACTCGTGTCGAAGGAGCAGTGCTGACGCAGCCTAAAATAACAAAAAAAACGGTCGCCTTGATTCCCATCACGTCATCATCGTTTCCGTCGGTGAACATGGGAGCCGCTATCGACTCCCGTAAGGCAATGCTTGATCGTTCCATCCATGTTGCCTTCGTGAAAGAGCCAGGCGCTGAGCCTTTGTCGTCGTTTGATCTTGCCCTGAAAGATCATCCGCTGTGGATTATGTTCAATGTTCGTGACAATCAGGGTGAAGCAGTCCTCGACCTTGAGCGTGTGAAGCAGCATCTTATTAGCTACCCACCTCAGAATATTCCGCAGTCGCAGTCGTGCGTACTTCTTTCGTCATGGGTGGACGACGACGGTGTCACCCGAGCGCAGACTGACTGCATCGCAAAGAGTGGATATGTCTACGATCAAAACACTCTCGCAAACATGGTAAAAGATGCCTTTGAAAATGGTGAGGGCACCGTCGAATATGTTCTCACATCTGTCGCTGCCGTTGTGACAGATCCTGCTAATGGAACTCCGATGCCGCTGAAACTTCTGGCTACCGGCTATTCGAGTTTTGAGGGTTCTGGCGCTGCTCGTAAGTCCAATGTACGAAAAGGCCTCAATGAGCGCGTTCACAACGTTCTTGTTCCTGCTGATACTGTCTTTTCCTTCAATGACACGCTCGGCATCGTTTCCATCAATAGGGGATGGCAGATGGCACTGACGATTTTCGAGGGAGTCAATCTCCGTCCAGCTCCGGGCGGAGGTATTTGTCAGGTCTCCACGACCACGTACCGCGCGGCGCTTGCTGCTGGCCTTCCGATTGTGGAGCAGAAGAGCCACAGTCTTTATGTAACCTACTATGAGAAATTTGGAGTAGGACAGGATGCGACCATTTTCCCTGGCAAGCAGGATTTCAAATTCCTCAACGACACCGGAGCTCCGCTCCTCATTCAGGCATACAACCAAGGTGATGAAGCAATCGTCCGTATCTACGGTGCGGATGATGGACGCAGCGTTTCTGTCACAGGTCCGTACTTCGGTAGGACTGCACCGAAAGACCTGCTCGAGAATGGCAAGATACTGAGAAATAACGAAATTGGTTGGGTTCGCACCGTCAGGCCTGTTGATGGTGAAGAGAAGCGCGAAGTCTTTGTTGCGAGATACAACGCTATTCCGAAATCACTTTCTACGAAGTGGGAACTCAAGACGGAGATCACTCGTGGAGACATGGTGAAGAGTATTGTTGCGTCGGATCATTAGTCAGAGACCTACGTTTGTGCTCGTGGTCTGCGGGCTATTTTCCATGTCGTTGCTGCAATGAGTGCATAAGCAGTGCCGCCCAAAACCTGCAGCATCGACGGCGTTGCTTCATAACCGATGATGATCTTGGCGATGTCCGCAAGCAGCGTGTCATCCGCAATCAGCCAGCTCGTATCCCAAATTGTGGTGCTGAGAACCAAGATGGTTCCTGCTTCATGAAATTCTGCGATGCTATGCATGGTAAGGCCTGCACCTAAGATCAAAAGAAAGACACCTGTGACAGTAAAAAAGTGGTGCAGTGGTATGAGTCGTACTCCGCGTAACATGAGTGCTGCAATCATGAGTGCGATAACCATGCCGATGCCGACACCTGCGAGTGTATGGATATTGGATGCGCTGAGGAGTGTGGCATGAATGAGTAAGGCCATTTCCGCTCCTTCACGCGCGGTGCTCGTAAAGCTCAGGAAAAAAATGCCAATGCCGCTGCCGCCTGCAATGTGCAAAGCCATATTTTTTTCGATCTGTATTTTCATATTCCGTCCCGATGCTGCCATCCATCCAATCATCCAGAGCAGAAGGCCGGCAGCTGCAAGCATCATGATGCCTTCGTAGGTTTCTTTTGCTTCATCTCCAAGAGATGCAGCGTAGGTCTGCATGAGCCATGCAAGCAGGATGCTGAAAAGAACTCCTGCACCTACGCCAGACCACAACGCCGGAATAAAATTTCGTCTCTGGGAGCGTTCTAAGTACGCAAGCATGACGCAGACGACGAGTGATGCTTCAAATGTTTCACGAAGTGAGATGAGTGCTGCGGTGGTCATGCGGGAGAGAGAGGAATGCGCGGAACGTGAAGTCGTCCGCCGCAAACATAGTGTAAAGAGTAAGGTTGAAAGTTGAAAGTTCAAACATACTGCGATACTTTCCACTTATGTCACTTTCCACTCCTTAGGCTATCGGCAATCTCACCGTGATTGTCGTGCCTTTTCCTTCCTTGCTCGTAATAAAGACGCGGCCCGAAGCCTGCTCCACAATTCCTTTTACGATGTAGAGACCGAGACCGTTTCCATCAGCCTTGAACTTCGTTGCGTTTCCACCGCGTGTAAATTCTTCAAACATGCGGTGTAAGTCTTTACGTGGGATTCCGCAGCCTTGATCGATCACTGAGAACTCTGCGTATTTTCCAATGCGCTTGGAGCACAGCGTGATAGTCGCTTTGTTTGGGGAGAAGTCGATGGCGTTTGTCACAAGCTCCTGCGCCACACCGGCAATAAGTTTTGGATCGAGCTTCATAGTGATGCTTTGTTCCAAGTCCATGATGATACGTTGTCCGCGCAGAGCCAGCTTGGGTGCGGCTTCTTTGGCAACTTGCTCGAGGACTGATGTGAGAGAGGCAAACTCCGCTTTGTATTCCACTTTTCCGGCATGCACGGTGTCAGCACTTTTGAGAGTTTTTAGGATAGATGTCAGACGTTTCACGCCTTCCTGAATATTCACGATGCTGCGCTGAATGGATGCAGGGCCTTCCTCCTCCAGTTCTTCCAGTGACCAGCTGATGATGGTGAGCGGTCCGCCGAGCTGATGGAACGCAAGCCTGAGTAGTCCTGAGCGTTCTATCTCCAATTTTTCAAGTACCTCAAGACGGCGCCTCCAGACAAAGAGCGAGCTTACTGCACCAAGACACACAGACGCCAAAAGAATGAGAAGAAGTGCGACGGGTGAGAAAATGCTGTTACTCAAATCCTCAAATTCATCGGCAGACATATCGATGCCGAGAACTCCTGCCACTTGTCCGTTACTTCTGCGAATTGGTGCGTAACCGGAAATGCCAGAGCCCCACTGATCAGTGGCAACGTGTGCATCGACAGTTGGATGTAAAAAAGCTTCGGTGCCAAGCGCTGGCCAATCGCGCCAGTCGTACGTTTCACCGGGGATGGATGCAATTTCGTCTTCATCCACGCGACCGTTTGCATTGAGATCCAGCTCTTCATCAGTGCGTGCAAGATCGCCATCAGCGACGAATTCTAAGAGATTTGGATCATCAGTTTTTCGCATGATGTACGCAAACTGGACGTTGGTGATGCTGTCACGCATGGCATGCAGCTTCATGGCAGTTTCGCGAAGAGCGGGGGATGAGTTGATGGTGTCACCGGTCTTGATCTGATCCAGTGTTTCACCTTCAAATTGCATAGCAGCTGCCGCCGCCGTGCTCTGGAGCTTGTCCTTCAGCTGCTGCTCCATGATGGTGCGTCCGCGGAAAAAGAACAGCAAGCCCGAAGTCGTCATCGCAAGCATGATGATGAGTGCAACTGCTGCAATCGGTGTCAGCACACGCAATCTGCCTCTGAAATTATTGTGTGTGTATTCCATGGAAATTTCTTTTTAGTATACCACGGAAATACAGTATTTGCCAGTTCTGGACTGCGCCTTAAAAATCCCCACCCCGAAGCGTAGGGGGTGGTCCGCAGACTGCTCAACAAAAGCAACGACTGTTACGCTTGGGAATTTTCGATGAGTGCTTGAATTCGCGGATCGATCGGTTGTACGGCATGTTTGAATGCTTCTGGCAGATATTGGAGAACGCATGAGCAGGTATCGCTCAATAAAAACTGAATACGACGCTCGGCTCTTGCATCATTGCCATTCACAACGACGTCAGCCTCAAGCCATGAACCGATGTGCAGTGACAGTCCGAGGCGATCTTGTGTCATCAGCACGTTACGAATTTGATCACTGGTCTCATCCGACACTGGTGAAAATGGTCGCATGACGTGCTCGATCTTTGCAGGATCATGTTGTTCACAGAGTTGCCCGCTAGGCGGGAACGCCTCCTCAATGGTTCGTACGATGTCGTCTGCAGCATGATTTCCCATAGTTTCGTAGCATAGCACGCTTCCGTATTCACAAAAACGATGTTTTCAGATACAATAGGGAGATTTACCAACATCCACATATGCCAAGATCATCAGACAAGAAGGTAGTCATGTCTCACGGCAAGCTTGCCTTTGGGGCCATGACGCTCATCGCTGTCTCTGTCGCCTTCACATCCATTGCGGGTGTGGGTGGAATCCTCAAGGGTAACCTCACATTCTTCGGAGGTGGCAGCATTCCCTCGTCAGGCTTCAATGATGCAGCCTTCTACAGCTCCTACATGCGGAGCATGAGTGCGGCTATGCAGTCAGCGTTTAACTCTAGTTTCTCGTCCTACAGTTCGAGCTACTCCATGCCTTATAGCTCGTCTGCGTATTCTGCGTACAACTATTCAAGTTACTCGATGCCGTACTCGTCATCGTCTTTCTCTTCGTATAGCACGAGCTACTCCATGCCGTATTCATCGTCCTCAATGTCTTCGTACAGCAGCTCAAGTTATTCGATGCCAAACAGTTCCTCCTCGATGTCATCGTTTAGTTCATCTGCATATTCGATGCCATACAGCTCCTCCTCTATGTCGAACTACAGTTCATCGAGCTACTCCATGCCGTATTCATCATCCTCAATGTCTTCGTACAGCAGCTCAAGTTATTCGATGCCAAACAGCTCCTCGTCTATGTCGATGTATTCCAGCGCTGCATCAGCTCCGTATGCTGCGCTCATGAGTTCCATCGCGAGTTCTATGAATGTGCAGATGGCACAGGAAGTATCGCCATCACTTCGCAGTGAAGCGATGCTCGCTATCGAGGATTTGGCTCCTGTGCAGGCAGTTCTTGCCAAGCGTCTGACAACTCAGCTCACACTCACGCCACAGGTTGCGACTCAGGTGTTCCAGTTCATTGCTGCTGATCTTCCGCAGATGAATATGACGAATCAGATTGCGGCGGTGATGTTCAAGAGTTTCAAACTCAATAACGGTGAAGAGCTGAAGGCGGCCAACCTCACACCAGCTATCGATGTTGACCCGAAGGACTGGTACGCACCTGTTGTCGTAGAAGTGCAGATGATCGGCATCATGCAGGGCAGCCCGGTCACCGGACTTTTTGAGCCTGAACGCCTGATGAATCAGGCGGAGTTTGCAAAGACACTGGCAAACGCAGTCGCCAAAGTGAACGAGACCGCACCACACGCAGCCGCTCCCGTGAGCGGAGCATTTGACCGCTATCCAGCATGGGCTACGAAAGCTGTCGCTGTTCTCAAGTCGTACAATATCCCAACCACATTCTTCCGCGCAGATCCTGCCGAGTCCATCACGCGTCTTCAGTTAGCGCAGGGTATCGTCACTACTCTCTTCGCAGATGAGAACGTGAACACTGCTACGGCAAAATATTTCAAAGACATGAACGCCATTCCGATTCCACTTCGTGAGACTGTTCGTACGGTCTCCGCACTCGGCATCATGACTGGTGACGGTGAGACAGGCTCTTTTGATCCGTACCGCTTCGCAAACCGCGCCGAAGTTGCCAAGGTCTTTGCAACCGCACTCAGAGTGAAAGCTCAGCAGATGAGCGCAGAAGCTCAGTAATTCGTCCTCCATCTCCAAAAAAGAGCTCCACATGGGGCTCTTTTTTTGGGTCTAACACAATGTGTTACCTTTTCTCCCTCAGTTCGTTATACCCTGTGTAGGAATCCTACTTCTTACTGTCTTCCCTTCCATGGACGCAGCCGAACTCGCGCATATCACGTCATGCCAAAGCGGGCATCTTGAGGACTTTGATCCTTTGTACCTTCTGCATATCGATGCCGTGTATCGGTATCTGCACCGCCGCACGCTCAGCCGTGAGGTGGCCGAAGACCTCACGAGCACCGTGTTTCTGAAAGCACTCGAATCCATCCGCTCTTTCAATCCCAGTAAAGGTGTCTTTCGTGCGTGGCTCTACCGCATTGCACGCAATGCACTCATCGACTTTTATCGGTCACACGCACAAAAGACCGTGTCGATCGAAAATATTTGGGACCTCGCATCTGGTGACGTGACGTCACTCGTTGCAGAGCGTTCCATCGATGCTAAAAAACTCCATGAAGCCATGAAAATTCTGACTCCTGATCAGCGTGAAATCGTGATGCTTCGAGTTTGGGAAGGGCTTTCCTACGCCGAGATCGCAGACATCACCGGCAAGTCCGAAGGCAACGCAAAAGTCATTTACTCTCGTTCCATTGCAGAGCTTCGCACAAAACTTCCATCGCTACTGCTACTTCTTCTTTTCCCGCATTCTCTATGAAAACTTCTCTCAAGACTTTCCTCGCCGATCTCTATGAGATTGATCCGTCTCTGAAGACACACGAGGCCGAACTCATTCCGCTCGTAGAAAAATTACTCGCCTCCGATCCTGCGCAGGAACCTGATACAGAATTTGTAAAACGACTCAGGATGCAGCTCCAAAACCGCGTAGCCGAGCTCGGTTCTCCGGCCTCCGCTGGTTTCTCGCGTTGGCTGTATGCATTCGGTGGTGCTGTCACTGCGGCTGTCATCATTCCGCTTGCGTTTGTCGCTGTGAACAACATGAAACCCACAACAGCATACAAGCAAGACGGTTCCGCGCTCTTTAGCTACAGCGTCAAAGAAGAGGGTAAGAGCGCCTTCGGTTCACTCGCTGGCATCTCCGAGACCACCGCCATGAGCCGCAACCAGAGCGGCGGGGGTGGACCTGTGGGTATCGATGGAGGCATGGTCAGTGCTCGCCCTGAAATGGCACCGACCGCTCCTCTCTCCGAGACCAGTAATGCAAACGATGTCATGGTTGACGCAAAGATGATCGCTCCGTTTCCGATGACGAAGTACGAATACGTGTACGACGGTGCGTTCCCAGAACTCACGTCCACGGTTGCTGTCTACAAGCGCATCACTGCCAGTAAGTCTGTGCCGTTCTCCGCACTCGCAAGTAGTCTCAATCTCGGCAATATCGACCTTGCATCCTTTGCAGGTATGAATATGGACACCGTTAGCTTTAGCCAAAATAAGCCCTACGGTTACCAGCTCAATGTGAACCTGCGTGATACGTCTGTATCTCTCGACGCACAGTGGGAACAATGGCCACAGAGTAAGTGTCAGACGGACGCCTGCTTCCAAGCCGAGCGCGTAAAACTTTCTGATGTACCGTCGGAAGATCAGCTCATCGCCGCAGCGAATGCATTTATCAAAGATCATAGTATTGATATGAGGCACTACGGAACCCCGAGTGTGGACATGCAGTGGAAGCGTGACTATGACCGCGCTCCGAATAAGAACGATGCCTGGATCCCAGATTCGATCCGTGTGATGTACCCACTCGTCGTTGATGGTCACAACGTCAGCGATCAGTCAGGCCTGCCTTTCGGTATCTCTGTCGGTATCCACGTACAATCTCGCAAGGTCATGAACGTCTACGGACTCATGTCTCGCGATTATGCTAAGTCCGACTACGCTGGAGTCTCTGACTCACAGCAGATCAAGGATTATCTCGGTAAGCTCGATAACTACGCTTGGATGCCCGAGGCCGACCAGAAAGACGTAAAGACCGCAACGGTCACGCTCGGCGAGCCAGTAATGGGTTACTCCGTCTACTACCGCTATACGAACAACACGAACGAGGAACTCGTGGTCCCATCACTCACGTTCTCTATCAAAGACGTACAGGGTGGCGATCAGTTCTTCTATCGCGCAAACGTCGTCGTCCCACTTGCAGCCGACATGCTGAAGGAGCAGATGAACGGCGGTATGCCCATCCCGATCGATGGCGTGAGGGCGATGTAAAGAAGGAGCTACGACAAAGAACCGCTCTCGGAAGGGGGCGGTTTTTAGTAACACGCTTCATCCTCCGCACGGTAGATCCGTGAAGCCTGTTCCATGAATGTTCTCCAAATTGGTGCTGCAACCGTGAGGCCGTCGGCAAGCGGATCAA
>Ga0163144_10028856_pt1 | contig 10680 bp, 10 predicted proteins | sample OliLak19BULKMAT1_FD_123175 | JGI IMG/M metagenome (GOLD analysis project Ga0163144, IMG submission 123175) | Freshwater microbial mat bacterial communities from Lake Vanda, McMurdo Dry Valleys, Antarctica - Oligotrophic Lake LV.19.BULKMAT1 | ecosystem: Environmental > Aquatic > Freshwater >...
CTGGACATGGCCAGCAGGACGTGATGATCGGACCAGTCGGTGAGGCGTGCCGGCAACCGCAGGTCGGCGTGCTGGAGAGCAAAGTGCCGGCCGAGAAAACCCGAAGGCCGCGCATCGGAGATCAGCATCGGCAGGCCGTCATGCAACGTGCCCGCAGGCAACCACACCGTCTGGCGCGCAGCCAGGGTGACGAGGTGACCGGCGCTTTCGGCGCGTCCGGCTGCGTCGATCTGAAGGACGGGAAACCGCACTGTGTCGAGATGGACCCAGCGTTGCTGCCACGCATACCGGGTCGCGCGCGCCCGGCCAAAGCGCACCACCTCCGGGCTGTCACGCACCGTCCGCATCAGCGTTGCCGGCGAAACCCCTAACCGCCGCTGGAGAGCGGCCGCAGGCAGGAAGCCACTAGATAGCGCGGCCTCTATCGTCGACATAATGAAATGATTATATCACGTCAGAAGAGCCGCAATTAACGATGAATTGTGGCGTAAATCGTCGTTGTTGAGGACGAACAACGCGATAGTTAATGAAACGATACTGGACCCAATCTCGCCCTGCCTCAGGCTATGGCTTGCGCGGCATCCGCTCGGTGGTGTTCGCCGCGTACCACGCAAACACCGCCGCCACCGCACCCTGCTGGATCACATCGTCTTTTTGAACGTGATCGAAGGTGTCCATGTTCGAGTGATGGGTCCGCGAGTTGTATTCAAGACGCTCCTGGATGAACTGGAAGCCGGGGATGCCGGCCTCTTCGAACGAGCCGTGATCGGTCTGGCTCACCGAACGCGGGCTGACATTCTTCCAGCCGATGTCCTTCAGCGGCTTGCCCCACTCCTCGAACATCTTCATGGCCCCGGTGTTGCCCTGGCCCCAGATGCCGACGATGCGGCCGGTGCCGTTGTCGAGATTGAAGTACGACTGCACGTTGGCCTGTTCGGGCTTGGGCGTCTTGGTCTTGGCGTCGTAGAAGTGCCGCGCCACGTACGCGCGCGATCCCAGCAGGCCCTGTTCTTCGGCCGCCCACAGCGCCACGCGAATCGTCCGCCGCGGCTTCAGGCCGAGCGACTGGATCACGCGTACCGCCTCGATCATCGCAGACGACCCGGTGGTGTTGTCGGTGGCGCCGGTCGCATACGGATAGGTGTCGAAGTGGGCGCCCATGATCACCACTTCCCTGGCGAGATCGGTGCCCGGGATCTCCGCGATGATGTTGAACGCGTTGCCGGCCGGATCGGTCTCCTGGTGGAACTTCGTCTGGATGTTGACTTCCATGCGCACCGACTGGCCGCGCGCCAGCAGGCGGACGATGCGGTTGTAGTGCTCGATGGCGATGGTGGCCGACGGTACCTGCGCGGCCACCTTCGGGTCGCGGCTGCCGCCGTTGGAGGGGAAGATGGTGCCGCCATCGACCACCTGAGTCCGCCACGAAAGGTTGCTGCCCCCGGCTGGCGAGTCGTTGTCGGAGCCGCGGTCCAGAAATACGGCAGCGCCTTCAGCGACGAGAAAGCGCTGCAGCGAGGCCGGTGTCACGAGAGCCGCGGCGCCGGTAGGTGCGGCGGCCGCCGGAGCGGCCGCCGCTGGCGGCACAGGCAGCTTCATCGCCTCAGTCCAGTCGGCATCGGTCATCTGGAGCACGACGCGTCCGTCGAGCATTCGCACGGCGCGCACGCCCTGGCTGACGACGATCTTGCCCTGCAGCTGGCCCTTGTACTTCGCAAGGTCGGCTTCGGTTGTGGCCTGCACGTGCACGACGTCGGCGGCCACGGGTCCGTTGGTGGAAGGTGAATTCCAGCGCGGCTGGCCGATGAGCGCGGCCGTCTGCGGCGCGGTCATGTGCACCGAGAAGCGCTCGATCGTCCATCCCTGTCCGAAGGGGAAGCGCTCGATGTGGATATTCTGCAATCCCCACTCGGCAAACTTCTTCATCACCCAATCGGCACCCTGCTGGTAGGCCGGCGTGCCCGTGGCGCGGGGACCGTAGACCTCTGACAGCCACCAGTGGGTCTCCATGGCCTGCGAGCGCGTGATGGCCTCGCCGCGGATGCGACTGATGGTGGCCTGGTCGACACCAACCGGCGCCTGTGCCGTGCCAGTTGAGGACGCCAGAAGAAAAACGGAGAGCAGCAGAACTGAGAGGCGGGTCATGGGATTCCTTAGCGAAAATGCCAACACGAAGATCACGAAGGCCACGAAGCATTCATCTTATGTCGTCGTGTTCTTCGTGACCTTCGTGTTCAAGAAAGCTATTGCTGTGGCGCCGCCGTGGTCGTGACCGCCGGCCCGCGTTTGTATTTGTCGAACCAATAGCGCAGGTACAACTGCGTGCGGACGAAGTTGGACGGCGTCGTCGAGGTACCGTGCCACTCGTTGTTCATCCGCAGCATTGCGGTGGGCACCTTCAGCAGCTTGAGCGCGCTGTAGAACTGCTCGGTCTGCGGCATGGGCGTGCGCAGGTCCTGTACGCCGGTCATCAGCATGGTCGGCGTCTTGACGTTGGCAACGTAGGTGAGCGGCGAGCGGCGGATGTGCTCCGACGGGTCTTCCCACGGCAGCTTCTCGAAGTTGTAATACCAGCTCGCACCATCGGTCGTGCCGACAAAACTCATCCAGTCGATTACCGGGCAGTTGGCCGAGGCCGCCGCGAAGCGATTGGTCTTGCCGACAATCCACGCGGTGAGTACACCGCCGCCGCTGCAGCCGGTCACGAACATGTTGCGGTCATCGACGAAGCCCTTCTTCAGCAGCTCGTCGACGCCGCCCATCAGGTCGTCGTAGTCCTTGCTCGGGTAGGCGTTGTTGATCTGGTTGCCGAACGAGCTGCCGTAGCCGGTACTACCGCGCGGGTTGGTGTAGAGCACCACGTAGCCGTTGGCCGCCTGCTCCTGCCAGCCGTAGTTGAAGCCGACGCCGTACATGCTGTGCGGGCCGCCGTGGATGTGCAGCTGCATGGGATACTTCTTGGTGGCGTCGAAATCCGGCGGCGTGATGTACCAGCCCTGGATCTTCATGCCATCGGCCGAGGTGTACCACATCTCCTTGACCTCGCCGAGCTTCTTGCCGGCAAGAATGTCGTCGTTGACGTTGGTCAGCTGCTTGATCTGCGCCGGGTTGGCCACGTCGAACGACACGATGTCGGCGGGCGCGTGCGGCGAGGTCAGCACGCCCACTGCCTTACCCTTCACGACGCTCGCCGTCGTCAGCATGTAGGTGCCCTTGGTCAAGGGCTGCACCACGTCGCTGCGATCGCCGGCCATCGGCAACAGGTAGAGGTTCTGCGAGCCCTGATCCTGCGCCGAGAAGTAGATGCCGGTACCATCGGATTTCCAGATCACGTTCTGAGGCGAGCGATCCCACTCACCCGACACCATGCGGTGATTGGTGCCGTCGATGTTCATCAGGTACAGCTTGCTGTCCTGCCAGGTGTTCTTCGAGGCGTCGTAGCCGATGTAGGCGACGCGCTTGCCGTCGGGCGAAACCTGAGGGCTGCCGTCAGGACCTTTGCGGGTGGTCAACTGCTTGATCGCGCCGGTGTCGACCGCGACGGAATAGATGTCCGATTCCCGCCACTGGTATTCGGCGTCGGGGGCGCGGTTCGATCCGAACAGGATCTGCTTGCTGTCGGGCGTCCACTCCACGCCGTTGTGGTGCCACTGCCCATCGGTCAACTGGCGCGGCGTGCCGCCGGTGGCCGGCACGACGAAGATGTGCCGGAACGAGTCGTCATCGAAGCCGACGCCGTCGGAGCGGTAGTCGAGCCGCTCGACAATGCGCGGCGCCTCGACCCACTTGGCGCCTTCGGGTGCCCGCGGCATCTTGATCGGCCACGCGTTCTTCGCGTCGACGCTCATCACGAAGCCGAGCCGCGTGCCATCGGGTGACCAGGCGACCGCGCTCGGCGACTGTTCGACACGAGTGACCTGCGACGTGGCGCCCTCGGCATCCATGTAGCGGACAAAGATCTGCGAGCCCTTCGGGTCGCCCTGGGCAGTGTAGGCAATGCGATCACCGGCCGGCGACCAGCGGGCGTTGCTGCCGCGCGCGAGGAAGCGGTTCTTGCTGCCGTCGGCGTTCATCACCCACAGCGACGATTCGCGCTTGTCGTTGACCTTGTCGATCCACCCGCGGGTGTAGATGATCTGCGCGCCGTCCGGCGATAGCCGCGGGTCCGAGACGGTCTCGAACTCCCAGTAAAGGTCCAGGTTGAGCCGATCGTTGGCGATGGTGTTGGCCGTCGTGGCGTTCTGGGCGGCCATCACCGCCGGCAAAGACGCGAGGGCGAGCGTGAGTATCAGTCGACGCATTTCATCCTCCAAGGCCGCCCGCCAGAACCGTTCGCGAGGGCAGGCGGGAATTCTAGTCCTAAAGGCCGCTCTGATACAGTTTCCTGGCAGACCGCCGGAGATATGTCGAGCCTCGAATTCACCGACTTCGCCGCCCTTCGCAACCAGCGCTTCCCGACCGACGCAATGGTTGAGGCGATGTGCCTCGCGCTCCCGGCCGTGATGCAGCGCCGCGGCTCCACACGACAGGTGCTCAATCAGAAACTGGCGCGCCACTTGGGGTGCGAACCCGAGCACGTGCAGGTGCTTCACGGCGCATCGCAGATCTACCCGGTTCTGAAACGACTGGTCGGCAGCCGGCCGGTGTTGCGGTCGCAGCCATTGTCGGATGAATACGAGCGGATGTTCCCCCGCGCCAGCGCCTATGCCGATTCAACGGCCGTCGAGCTGGCCGCCTTCGACGCGGCCATTCCCAGTGATGGTGTCGTCCTGATCGAGTCGCCGAACGGCATCACCGGCACGGTGGTGCCAACCGGCTGGATCGATGCCTGTGTTCGCCGGCACCCGCACACTCTGTTCGTGGTCGACGAGTCGGCCATCGACTACTGTGACGAGACGCCGATGGTCGACCGACTGCGGGCGGATCCCGTCTCGAACGTGATCGTCATCAAGAGCCTGGGCAACTCGTTCGGCGTGCCGGGGCTGCGGCTGGGTTTCGTCTACTGCGCCAATCCCGAGGTGATTCGGGTGCTCGATGATGAGCTTCCGGTCCGGAACCTGAGCGGACCGGCGGAGTTCTACCTTGAGTTGCTGGTGACGCACCGTTCCGAATTCGAGCGCTCGTTGGCCGGGACCAAGGCCGACCGCGCGGCCTTTGCCACCATGCTTGCCAACGTGCCGGTCGTGGCCCGGGTGCATTCGGGCGGCGGGAATTTTCTGCTGGCATCGCTCAGGGGCCCTGACCCCACCATGGCGGCCAGCATCAGGAACGAGTTACTGGCGCAGCACAATATTGACGTCAAGGACGTGTCGAACCGGCTGCAGCCGGCTGCCCCCCGTCTGCGCGTGGCAGTCCGGCTGCCCGAAGACAACGCGCGATTCTGTCTCGGGCTGGACAGCGTCACGATCGCAGTCCCGCCTGTGTCCAGGCGCCCGCAATAAGCGGGCGCCCGGATCGGCCGCTTACTTGAGCGGGATGAACGCGAGCCCGTTGTTCGCATTCATCGGAATCACCAGCTGGTTGGCGCCGCTGTCGTAGCACATCGACGCCGCGCTCGGAATGTTCTGCGCGATCATCTCGGCCGGCTGGCCGGGACGAATCCGCGACACGCCGCCGTTTTGGACGCTGCTGACGTACTTCGTGCCGTCGGCCATGATCACCAGCCCGTCGTTACCGCCCTGCACCGCTTTCTCGGTTTTCAGGACCTTGCCGTCCGGCGAGAACGTGATCACGTCAGGATTGCCGATGTTGACGACGACGATGTTGCCCTGTGGATCGATCGCGACGCCGTTGGGCGCCACCAGCGGGACGTTCTGGAAGAAGATTGACGCGGCGCCATCCGGCGTGATCTTCCACACCTGCGCGCCGTCGCCCATCGCCGTCACCGTGCCGTAGATGTTGCCCGCCTTGTCGATCGCCAGGTCGTTGAAACCGGTCGACTTCTCGACGCGGAATTCCTTGCCGGGCAGGCCGGTGGCCATGTTGAACGTGCGAACCACCGACACTGACGGATCGCCTTGCGCGGTTCCACCATCACGATCAGCGAGGTAGAGAATGCCGTTGACGATGTCGCTGCCGAGCGGTTCGTTCAACACCAGCGGCGGAGTGCTGGCGCGCTGCGGACCGGGATTCTGGATGCCCACCCAGCGGGCGGTATGCACCGAGCCATCGTGGTTGATGAACGAGATCCACGCGTTGTTCGTCTGCACGTTCTGCCCAACGCCACGGTTCGGCACCACGATCACGCCACGGACCGGATCGTACGAACAGCTCTCGGCCGAGTAGATCGCGCCGTAGACCTTCACGTTCGACGACATCGGCGTGAACTGGCCATCGGGCGCCGGGTTGATCGGCAAGCCGAGCGGGTTGCCGACAAAATACGGAGGTGGCGTGGCCGGTGTGGCGGGCGCGGCTGGTTGCTGCGCTTGCGCCAGGGCGGCCGAAGCCAGGAGCGCGGTTGCCAGTGTCAGGATCTGTTTGTTGAGCGTCATCTCGATCGTCCCTCTGCAAGAAGCGGTGGAAAATTGTGTGCGCCTAGTGTATTTCAGTGTCGAGCGTGTAGGATCGCGGCGATCAACTTCCGCAGGAGGGCCGCCGTGATGACCAACCGTTCGTTTGTGACCTCAGCAATCGTCGTTCTTGGCCTTGCCGCCAGTCTAGCCGCCGATGCGCCCTGGAAGTGGGCCGGCAGCTTCGGCGACAAGGCGATCGAACTGCTGATCCTTGGCGACATCCAGGTGCACTCCCGGCGCGCCGACCCGGCCACGGCGTTCAGCCGGATGCGCGACACGCTGAAGGCCGCGGATCTGGTCTACGCCAACCTCGAGGGTTTGCTGGTCAAGTCCGTCGGCACGACCATCGACATTCCCGACAAGCCGGAGTGGACGCATCCGGGTCCCGACGGCGTGAAGGCGCTCACAGCCGCCAACATCACCGTTGTCGGCGTGGCCAACAACGTCGCCTCCGGGCGCGCCAACATCCTGAAGAGCCTGTCCGTCCTCGACGCCAACGGTATTCTGCACGCCGGCGCCGGCAAGAACATCGACGAGGCGCACAAGCCCGCGATTGTGGTGCGCAAGGGCGTACGCATCGGCTTCCTGCAATACACCGCGCGGTGGTACCAGGACAAGGACATGATCGCGACCGCGAGCGAAGCCGGCGTGGCGCGGATCAAGTCGCTTGATGGCATCACCATCGACCCCGGTGATCTCGAGCGGCTCCGCAGCGGCGTCATGAAGTTGCGGCCCCAGGTCGACATCGTCGTGGTGTCACATCACAACCGCGATGGCGCCACGCCGGTGCAGTTCGGCAACGTCAAGGGCACGAGCGCCGGCCGCGACCGGACGAAGACCGAGGAATACCAGAAGCAGTTCGCGCATGTGGCGCTCGATGCCGGTGCGGACATGGTCTTTGGCCATGGCACCCACACTGTCCAGGGCGTCGAGATGTACGCCGGCAAGCCGATTCTGTATGCGATTGGCCACTCGAACTTCGATCAGCCCGGCTACGAGAAGTCGGTTGACGGTCTCGTCGCTCGCGTCGTCATCCAGGGCAAGAAAATTGTCCGGGTGTCGTTCGTGCCGGTGTCGCGGGATGCTAACAACGACGTGTTCATGCTCGACCCGAGCGAGGGCGAAGGCGCCAAGCTGCTGCAGGCGGTGAAAGATCGGTCGGCCGCGCCGCCCGCCTTGCGCATCGACGGGCACGAGGTCGTCCTGATGGAGAAGTTGCCTCGCACCTCGACCAAACAGTAGCTGCGGGCGATCTCGAGTCGGTGAGCTTCCTGCGCAGATGCCCAAACCACCCACCCCACGCCCCCTCACAAAGCTCCGATCGCTTTGCCTGGCGCTTCCGAACGCCATCGAGAAGACGTCGCACGGCGAGCCCACGTTCTGGTCGCCCAGGCGCATGTTTGCGACGTTCGCCAACGCCTCGACGCATCACGGCCGCGGTCGTCATGCCACGTGGCTCAAGGCGGCGCCGCATCGTCAGGAACACATGGTGCGCACGGCGCCGGACCGCTTCTTCGTGCCGCCGTATGTCGGCGTCAGCGGCTGGCTCGGCGTGTGGCTGGACGAAGGGTGCGATTGGGAGGAGCTAGCGGCGATTCTGACCTCCGCGCATGAGTTGGCGCAGGCCAAGACGCCTCGTCGTGGTTGACCGAGAAGGTCAAGCTCCAGGTACGCAGCCGCGTCGGAGTCTGGCGATCAACGCCGACATCACCGCCGGGTCGAGATCGTCGGCGTCGAGCCGCTCCAACAGCAGAACGCGCTGCTCGGACTCGCCCAGCCAGGCCGCGGCGTTGCCACTACCGGCCCGCGCCATGGTGACGGCGGTCGTCCACATGCCACACGCCATCTCGATCCGTTGAACAGGACTCAACTTGCCGTAGCGGGTCGCTAGATACGCCTCAGCCTCTTCGTGCACGGCGTTTACCAGCCGCTGCACCACGTCCAGGAGCACGCGGGACTGGTCATCGAGCGGAGGATGCGCCACGCGCTGATTGTGTCATTGGATCGAAGCGGGCTTATCGCCGGCGGCCGATCATCACCTCGGTGGACTTGATGATCGCGACGGCCTCGTCGCCCCTCTTCAGCTTCAATTCATTCACGGCATCGCGCGTGATCACGGCCGTCAGGATCTGGTCGCCGATCCGCAGGCGAACCTGCGACAACAATCCATCGCTGCGGACTTCGTCAACGATGCCGCGCAGTTGGTTGCGGCCACTGAGCGCGACCAGCACGCCACGGGCCGCGGGGGCGGCCCTGGCGGCGGTCACCCGCTTGCCGCCGGCCTTGCCAGCAGCCTTGCCACCAGAGGCCATTTGCAGCCGCAGGACTTCCGACTCCGCAATCCGGTGATGACCGCCGTTGGTGCGGATGGTCCTGACGGAACCGTCGTAGATCCACTGCTTGAGCGTGGAGTAGGCCACGCCCAACTGATCGGCGGCCGCGCGCACCGTCAGCAGCTCGCTCATTTCACCGCCCTCACCGCCGCGGGGTCTTCCCGGATTTGCTCAAGATCATAAATACGCCCTGAATCGCTGTTAAAATCAACCTGAATCATACTAAATTACTTACCTGATGACCACGTCCAGCGCGGCCATACAGTTGGTGAACTGGCTCGCCGCCGGTATTGCAGTTCTGGCCCTCAGCGCGCCCTTTGTGGCGCGCGGCGCGCCCTTTGTGGCGCGCGGCGCGCCAGTTGCTGCGCAGCCCCCCGGATTGGTCGTGTCGGTCGCCGCGAGCATGCACGCCGCGCTCGAAGAGATCGCCGTCCTGTATCGTGCGGCCACGGGCGTGACGGTGGCCCTCAACACCGGCAGTTCCAGCACCCTGGCCCGGCAGATTGTCGAAGGCGCCCGCGTGGCAGTGTTCTTGAGCGCGGATGAACTCCAGATGGATGTGGTCGAGAAGGCCGGCCGGCTGGTCGCTGGCACACGCACGCGCCTGCTGACCAACCAGTTAGCGATCGTGGCGCCGTCTGATGCGCCGGCCACGTTCAGCCTGGCGGCGTTGCTCGAGGGCCGCGTGGCGCGCCTGGCCATGGGAGAAACCGCCAGCGTGCCGGCCGGCGTGTATGGCCGTCGCTGGCTTGAACACGAAGGCGCGTGGTCGCGCCTGCAGCCCAAGGTCATTCCGTTCCCGACGGTGCGGGCGGTGTTGTCCGCGGTTGAAGCCGGCCGCGTGGACGCCGGCATTGTCTACGCCACCGACGCGCGCGAGTCATCGGCTCGCGTCATCGCCACGCTGTCGGCGAAGGAGCACGCCTACCTGAACATCGTCCAGCCGGCCGCGGTGATTGTGGGGCCGGCCGAGGCCGAGGGCGGGCGGTTCCTGCAGTTCCTGCAAGGGCCGGCGGCGCGCGCCGTGTTTGCGCGACGAGGCTTTGGCAATTGAGCGCTGAGACCTGGGCCATCGCGCAGTTCACCGTGGTGATGGCGCTATTGGCCACCGCGTTGACGCTGCCGCTGGCGATCGCCGCCGGCTGGGTGCTCGCCCGCCATTCGTTCCCGGGCAAGGCCCTGGTCGAAACCGTCGTGTCACTGCCGCTGGTGCTGCCGCCGGTGGCGACCGGGCTGATGCTGCTGTGGTTGTTTGGACGCCGCAGCCCGGTCGGCCAGGCTCTTGATGCGATCGGCATCGAGGTGGTCTTCACCTGGAAGGCCGTGGTGATTGCGATGATGGTGGTCAGCTTCCCGTTGGTGGCGCGCAGCGTGCGATCGGGCATCGAGCAGGTGGATCGCCGCTACGAAGACCTGGCCGCGACGCTCGGCGCGACGCCCTTCCGCATTCTTCGCACGGTCACGCTGCCACTGGCCTCGCGCGGCATCGTCGCCGGCGCCATTCTCGGGTTCTCGCGCGCCCTCGGCGAGTTCGGCGCCACCATCATGGTCGCCGGCGCCATTCCTGGACACACGCAGACGTTGGCCGTTGGCATTTACACGTTTGTCGAGACCGGTCGGGAAGAGGCGGCGTGGGGACTGCTGGTGATGTCGGCGCTGCTCGCATTCGGTGCGATCTACGCTTCGAACCGGCTGGTTGAGGTACGACAAACCTAAAGGTTTGTCGCCACATGATTACCCCCATCACATGATTACCCCCATCACATGCTTACCCCCACCACATGATTACCCCCATCACCTGATCACCCTCACCCTCCCCGCGCGCCTCCGCCACC
>Ga0163144_10028857_pt1 | contig 10679 bp, 6 predicted proteins | sample OliLak19BULKMAT1_FD_123175 | JGI IMG/M metagenome (GOLD analysis project Ga0163144, IMG submission 123175) | Freshwater microbial mat bacterial communities from Lake Vanda, McMurdo Dry Valleys, Antarctica - Oligotrophic Lake LV.19.BULKMAT1 | ecosystem: Environmental > Aquatic > Freshwater > Lake...
CTTTGTCAAAGCCACCCACTCCCCCGTTGACTTGGGGTGCTCTGCCGTCACCAACTTGCCATCCTTTACCAATTTACCGATTACCCTTTTTATTACATCATTCCCCCAGCCAAATAGCTTATTCACATCCCGCAGCTGGGCTATGCCAACCATATCAAAATATAACTCCAGCAATTTCGCCCGTGCCTCTGATTCCTTAATAACTCGCGCCTGTTCAGAAAGTTCAGGGAAATGCCGCGTGACAATTTCATAGATGTGCGAGTATTTCCATGCGCCCGCATCTGAAACACCGACGGGTAAAATCTTGAAGTCTCTTTGCAATTGCTCCAAGGCCTTATTGAATTCAGAGTCTTTCGCATTGGACAGCTTCGCCATCTTGCGCAAGTCAAGGGTATTCAATGCACCGTTATCGAGCAAAGTCTCATATACCTGTTTAGAAGCCTGTGTCAATCGCCCCTCGTGATAGGCGATGAGATAATCTTCCTCTGGCGAGCCGTAGTTTTCAGAAAGCGCATAAAAATACGGGGCAGTCTTCAGGGAGATCATCGTGGCTTTGCCGCGTAATATTTTGCCGTAATACCATATCTTTTTATCGAGCGCGCCATCCTTCCACCCCCATGTGATATGGCCGGGGTCATCGTGCTTATCAGCTACAGGTCTATTTCCTGCAACGGCGGTCCACAGCGAGGGCAGGTCAATGCCTTTGATAGGCCAAAAGTAAACGTAGCCGCGCTCGTTGATGAAAGTCAATGCTTGAGATGGAGACGAAAGCCTTTTAGCGGGAGGCAGGCCAAAGGCGCCGCCTTGAGCGTGTCGAAAGGTCCGCGTGCGATGCGCTTGTAGTTTCTTTAGGTCAATTTTAGTCATAAGTCACCCGTCGAATTTTACATCGTATCGCATAATTTTCATACCAAGAAAATGATTTGGGTGTTTTTCAAATGAGTTGACAAAAAGAACGTCCCGAAGGTTTTGTCGAGAAAATTTGGTCGTTTGTGCCAACCTTCGGGACGGTTTCAACTCAAAAGAAACACGCGATAGTCCACATGGGTTACAATCGCAAATCAAATGAAAATCGATCAACGTATCCAAATCTTTAAAAGTATCAGTGAATTAAGTAATTACGCGGCTGAGTCATTTGTTGGGCTCGCGAATCAATCCATCACACAGCGCGGGCGTTTTCTCGTCGTGCTTTCGGGCGGCAATACGCCTATGCATCTGTATGAAATATTGGGGAATCAATTTCAAAAAAATGTGGATTGGAAACAAGTCCATTTTTTTTGGGGAGATGAACGCTGCGTGCCAGTGGACGATGCGGGCAATAGTTACGGGCAAGCCAAAAAAGTTTTTCTTGATAAAGTAAATGCTATAAACATTCACCGCATCAAATCGGAGCTCAAGCCTGCCGAGGCCGCAATCGATTATGCGGACACTTTGAAAGTTTTCTCCGAGCCGCCGCTTGAGTGGCCGCGCTTCGATCTGGTTCTGCTCGGCATGGGTGACGACGGTCACACAGCTTCATTGTTCCCTGGCTCACCCGTTGAAGTGAATTCTCCCACTCTGGCTGTCACAGCAAATTACCAGGACCGTCCCGCCAACCGCGTCACGCTTACACAAAATGTTTTCAACAATGCGCGCAATATTTTCTTTCTCGTCGTTGGCGCAAGCAAGGCTGGGACGTTGAAGAAAGTACTTGATGGCACACACATCCCCGCTGAATTACCGGCCCAACGAATCGATCCCAAGGATGGCAAAGTCATTTGGCTTGTGGATCAAGCGGCGGCAGGTCAATTGTAAATATTCGTCCAAAGCGGAGCCGCATGCTTTTGCGGCGAAGTCGAAGGACGTTTTATAGAAACAAAATGCGCTTCGACTGCGCTTCCCTATCGGGTCGCTCCGCTCAGCGCGAATAGATCACAAAAGGAGTCTTACATTATGGAATTAGCATTGGTTGGTTTAGGAAAAATGGGATTGAATATGGCCACGCGTCTGGCGCGCGGCGGACATCGCGTGGTCGGTTACGCGCGTACCAAAGAGTCAGTGGAATCTGCAATTGAGAATGGGGCCGAAGGCGCGTTCTCTTTGGAAGAAGCTATCGGCAAACTCAAAGAGCAAACACGAGTCGTTTGGGTGATGGTTCCATCAGGCAAGACCACCACTGAAACCATCGAAAAAGTCGCATCACTTTTGAAAAAAGGCGACATCATCATTGATGGCGGCAACTCGAATTACAAGGAAACCATAGCGCACGCGGCCATGCTCGAAGCCAAAGGCATTGACTTTGTGGACTGCGGCACCAGCGGCGGCATTTGGGGACTCGCCGAAGGCTACAGTTTAATGATTGGCGGAAAACTCGAAGTGACCGAAAAGCTTCGTCCCATCTTTGAGACTTTGGCTCCTGGAAAAGAATTAGGCTGGGGACGAGTCGGCCCGCATGGCGCAGGTCATTATGTAAAGATGGTGCATAATGGAATCGAATATGGATTAATGCAGGCATTTGCTGAAGGCTTTGGTATTCTGAAAGCCAAGAAGGAATTTGACATGGATCTCGCGCAGATCTCACATATCTGGCAGCACGGAAGTGTGGTCCGCTCGTGGTTGTTGGATCTGGCTGCAAATGCCCTCGATGAAGACACCGAATTGAAAGACATCAAACCCTGGGTGGCGGATTCAGGCGAGGGCCGCTGGACCGTCTTCGAATCCATTGACCTGGATGTGCCCGCGCCGGTCATCACGCTCGCGCTTCAAATGAGATTCGCCAGCCGTGACGTGGAAAATTACCCCGCGCGCATGTTGGCCGCTTTGCGAAATCAATTCGGTGGGCACGCAATTAAGAAATCAGAATAATATCAGGTTCTCCCAATGTTGCTCTCGCAGTTGAACTGCGAGAGTACGACAAGCCAGGTATGCAGGACGTCAAGCGGAGCTAATAATAAACATGGCAACTTTTATCAATAACGGTTTACTGACCACGATCATCATCTTCGGCGCATCAGGCGATCTCACCCAACGAAAGCTGATGCCTTCGCTTTTTAATTTGTTTCGCAAACGACGAACTCCCAAAAAATTCCAGATCGTTGGATTCGGCGGCACAGCCTTTACGGATGAAGAATTCCGTGAGCATCTGCATCAAGGCATAAAAGACCATGCAAGCTATGAGTTCACGGATGAGGAGTGGGACATTTTTGCTCCAAACCTGCATTACATGTCCGGTAAATATACCGAAGCAGGTGATTTCAAAAAACTTGCTGAAACGCTCACCGGACTGGAGAATGGAGAAGCAAACCGTCTATTTTATATGGCGCTTCCACCCACACTGTTCCCGGCCATCATTGACAACCTCAATGCGTCTGAGCAACTGCACGAGAATGGCGGCTGGCGGCGCGTGGTACTTGAAAAACCGTTTGGCACAGACCTGGCTTCAGCCGTCAAACTCAATCAACAAGTGCATAAGGCTTTGAACGAAAACCAGATCTATCGTATTGACCATTATCTCGGCAAGGAAACCGTGCAGAATATTTTGTTCACCCGCTTTGCCAATACTATTTATGAACCCATCTGGAATCGAACTTATATCGATCATGTCCAGATCACGGTGGCGGAGCAGGTCGGCCTTGAACATCGCGCGGGCTTTTATGACGGTGTCGGTGTACTACGCGACATGTTTCAAAATCATCTTTTGCAATTGCTCACCCTCGTTGCCATGGAACCGCCTGCATCTTTCAGCGCGAGCCACTTGCGGAATGAGAAGGTAAAAGTATTGAGTGCGGTCCAACCCATGACGCCCGAGCAGGTATCGGCAAATACGGTGCGTGGTCAATACAAAGGATACACCAAGGAAGCGCAAGTTCAGGCCAACTCCACAACAGCCACGTATGCCGCCATCCGCCTTTACATCAATAACTGGCGCTGGAAAGGTGTGCCGTTTTATTTGCGCTCCGGCAAGAATCTCGCTGAAAAACAATCCCAGATTATCATTCAATTCAAAGAGCCGCCGCTGGCCATGTTCCCGATGCAGACCATGAAGCCGAATATGCTGGTGCTATATCTTCAACCTGATGAAGGCCTGCATGTTCGCTTTGAAGCCAAGGCACCTGACACTGTCAATGAAACCCGTTCAGTGGATATGGAATTTCATTACGACGAGGCCTTTGGGCAATCCGCCATCCCGGAATCTTATGAAAGACTTTTGCTGGATGCCATTCAAGGCGACGCCGCGTTATTCACTCGCGCAGACGAAGTGGAGACAGCCTGGTCGCTGATCGACCCCATTCTCCAAACGTGGGACTCGCATCAGACTCCGCCGTTAGCTGTTTACAAACCAGGGAGCTGGGGACCCCCTGAAGGATACGACCTGCTGGCCCGCGATGGACGCCGCTGGCTTAATGAAGAAACCAGCATGATGCTGGATAAATGAACTGTCCATTTGGCTAAGAAAAACCATCCGAAAGAACGAGGAAAAATACACTGACCTCCTGGATAATAGGAGCATAGCCTTCAGGCAGATGCTCCTATTATTTTTTGCAACGAAATTTTGATTCGCACGTAAGTCAACCAGATAATAACCACTCACGAAGGAAAATCAACATGAAAAAAATAATTTTATTCACATCGACTCTTCTTATGCTGGCCCTGGCCGCCTGCAGCCAAGCGACTGCCACGCCACAAGCTACTCAAATCCCAATCGTCGTCGCAGACGATACCATCATCGCCGAAGGCCGGGTTGAACCCATTCAATACGCCGAGATCGCCTTCAATGCCAGCGGAGCGATCAGTGAGGTGCTGGTGAAGGTTGGTCAGCCGGTGAAAAAAGGAGAGCCGCTCATCCGCCTGGGGAATGAATCGGACACCAACTACGCAGCCGCACAAGTTGAACTGGCCAACGCACAGAAAGCATGGGACGATCTGCTGACTTCCAGAGGCGCCGACTTTGCTCAGGCCGTCATCGAGTTGAAGGACGCGCAGGAAGCAAGTGAAAAAGCCTTCCAATATCTTGTATATTTGCAAAACGACAAAAAGATTCCGCAAACAGAAACACGCCGGATTTTGACCAGCACTCCATTTGGTTATCAATATGAATATAAAACAAAGAGTTTTAAAGGAGCTGCCCCGGAAGATTGGATCGTGGAAGCTGAGAATGACCTCGCTTTAAAAAAGGCCAAGCTGGAGAAAGCACAGCTTGTTTATGACCGCTTGAAGGATGGTCCCGATGCAGATCAATTGCCCATCGTGGAAGCGCGGCTAAATGCGGCGAAAGCCGGGGTGACAGCATTCTCGGTCATTGCCCCGTTCGATGGTGTGGTGGCTGAATTGAATGCAAAAACTGGCGGCTCGATCAATGCCGGTGAAATTGCCGTTACGATAGCAGATATCTCCAGTTGGATAGTCATCACCACCGATGTAACCGAGATAGATGTCGTCAAATTGAAAGAGAGTCAGCCTGTGACCGTTACATTGGATGCCATCCCTGATACAGTCCTGAATGGAGAAGTCCTTTCCATCGGGCAGGGATATACAGAAAATCAGGGTGATATCGTTTACGAGGTCACCATCCTGCTGACCGATCAGGATCCAAACATGCGCTGGGGTATGACTGCCGTTGTTACATTCAAATAACAGTAGGGCAGGTTTGTAACCTGCCAGGACTTGGGCTGTCAATTAATCGTCAGGCTGCAAGCCTGACCTGGAAGAGAATCTTATGGCTATTTCATTTATGAAACAAAAAACCGAGGACGAACAGGTTGAAAACCGCCCTATCATAGACCTGCGCGAGGTCAATAAATATTACAAGACCGCCGTCGGTGATTATCACGCGCTTGAAAGCGTGGACTTGCAGATCAACGCGGGTGAATTCGTCAGCATTATCGGTAAATCGGGCAGCGGCAAGACCACCCTGCTCAACATGATCACTGGCATCGACCGCCCCACCACAGGTGAGGTCTGGGTCAACAGCACAGCCGTGCATGGGTTGAACGAAAACAAGATGGCGCGCTGGCGCGGGAAGAACCTCGGCATCGTCTTTCAATTCTTTCAATTACTTCCGATGATCTCGGTGATCGAAAATATCATGCTGCCCATGGATTTCTGCCGTACCTATCCATTGAACGAGCGCAGAAAACGTGCCATGGAGTTATTGGAACTCGTTGAGCTTGCCGACCACGCGCACAAACTTCCCACGGCGCTATCGGGCGGTCAGCAGCAACGCGTGGCCATTGCGCGCGCGCTTGCAAACGACCCCCCTGTGGTCATTGCTGACGAACCCACCGGCAACCTTGATTCAAAAACTGCCGAGTCTGTTTTCGCATTGTTCAACGATCTTGTTGCAAAAGGTAAGACCATCATCATCGTCACGCACGACAGCGGTTTGGCAAAACGCACCCATCGCACGGCGCTGATCGCAGACGGTGAAATTGTCAACGAGTATGTTGCCAAAGCCATGCCAACACTCACACCAGGTCAACTACTGCAAGCTTCGAGAACTGCAAAGACACAAGCCTACGAAGCAGGCTCAATGATCTTCTCTGAAGGCACCAATGCGGATGCATTCTATATTGTCGCCAAAGGAACAGTGGAAGTGATCCTGCCGCGCCTGAATCAATCGGATGTGGTCGCGGTTCAACTTGGACCTGGAAGATGCTTCGGCGAAATGGAATTTTTTCACGAGAAGAAACATCGCGCATCCATCCGCGCCTCGGAAGCGGGACCTGTTGAGGTATTGGCCATCGGCTACGACAAACTGTCAGAATTGCTGAACCAGTCTGAGGTTACGCGTGAAGCGCTGCATCAGATGGCAGATAAACACGAAGGTGAGAATTTGTCCAAGCGAGGAGTCATCCAATGAGCTCGCGCTGGAAAAAGGTCTGGGCTGATTTTTGGGGCAATCGCGGGCGGACTTTCCTTACCATCATGACCATCGCCGTCGGCACATTTGCGGTTGGCTTCAATAGCAACCTGGGTTTGTACATGGCCGAAAGCATGGATGAGGATTTTCTTTCCGCCAACCCATCTGAGGCCGAGGTGTACGCCTACCCGTTGAACGATGATATGGTGAAGTCGGCACGCGAAGTTCCAGGTGTGGAAGCCGTGGAAGGTTTTTCATCTGTCGGCGCGCGCATTCTTCGCCCCGATGGGACGGAGGTTGAGATCAGTTTTACTGCCGTAAAAGACCCTGCAGTAATGACTTTGAATCTACTCAAACCTGCCACCGGTGAGACCATCATTCCAACTTATAACGATAAGGCAGCCATCCTCGACTCCAGCGCCATATCGCTTGGATATAAACCCGGCGACACCATTTTGCTGGAACTGGAAAACGGCAGGACGCGTGAGATCAAACTAGCTGGGTATATGCACGCTGTGACCGGCTTTCCATATAATCTTGCCCAGCAAGTGAATGCTTATGTAACTCCAGACACGCTGGAATGGCTGGGCGGCAGTACGGATAGTTACGGGAGACTGTCGATCAGTGTTTTGGAAAAACAAACAGACGTTGAACATGTGACCGAAGTGGCACAAGCCGTGGCAGACCGTATGGAACGCGCCGGCGCGACGATTTATTTTGTAAGCGTATATCAGCCTGGTCACCACTTTGCGTGGAGCATTACGCAAGGCATTTTCTTCGTGCTTGGGGTGCTTGGTTATCTCACTGTTTTGTTAAGCGGGTTTTTAATCGTCAACACCATCACGGCGCTAATGACCCAGCAAACACGCCAGATCGGTATCATGAAAGCTGTCGGCGGCGACACAAGACAGCTTGCAGGGATGTATGTGGTTTTGATTTTGGCTTTTGGTTTGGGCGCATTGGCGATTGCAATTCCGCTGTCAAATATGGCGGCGAAAAGTATCGGCGGAGGTATGGCGGCATGGTTGAACTTCCAGGTTGCGCCATATCATGGATTTTCGGCCACGCTCATCCAGCAGGGATTTGTGGCATTGATCGTGCCATTGCTGGCCGCAATTTTCCCCATCTACAATAGTGTGCGGGTGACGGTGCGCGAAGCGATCAGCGACTACGGATTGGGCGGCAATGCCCGGCCAAAAGCCGACTCTGTCAATCAAAATTCACTCCTCATCCCGCGTCCGATTCGCATTTCGATCCGCAACACATTCAGGCGCAAGACAAGGCTGGGCATCACTTTATTCACGCTGGTATTGGCAGGCGCGGTGTTCATCGCGGTATACAACTTGTGGGCATCGTTCGACCAGGTAATTGAAGATATTCAAGGATATTTCCTGGCAGATATCAACATCTCCTTCGACCACGGCTATCGTTATGACAAGGTCGCCGTCATTGCGGATAGTATCCCCGGCGTGGAGGGCGCTGAAGGCTGGCTGGAATATACCGGCACCCTGGATAATGGCAAAGATGAGGCCGGTACGCAAATCCTGTTCGTGGCTCCACCATCCACATCCAAACTGATCGACCCGATCATCACGGCTGGCCGCTGGCTGCAACCCGGAGACGAGAACGCGATCGTGATTGGGAATCACCTGCTGAATATCTTCCCTGACCTGAAAGTCGGTGATTGGCTAACCATTGAAACCAATAACAAAAAGACCGATTGGCATATCGTTGGCATTTACACGATTACAGGAAATGTCAGCCCGCCGTTGTTATATGTCAATTATGAATATCTCAGCGTTCTGGTTGGCGAACCAGAGATGGCGTACTCCCTGCGCATCATCACATCGCAAAAGGACTCGGCCTCGCAAATACGAATCAATGACCAGGTCCAGGCCTTGTTTGAGCAGCGCGGAATCAACATCCGCTCGACACAGCTGGGAGCGGACTTCATCCGCGACCAGAAGGCACAGACAGATATTCTCGTCTACTTCATGCTGGTGATGGCGAGCCTGATCGCCGTGGTGGGCGGGCTTGGCCTGATGGGTACCATGAGCATCAACGTGTTGGAGCGCACCCGTGAGATCGGCGTGATGCGCGCCATCGGCGCAAGCAATGGCGATATTCAAGCCATTGTGATTACAGAAGGAATGGTAATTGGCATCCTTAGCTGGGCCATCAGCATCTTGATCGCGATCCCCATCACGAATGTGTTGTGCTTTGGGGTTGGGATGGCAATCCTCACCGCGCCCATGCCCCCCGTTTTTGGAGCGAGTGGTGTTGTAGCCTGGCTGATCTTCACTCTGGTGTTAGGTACGTTGGCAAGCGCGCTGCCTGCAAGACGGGCGTCACGCCTGACCGTGAAAGATACACTGGCATACGAATAGTTCTTAAATCATAACTCGCCTGCGAAAGCAAAATCGCAGGTGAGTTGTTTTTAAGAAAAAAATGAACGCACGCACAATTTGAATTAATCAGAGCGGTCAGGGCTAAATTTTTTGTGAAATGCAGCCAGTACCATAAATATATCGGCATAGTAATAGACAACTAATTGCAACTGGAAGTATGTTTGGAAACCGTAAGGAGTAAATCCACAAATAATTCGTCCACTATCGTATAATATTTGAAAGGTTGGAATACTTATGACTGTACCGCCGTTCAAAAAAAGATCTTTTACACTAATAGTTGTCATACTATTGGCAGCGATTGGGTTGGTTCTATATTGGAAAAAAGTTTCATGGGTTGAATTCGGGTATTGGATCCTTATTTTTTTAGCAATCATCAGCGCAACGGGGATTTTTATCATTATTCGATATTTTAATAAAAACAAATTAAAAGCCACACTAAATCGTACATCGACAAACCTTGGCGAAACCATCTATCGGGCAATCCTGGAGACATCCCCTGATTCATTTTCCCTAACCGACCTGACTGGACGTTTTATTTTTTGCAGTCAGCAAACCGCCATTATGCACGGGTACAACTCGCCCGATGAGCTGATCGGAAAAAGCGCATTTAGCCTGTTCCCGTTGAAGGAGGTGGTTCGCGCAGCAAAATCCATGTACGCTGCGCGCCAGGGCGTTACAGTCAGGAATCTGGAATATATATTGCTCAGAAAAAACGGTTCCCAATTCCACGCAGAATTAAGCGCATCCCTCATAAAAAACGATGAGGGAATTCCTGTCGCCTTCATGGCAATTGTCCGTGACATCACCGAACGTAAATGGGTGGATGCTCAAATTCGTGAAAGCGAGTCGCGCTATCGCATTGTTGCCGACAATACGTTTGATTGGGAATTCTGGCAGGCGCCCAACGACAGGTTTATTTATACATCCCCTTCCTGTAAACGTCTTACCGGGTATGACGCGGTTGAATTCATTAACAATTCCAAACTTTTCATTGATATTGTCCATCCTGAAGACCAGCCGAAATTCAAGGCACATCGCTTCGAAGCAAATCGGGATAGAAAACCCGGGGATATCGAATTTCGCATCCGACGCGCTGACGGACAGGAGCGCTGGATCAGTCATATATGCCAGCCGGTCTTCGATGGTGGAGGAACATTTATTGGAACGCGTGGCAGTGACCGTGATATTACCGAACGCAAATACGCAGAGGACAGCCTGCAACTTGCCAATGAACAACTACGGCTGCAACTGGCTGAAATCGAGGATTTACACGTCATATTGCAGGACCAGGCATTACATGACCCATTAACCGGTTTGTATAATCGCCGCTATATGGAGGACGCGCTCAAGAAGGAACTTGCGCGAGCCATGCGCGAAGGCTATCAGATCAGTATTGCACTGCTGGATATGGACAATTTGAAAAACTTCAACGA
>Ga0163144_10028858_pt1 | contig 10679 bp, 8 predicted proteins | sample OliLak19BULKMAT1_FD_123175 | JGI IMG/M metagenome (GOLD analysis project Ga0163144, IMG submission 123175) | Freshwater microbial mat bacterial communities from Lake Vanda, McMurdo Dry Valleys, Antarctica - Oligotrophic Lake LV.19.BULKMAT1 | ecosystem: Environmental > Aquatic > Freshwater > Lake...
CGTTATGGGCGAGTTGGCTGACGAAGCGACGATCGGGCATGGGGGAGGGTTCAGGCATCGGGGTTCAGAGAGCAGCCGCGGGTCAACGACCCGCCGGAGCGAATTCAAGAAGGGACAATCATACCAAAATCAGCCTTGGCCGTATTTGCCGGCGGTTTCAGCCGTGCTGGCGAATGGTTCGGAATTGAACCGCCAAGGACGCCAAGAGCGCCAAGGAAATGCGGGGGAAGAATTCGAGAGCCCGCAAATCACGCGAGTAGACGCTAATGAATGCATGGAATTGATATTCGCGATCATTCGCGTGATTCGCGGGCTTGTTCTTTCCCTTCTTGGCGAACTTGGCGTCTTTGGCGGTTGCCTTTCCTGTACTCGTGGTCGCATTCCGTAGGGGAGGGGAGTTGTTTAGAATGGCCCGCTTTCGCCAGTTCGCTCCGGCGGGTCGTTGACCCGCGGCTACCTCAACCTGAACCCTCCGCCCAGCCCATGTCCGCCAAAACCGCCATCACTCCGACCCGCAGCGAGAACTACCCGGAGTGGTACCAGCAAGTCGTGAAGGGCGCCGACCTGGCGGAGAACTCCGATGTCCGCGGCTGCATGGTCATCAAGCCGTGGGGCTACGCCATCTGGGAAAACATCCAGCGGCGCCTCGACGTGATGTTTAAGGAAACCGGGCACGAGAACGCCTACTTCCCGCTGTTCATTCCGATGAGCTTCCTGGAGAAGGAAGCGGAGCATGTCGAAGGGTTCGCCAAGGAATGCGCCGTCGTGACGCACCATCGGCTCGAACCGAACGGCAAAGGGGGACTGCGGCCGGCGCCATCCGCCGAACTCGAAGAACCATTGATCGTTCGCCCGACGAGCGAGACGATCATCGGCGCCACGTTCGCCCGGTGGGTCCAGTCGTACCGCGACCTGCCGATTCTGATCAACCAATGGGCCAACGTCGTCCGCTGGGAACTGCGGACGCGGATGTTCCTGCGGACCACCGAGTTCTTGTGGCAAGAAGGGCACACGGTCCACGCCACCGCCGAGGAAGCGCAGATCGAAACGCGGCAGATGCTCGACGTGTACGCCGAGTTCGCCGAAAGTTCGATGGCGATGCCGGTCATCAAAGGCGAGAAGACCGCCGGCGAGCGGTTCCCGGGCGCCGTGAGCACCTACAGCATCGAAGCGATGATGCAGGATCGCAAAGCGCTGCAAGCGGGGACGAGTCACTTCCTCGGACAGAACTTTGCGAAGGCGCAGGAGATCAAGTTCCAAAGCGAAGCGGGCCAACTCGAATACGCCTGGACGACCAGCTGGGGCGTGTCGACGCGACTGATCGGCGGACTGATCATGACTCACTCCGACGACGACGGCCTCGTGCTGCCGCCGAAGCTCGCCCCGGCCCACGTCATCATTCTGCCGATCTACAAAACGCCGGAAGAACGGGCTAAGGTCGTGCCGTTCTGCGAAGGGCTGAAGAAGGATCTCGCCGCCCAACAATACGCCGGCGAAGCGGTCCGCGTGCGGATCGACGATCGCGACATCCGCGGCGGCGACAAGAAGTGGCAGTGGGTGAAGCGCGGCGTGCCGATTCGCCTAGAGATTGGCCTGCGTGATATCGACAACGGCACCCTCTTCCCCGCGCGCCGTGACGGCGTGAAGTCCGAGAAGGTCGCTCCGGCGGAGTTCGTCGCGACGCTCGCCGCGACGCTCGCCGAGATGCAGCAAGGCTTGTTGGATCGCGCCGCCAAGCTGCGCGACGACGCGACGGTGAAGATCGACTCGCTCGCCGAGTTCGAAAAGTTTTTCACGCCGAAGAATGCCGACGAGCCCGAAATCCACGGCGGCTTGGCGTACTGCCACTTCGTCGACTCGCCCGAGATCGAGGAGAAGCTGAAAGAATTGAAGGTGACCGTCCGCTGCGTGCCGCTCGATGGCGAGGCGGAGCCGGGGACGTGCATTTTCACCGGCAAGCCGAGCGCGAAGCGAGGCGTGTTTGCTAAGAGCTACTAGAAGGGGGCGAAGCGATTGGGTGCTTCAGCCCGGAGGGCGGTGGCCCTCCGGCTATTTGGCTAGCGATCGACTTGCAATTGCAATCCGCACTGCTATAGTGAACTTAAGTTCACCGAATCGCTTCACCCATTCCCTTAACGTCGCGCAATAGCCGGACCGCCACGCGGTCCGGGCAGCGCCACGCAGGAGCCCGCCATGCCCTGCAGCCTCTTCACCTACCACGCCTACGGCAGTTGGATGCCGGACCGCAAGCAAGGGTATGTCAAACGCCATCAGGGCGTCTTGCCGCAAGACTTACCGATGCACCGCCTCTACAAGAAAGCGATGACCGAAGAGAGTGTAGAGTTTTTCTCTGAACACCAACGTTGCGCTATCGAAAGTCTAATCAAATCACAAACACCACAGCGTTTCGAACTCCACTACATCGCCACCGACGCCTCGCACCTTCATGCCCTGCTTGCATGGCGCGACGAACGAAACGTGGTTGCGATGCGCGGCTTGGTGAAGGGTTCGGTCAGCCGGGCGCTGAATGATGCGATTCACCGCCGTACTTGGTTCAGTGAGGGCGGTAGTCGGAAGCAGGTTCGTAATCGCGAGCACTTTGACTTTTTGATGGAAGTGTATTTGCCGAAGCATTCGGGGTGGAAGTGGAGCGTGGCGAAGGGGTTTCATCGGTAGGAATGGAGACTCCATCGGCCCGGGGGGCGTGGCCCTCCGGCTAGTGGGAAGACTGTGGGCGCTGCTACGATTGACGAGTACGTCACTCAATTCGTTTCCCCACTAGCCGGACCGCCACGCGGTCCGGGAATTCGGCCGTAAGTTCATGGGCGACATTCACGATCCGCTGCCCGTCCTCCTCCTCGTCGCTGCGAGCAGCCGCTACGAGGAGGCCCTCGTCTGGGGCCGGCGTGAGTGCGAGTTGGAATATGGCCCTGCCGCCGCGGCGAGCGAGGCGTTCGAGTTTACTGAGACGAACTACTACGACGCCGAGATGGGCGTTGAGCTCAAGAAGCAGTTTTGGGTTTTCGAGCAACTCGTCGATCCAGGCCGGCTGCCGGCGATCAAGCGGCAGACCAATTTTATCGAAGCCGAGTACGCCGGCCTGAAGCTCCACGCTGAGCCGCGGCCGCTCAATCTTGACCCCGGCTACATCACACTGGCGAAGCTGGTTCTCGCCTCGACGAAAGATCACGCCCACCGCATCTACCTAGGCGACGGCATTTACGCCGAGGTGACGCTATCGTACCGCAAAGCGGGTTGGCAGCCGTTCGAGTGGACCTATCCCGACTACCGCCGCGACGATTTCCAGGCCTTCTTCACCCGCTGCCGAGAGTTCCTGCCGCGCGTCCGCCGGTAAAATTGACGTTCCTCGGCAGTGCCATCTAGAATCGTAGGCTGGGGCAACGCCCCACCGGCGCACCGAACGATCCGACAATTCCGGTGGGGCGTTGCCCCAACCTACGACTTTACTCACCACCGACTGCGATCGCATATGAAAACAACCCTCGTATGGTTACTCACTGCCGCGACGATCGGCGTCGCTTCCGGCGCTGCCCTCGGCTATTGGGAAGCGAAGCCTTGGACCGTAAGAGGGGGGAAGGTTTCTGCGAAGAGCGATCCAGCCGCCGGCGAAGCGAATGCGAAGCCGCCCGCGAGCGCTGCCCAAGCCTCGATCGACGAAACAACCTTCAACTTCGACAAGATGGAGAGCGGCACCACCCAGCGGCACGTTTTCCCGATCAAGAACAGCGGCAAGTCACCGCTCGATTTGGAGTTCGTCTCCCACACTTGCAAATGCACGACCGTCGCGCTCAACGGCGCGTCGGTTGAACCGGGCGCCGCCGCGACCGTGCAACCCGGCGAGTCGGCTGAAGTGCTGCTGGAGTGGGCCGCCAAGGTCCCGCCCGGACCATTCCGCCATGGGGCGACCTTTACCACGAACGATCCCCAGCGCTCGCGACTGGAATTGATGGTGGAAGGCGACATCGTCGCATCAACGACGCTCGAACCCTCGCTCCTGAGCTTCGGCAACGTCAACGTCGGCGCCGAGGGGAAGGCCGAGATGCTCGTCATGGCGTTCCTCGAACCGGAAGTGACGATCGAATCGTTCGAGGTTTCCGACGCGAAGCTGGCGGAGCAAGTCGACGTGAAGATCGAGCCGGTCGAGAAATCGGCGCTGCCCCCCAACGCGCTTGCCGCGGCGAAAGTGATCGCGACGTTCAAGCCAAAGGGGACGATCGGTCCGTTCGGCGGTTCGCTCAAGATGAAGACGAATCTCAAGCAGGCGCCGAGCATCGAAGTGCCGATCTACGGTTCGGTGAAGGGAGACATTTCCATCGCTGGCGCCGGGTGGGTGGAAGCCACCGGCAGGCTACGCATCACTCCCACCAAGAGCGCCGAGGGTTCCTCGACGCGACTGAATCTCTCGGTTCGCGGCGATCATGCCAAGGCGACTGAACTGAAAGTGGCCAGCGTCAAGCCAGACGAGCTGAAAGCGTCGCTCGGCGAGCCGAAGGTGATTCGGGATAATTTCGTGCAGATCCCGCTGACGGTCGACATTCCGCCGGGGTCGCGGCCGATCGTGATGATGGGCGAGGACCAAGGAGGCGAGGGCGAAATCATCCTCTCGACGACCCATCCCGAGACGCCGGAAGTGCGGCTGAAAGTCGTGTTCATGGTCAAGCCGTAGGCAGTTTTTCCAGCTTGCCGCCGCGGCTGATAGGAGACCTGCAAAGTCATTTCATTTGAAAAGCATACGAACCGCGAATCACGCGAATGAACGCGAATGGAAATCAAGAATTCCGTTCTACATTCGCGCAGATTCGCGAGATTCGCGGTTAAATCCTCTCCCCCTTTTTCTTGGCGAACCTTGGCGGTTAGTCTGTGGACTTTGCAGTTCTCCTGCCGCGGCTGAAGCGCGCTGGCCCCGTCTGGCGGCAGCCGGTACCATAACGGTTTCGAGTCGCCCACGACGGTTACTTCCCAGCGATTGGCCATCATGCGAATTCTCTCACTTGCGGCGACTGCCTTCGTCGTCCTCGGCCTGCTAGCAATCGGCGGCAACGCCGCCGATCCGACCGCGAAGCCGAAGATCGATCCGATCAAGGCGAACGGCGAAATCTTCGTCGGTTGGCCGAAGCCAGAATTTGCGCTAGTGATTTCGGGCGAGCTTGACGGGTATCTCGAACCTTGCGGTTGTGCGGGACTTGAGAACCAAATGGGCGGTCTCAAGCGTCGCGAGACGCTGCTCAAGGATCTCAAGGCGCAAGGCTGGCCGCTGGTGAACCTCGACATGGGGGGCCTGGTGAAGCGGCTCGGCGTGCAGACCGAGATCAAGTATCGCTACGCCCTCGAATCGTTGGTCGACCTGGGATACCAAGGCGTCGCGCTGGGCGCCCATGAGCTGGGGCTCGGCAATATCGACGCCGTCTCGGGCGCGCTAATGAACATCGACCCGGCGAAGAACCCGGTCGTCTCGGCCAACGTCGGCATCTATGGGCTCGACGAATCGGTCGAGATGGGGATGACTGCTCGCTTTCGCGTCATCGAGGCGGGCGGCCAGCGGATCGGCGTGACGTCGGTCCTCGGCGCCAAGCATCAGGCGGCGCTCGCCGGCCGAGCCGACATTGCGATCATCAGCCCCGCCGACGGCTTGGCCCAAGTGGCGCCGTTGCTCGCCGCCGAGAAGTGCGACCTGCAGGTCCTCATGGTTCACGGCGATCCGGCCGAGGCGACGGCGCTCGCCCTGCAGTTTCCCCAGTTCCAAATCGTGGCGACAACCGGCGGCGCCGAGGAACCGCCGAAGACCCCGAAGGCGATCCCCGGCAGCAAGTCGCTGCTGGTCGAAGCAGGTCACAAGGGAATGTACGTCATCGTCATCGGGTTCTACGCCGATCCGAAGACGCCGATTCGCTACCAGCGCGTGCCGCTTGATACGCGGTTCGTTGAGGGGGCCGCGATGAAGGAAAAGCTCGTTGCCTACCAGCAAGAGTTAGAGACGATGGGATTAGAGCCGTTGGGCTTAAAAGCAATCGCTCACCCTGACGGCGCATTCGCCGGTTCGGCGGCGTGCGCCGATTGCCACTCGGCCGCGTGGGAAGTCTTCGAGAAGACGCCGCACGCCCACGCGACCGACTCGATCGTGAAGCTCGACCCGCCGCGCCATTTCGATCCCGAGTGCCTTTCCTGCCACGTCACTGGCTGGAATCCGCAGGAGTACTTTCCCTACACGACGGGTTACCTGGGCCTGACCGAAACTCCGCACATGACTCAGAACGGCTGCGAAAACTGCCATGGCCCCGGGGCCGACCACGTGAAGGTTGAAAGCGGCGAAGTTGACGCGACCGATCAGCAGAAAGAAACCTTACGGGCGGCACTGCGGATGAAGATCATCGCCAACGAGGGGAACAAGGATGGCCAGTCCTTCGAAGAAGGTCAGGTCGTGAAGAACTGCATGCGTTGCCACGACCTCGACAACAGCCCCGACTTCGACTTCCAGAAATACTGGTCGGCGATTAAGCATGTGGGGAAAAACTAACGGCATCGACGTGGCGCCGCGATCTTAGCGCTACGAACGAATGCCCACACCGACCGAGCCATTTAGCCGCGGGCGGTAGCCCGCGAACCCGCCGCGAGCGGCGGGGCTAAATGGGCGCTGCGGCGTGGTTCGATTCAATGTGGTGCGAGGGTGCCACTGGCGTGTCGCCAGTGGGAAGTGCCGGAAGAGTATGTTTGCCGATTGGCTTGCAAGGAGCCTGGAGGATGAGTGGCTCGTTGCTTGTGGTTGATGGAGGCCGTGTACCTGCTTCCCACTGGCGACACGCCAGTGGCACCCCGCCTCACCCCGCCTCAATCTCCGCCATCACGTCGTCGGGAATGTTAAAATTCGCCGACACGCTTTGCACGTCGTCGTGATCGTCGAGCGCCGTCATCATCTTCAGCACGCGCCGGGCGTCGTCGCTGCCGATGTCGACCGTATCCTTCGGGATGCGAGTGATCTCGCTCCCTTCGATGGCGACGCTGGCCGCCTCAAGCGCGGCGCACACGGTCGCAAACGCATCGGGCTCGGCGATCACTTCGAATACGTCCCCCTCGGTCCGCACGTCGTCGGCGCCTGCTTCGATGGCGAGCTCCATCAGCGCGTCTTCGCCGATCTTATCTTTGCCGACGCGGACGAGCGTCTTCCGATCGAACATCCAAGCGACGCAGCCGGTGGCGCCAAGCTTGCCGCCGGCGACTTCAAAGATCTTGCGAACTTCAGGAGCGGTTCGATTGCGGTTGTCGGTGAAGATCTCGCACAGGACGGCGACGCCGGCGGGGCCGTAGCCTTCGTACAGCACCTGCTCGAGATTCCCTCCCTCAAGCTCGCCCGTTCCCTTCTTGATCGACCGCTCGATCGTGTCCTTGGGCATGTTGCCCGCTTTGGCGTCGTTGATCGCGTAGCGGAGCTTCAGATTCATGCCGGGGTCGCCGCCCCCTTCCTTGGCCGCCACGATGAGCGCCTTGGAAAGCTTGCTCCACAGCTTGCCTCGCTTGTTGTCGATCGCGGACTTCTTGTGGGCGATGTTCGCCCAATGGGAATGGCCGGCCATAGGGAGTTCGGTCGGGGTCAGTGGTCAGGAAACAATGTCGGGGGCTTAGCCGCGACGCGATAGCGGAGCGTTGAGTCAGGAGTCAGGAGCGCGGCGCTTTGTGTTACTGACTCCTGACTACTGCATTCACCGCGGCTTCTTCTTCACTAACTTCTTGGTCGCCGCCGTCGGCTTCTTCTTCGCTGGCGGCGCCGCTTTGGCGGCCGGCTTCTTGACGACGGGCTTCTTCTCCGCCTTCTTCTCAGGCTTCTTCGTTGCGGCCGGCTTGGGTGCTGGCTCTTCCTTCTTTGGCGCGACGGCTTTCTTCGCGGGGGGCTCAGGCGTTTTTACCGCGGCAGGCGCCTTGACTGGAGCAGGCGTCGGTGTGGGCTTGGCCGGCGCCGGCGCGGGAGTCTCCTCCACCTTCGCACGCTTCGGCAAGTTGTCTTTGCAGTCAGGCTCGATCTCAAGCAGCAGCTTCCGGATCGTTTGACCGTAGGGGCTGCGGTGCATCTCGACGCCTAGCTGATGGAGCAGCGAGCCAGTCTCGACCCCCTTGTTCTTCGGAACCGTGCGCTCCAGACCGGGGACGGCGCCCTTGGCCGCTTCGGCGTCGGTCACCACGCCGACGATCCGCATCGATTCGAGCAGCCCGTTGTTCACCGGGATCGAGTGCCCGCCGAGCGACTGCTGCGTGACGTACGCGACGATGAACGGCGTACTGCCGTTGTATTTTTCCAGCGTCTTCACGGCGACGCCGATGTTTTGCTTCTTGAGCGGTTCGAGATCAAACGAATAATGCGTTTCGAAGACGCTCTGCAGCACGCGCTTCAGCCGCGTGGCCGATTCGGCCGGATCGTTGAGCGACTTCAGGGCTTCCGACAGCTCGCGGATGGTGCTGACGCGCACCTCGTTCCAGTCGAAGTAGTCGGTCGAGAGCGAATGGAACACCTTCTCCGCCGCGTCGTGGAGCGAATTCTCCAAACAGCAGGCGAAGATCAGATTCTCCAGCAGCGAGCGCTCCTTCGGCGGAGCGACCGGCTTGTAGTGCTTCTTGACGACCTTGAGCACCTTGGTAATGAGTGCTGCGCGATTCTTACTGGCCATGGGCGAATTGTCTCAGTTGGCGTCGACGACGTTGATGCGGCGGCGGTTCCTCCTGAACGCGGCTGCCGTGGTCTATCAAATGGGTTGTGTAATTATCTCTCGTAAAGTCTGCGTGGGAGCCAGTTTCGGGCGTTGGCGGGCCGACTTTTCGGCCGCTGCGCCCCTGCGAACTGCGCTTGTTATTCCCGCGAATCGTCGTCCGGGTCGTCGTCTGCGGGTTGTTCCGGTTGTTCCGGCAACACGTCTTCCAATAAGCGGGCGATGGCGATCGAATTTTTGACCCCCATGTCCAGTACGAACGTGATCCGCGGGGTGTACCGGGTGTCGATCCGCTTGGCGATCTTCTGCTGCAGGTAGCCGGCGGAACTTTGCAAGCCGTGCAAGCAGATGTTCTGGGCCGCGTCGTCTCCCATGATCGAGACGTAGACCTTGGCCTGCCGCATGTCGGGCGAGACCTCGACCTTCGTCACAGTCACCCCGGCGATCCGGGGATCGCGCAAGTCCGCGAGAATCGCCATTCCGACGACTTCACGAATCGCTTCGGCAGCTTTTAGGACGCGTCGTGAACTCATCGGCAGTCGTTGTCGAAAATGGAAAGGGTCAAATTAAGCCAGGATTCACTACGACGGCACAACGAACACAACGAAAGAAAACTTGCAGCGACTTGCTCAGGTCGCGACGTTAACCAGATTGGATCAGTTCCCTGTTCCCGTCTTTCGTCGTGATCGCCGTGTCGTCGTGGTTCAATTCGAACCATGCAAACGCTAGCTATCGAACTTGCGTCCGATCTCTTCGATGCGATAAGCCTCTAGCAAGTCGCCTTCCTTGATGTCGTTGAAGCCGGCGATCTTGATGCCGCACTCTAGGCCTTCGCGGACTTCCTTGGCGTCGTCCTTCTCCCGCTTGAGCGTGTCGATGGCGTAGTCGCCGACGACCGTGTTGTCGCGGATGATCCGGACGCGGGCGTCGCGGGCGATGATGCCCCCCAACACGCGGCAACCGGCGATGGCGCCGACGCGGCTGATCCGGTAGACCTGCTGCACCAGCGCCCGGCCGAGATCGACCTCGCGTTCTTCCGGCTTAAGCATCCCTTCCAGCGATTGCTTCAGGTCGTCGGCGATCTTGTAGATCACCTCGTAGCGGCGAATTTGCACGCCGCGCTGATCGGCCGCCGACTTCGCTCGATCGTCGGGAACGACGTTGAAGCCAATGACGATCGCGTCGGAAGCATCAGCCAGGGTAACGTCGGCCTCGGAGACGCCGCCGACCATCGCCTGCAGAATTCGCAGCTTCACTTCGGGATGCTCGAGCTTACTGAGTTCCTTCCGGATCGCTTCGATCGAACCGCGGGTATCGGCCCGCAGGATGATGTTCAGCGTCGAAATCTCGACGGCCCCGTCGAGCCGATCGAAGAGATTCTCCAGCGTGACATGCGTCGGAGCGACGCCGCTGAGGAACTCCGAGCGAACCCGCTTGGCGCGAGCCTCGGCGATTTCTCGAGCCAACCCGATGTCGTCGAGCACATAGAAGTGCTCGCCGGCCGCTGGGGCGACGTCGAGGCCCCAGACGTTGACCGGCATGCTCGGCAAGGCTTCGTCGTGGCGGAGCTTCGAGTTGAGCGTGTCGTCCATGCTCTTGATGCGACCGAAAGAGTCGCCGCAGACGATGACGTCGCCGACGTGGAGCGTGCCGTTCTGGACCATCATCTTCGCCATGACGCCGCGATCGGCCATCTGCTGGGCTTCCAGGCAGGTACCGAGGGCTTCGCGCGACGGGTTGGCCTTGTATTCGTGAAGCTCCGCCACGGTGAGCAGCGTGTCGAGCAGGTTCTCGATGCCGGCGCCGGTGGTGGCGCTCGTCTTCACGACTTCAACGTCGCCGCCCCACTCGCTCGGGAGGAGGTCGTTGGTGGCGAGTTGCTGATAGATCTTATCGAAGTCGATGCCGGGCAGATCGGTCTTGTTGAGCGCGATCACGATCGGCACTTCCGCAGCGCGGGCGTGA
>Ga0163144_10028860_pt1 | contig 10679 bp, 9 predicted proteins | sample OliLak19BULKMAT1_FD_123175 | JGI IMG/M metagenome (GOLD analysis project Ga0163144, IMG submission 123175) | Freshwater microbial mat bacterial communities from Lake Vanda, McMurdo Dry Valleys, Antarctica - Oligotrophic Lake LV.19.BULKMAT1 | ecosystem: Environmental > Aquatic > Freshwater > Lake...
ATTATTAATTCCGAAACATGCCAAGTCCTCGTCTATCCCTGTTATATAGCAACAATGACCCCATGGGGTCAAATCTCACTGACAAAAAATTTCATTTGGGCTTGATACTAGAGGATTATTATTAATTCCGAAACATGCCAAGTCCTCGTCTATCCCTGTTATATAGCAACAATGACCCCATGGGGTCAAATCTCACTGACAAAAAATTTCATTTGGGCTTGATCCTAGAGAATCATTATTAATTCCGAAACATGCCAGGTCCTCGTCCATCCTTGTTATATAGCAACAATGACCCAAAGGGAGTCAAATCTCCCTGACAAAAAATTTCATTTGGGCTTGATCCTAGAGGATCATTATTAATTCCGAAACATGCCAAGTCCTCGTCTATCCCTGTTATATAGCAACAATGACCCCATGGGGTCAAATCTCTATAGAAACAGGAATCATTTTTAAGAGTCGACCCCAGCGGGGTCGGATATATTCCAAAAATGAATATATTATACGAAACCAAATTTGCCAAATTTTATGTCATCTACGTATTCTCAAATTTATATTCACGTTGTATTCGCTGTAAAACATAGAGAGAGCCTTATCGCCCCAAAATGGGAATGTCAGCTTCACAAATATCTCACGGTATCGATCCAAAATAATGGGCAAAAAATGATTGCCATTAACGGAATGCCCGATCATATTCACATGCTAATCGGAATGAAACCAAATTGTAATCTTTCAGATCTTATTCGAGAAATAAAAAAATCATCGTCTAATTGGATAAATACAAACAAATTGGTTACGAGTCATTTTAATTGGCAAGAAGGTTTCGGAGCATTTTCATACAGTCAATCATCACTTGACAATGTTGTGAATTATATTCATGAACAAAAAAAGCATCACGCCAAACAAAATTTCAGAGAAGAATTTGAAACTCTTCTTCAAAAATTTAAGGTAAATTACAAAAAAGAATACCTCTTTAATCAAGTGCTATAGAAGCAAATATATCTAGCCCTATATAATTTCGAAATATCTTTTCTTCTCCCAATCGGTTACCACCTTGCTGTATTGCTTCCACTCCCATTCACGTGTAGCCACAAAATGATCCACAAAACCATTCCCAAAAAGTTCTTTTGGAATTTTAGATTGTTTCATTGCTTGAGTTGCATTCCATAAATTAGAAGGTAAAACACCATGGGAGGTTTCTTTATATCCATTTCCTTTGGTAGCGGGTTGTAACTTCAATTTGTTTTTTATTCCATACAACCCACTTGCTAAACAAGCAGCCATTGCCAAATATGGATTCACATCAGAACCCACCACACGGGTTTCTACTCTGCACGATTTATTTCCACCAGGCAAAGCACGCAAGGCAACGGTGCGATTATCAATAGCCCAAGTTAATGTTGTTGGCGCCCAAGCACCTTCAACCAATCTCTTATATGAATTTACTGTTGGAGCAAACATGGGTAAAATAAAAGGCATGCAATACAATTGCCCAGCAATATATTGCTTAAACAATTCACTCATTCCCTCTTTGTCATCTTCACTGTGGAATAAATTTTTATTCGGTCGTTTATCCCATAAACTTTGATGCACATGACCACTACATCCCGGTAAATTTTCATCCCACTTGGCCATAAACGTAGCCATGATACCGTGCATATAAGCCAATTCTTTTACAGAAGTTTTAAAAAGTACGGCTCTATCCGCTGCTTCTAAAATTCCTGAATAAGTAATAGCCGCTTCGTAAACTCCGGGGCCCGTTTCAGTATGTAATCCTTCTAAAGGAATATCAAAACGTTTTAATTCATCAAATATGGCAGAGAAAAAATCATTTCTTAGGGTACTTCGTAAAATAGAATATCCGAACATTCCCGGACTCAATGGAGTTAACCCGTTAAATTTTTTTTCATTGGCTGATTGCGGAGTTTCCTCAAAATTAAACCATTCAAATTCCTGACTAAAAAATGGAACATACCCAGCTTTGTCTGCCTGTCCAATTATTTTTTTCAAGAGATTTCTCGGACAAACATCCGCAGGATTTTCTTTTTCATGAACAAGTTCACATAAGAAAAAGGGAATCTCATTTTCCCAGGGAATTTTACGAAATGTAGAAAGATCTATTCGGGCAGGAGAATCCGGATATCCATTGTGCCACCCTGTGTATTGAGCATTGTCGTAAGCAACATCATTCGCATCCCAGCCAAATACAACAGCACAAAAACCAAGATTTTCTTTTACTGAACTTAAAAACTTTTCGGTGCTAATGTATTTACCTCTAAGCACACCATCAATATCAGTAATGGCAATCTTTACTTTTTGATCAGGATGATTTTTTACGTAATCAATTATTTCTGCTTCTGTCATGAAACTGGCTTTTTATAAAACAACTTGAATAATATGTACGATAAAGTTAGCAATCCCACATAAATAAGCGCCAGATTCCAGGAATAAAAACAAATGAGAACCAGAGTAACCGATGCTATTACAAGAGCAACAACAGGAGTTAGCGGGTACATGGGCACTTTAAAAGGTCTTGCTGCCTTCGGTTCTTTTCTACGAAGTACAATTAAAGAAAGCATGGCCACTACATAAAGAGTTAATGCTCCTAATACTGCAATAGTAATAATATCTCCTGTTCTTTCTGTAAATAGAATAGCGATTCCGATAACCATGTTGAAGACTAAAGCATAAGCAGGTGTTTTGAATTTTTTATTGATGATTCCTAAAAACTTAGGAGCAAAACCCATTTTCCCAAATTCAAATGTTGATCTTCCAGCAGCGAGAATGAGTCCATGAAAAGAAGCAACCAAACCAAATAAACCTATGGTAACCAACACATGAAACATAACGCCGTTATTGCCTACTACTTTTCCCATAGCCAATGGTAAAGGCGAATCCGAAACTGCACCGGTAGAATCAAACACAATTGCCTCCCAACCTGCAACCCCAACCGCCGAAATAAAAGTAATAATGCACAAGGCAACCAAAGTAAGAATGGCCCAACCAAAACCTTTTAAAATATCTTTTTGCGGATTTCGTGTTTCTTCCGCCACATTTGCTAAACCTTCAATACCCAGAAAAAACCAAACGGCAAATGGAAGAGCTGCAAATATTCCAGGAATTCCATTAGGAAGTGAATTTTTGGTAACGTTACTTACTTCAAAATGTGGAAGCGTAACACCTGCAAAAATCAATAATTCAACAACTGCAAAAATGGTTATGATTAATTCAAAAGTTGCAGCGGCCTTTACACCTGAAATATTTAGCAGCGTAAAAATTAGATATGCTACTATTGAAATATGCAATACTTCAAACTGGGGAAAGAATAAATGAAAATAGGTTCCAATGGCTGCGGCAATAGCGGGTGGAGCAAAAACAAATTCAATAATCTGCGCAATTCCTGCAATAAATCCTACATCTTTTCCGAAAGCACGATTGGCGTAATCAAAAACGCCACCCGCTTTAGGAATAAAACATGCCAGCTCGGCGTAAGAAAAACTAAAACAAGAATAAAGAATGATAATAAAAAAAGTAGCGATGGCCATTCCCAAAGTGCCACCTTCCTTTAATCCCAGGTTCCAGCCAAAATACATTCCGGAGATAACATAACCTACTCCAAGACCCCAAAGCATTATTGGAGTTAATGTTTTTTTTAAACCATTGGATGGGCTAATTTCCATAGTGTAATGATAATAAAAAAATGGCTGCCTTTACGGGTGTTCCACTGTATCTTTTTTGTATGATGTTTTAACCACAGAGGACACAGAGTCTTTTACACAGAGGTTACAAAGCATCCACTCTCAGTGTCCTCTGTGGTTAAATTTTTTATTTAAGATATAATATTCCCAGTCATACAAAAAAGGATGCCGCTGCACCCCCGGGCAGTAAGTGCTAACATTAATCGTTAGTGCAGTTACGTAACATAAAACAATCCATTGCATTTAATGAATTTTATATATATTTAAACAAATAACGTAAATGGAGTGGATCATAGCAATTCTTGTAATTATTACCATTATATTTTTAATTGTTAAGTATCAAAAAAACGAAACGATTAAGACTAACAATGAACCTCCTAAATTTCCCACCTCGTGGAGAGCAATTCTCGAAGAGAAAGTGGAATATTATAGAAGCCTTACTATTGAGAAAAAACTTCTTTTCGAAGATGACATTGTACATTTCTTCAACACAGTAAAATTCGAAGGAGTACAAACAACGGTAGACATTACGGATAAACTTTTGGTTGCCAGTAGTGCAGTTATTCCGGTATTTGGTTTTCCTAACTGGCAATATCATTTTCTAAAATATGTGGTTTTATACCCAGGTACATTTGATATAAATTTTAAATTCGATAACAAAAGCGAATACATTACCGGTATGGTTGGTAGCGGTATTATGGAAGGCAGGGTAATCCTTTCGAAACAATCTTTACATTTAGGATTCGCTAACTCAAGAGATAAAAAAAATGTAGGCATCCATGAGTTTATTCATTTACTGGATAAACAAGATGGCGTAATAGATGGAATTCCCACTTTCCTCAATGAAAACGAATATGTATTGCCATGGCTCGAATTAATTCGTTCCAAAACAAAACAGATCATGGAAGGTGAGCATAAAGACATTAATCCTTATGGAGCAACTGAGCAGGTTGAATTTTTAACTGTAGCAGGAGAATATTTTTTTGAAAGTCCTCATTTGTTGGAAAAAAATCACCCGGAGGTATATAAATTGTTATGCAAAGCATTTAATCAGGATACCACGGAGCTCCTTTCTGCAACGGCAAAGGTGAGACCCAAATTGGGAAGGAACAGTCCATGCCCATGTAACAGAGGAAAGAAGTTTAAGAATTGCTGCATGGAAAGGTAATTTTTGCATCTTTGAAATCTAACCCATGTATGTACAAAGAAAATACAAGAATAACGGAGTCCATTTGATGATTTGGATATATGAACATAAAAGAATAAATTTGAATAAGCCGGACCCAAGTCGGGGTTATGCACCCATTTTAGGGGGGATAACCCCGACTCAGTCGGGGTTATAAGTAAGTTACAAGCAAGCCTAACAGACAGAACCAAGATTAAAGAGTAGCTAGAAAAATATAATATATAAATCCGAACTTTGAAGAACAAATAATTTGCATATGCCAGAAAATAACGCACAAGACAAAAAAGAGATTTTCTTTTCCGAAAATACAGGAAAGCTATTTGCTATTGGCGGGATAATTTTCATAGTATTGGCTGCAATTATTTTTATTCTACTTGGCAATTGGAGTTTTTCAAAAACATTGGATGAAGAAAAAATTGCTCAATTTGGAGACTTTATAGGTGGAATTATTGGCAGTTTGTTCTCATTAGCAGGTGTTATTTTATTTTATGTAGCATTAAAAGAACAAAGAAAAGACATTAACATAAATCAAGAAAATCTAAAACTTCAGAACATTGCCTTAAATCAACAAGTCGAGGAATTTAAAGCTCAAAAAACAGAATTAATTGAAACTAGAAAGGTATATGAAGAACAGACAATTTTGTTTAGAGAACAAACAAACTTATATAAACAGCAAAATAAAGAATTAAAAGAGCAAACTACTACTGCCAAATTACAACAGTTTGATAGCAGTTTCTTTTCATATCTTAATATGTTTATCAATTTTAAAAATACCTTAGATTTAAAGACTGACAGTAAAAACTATTTTAGTGAAGTTTACCTAGAAATTTTAAACATTAAATTAAAAGACAAAACTTTAGTTGACTCTTTCGCATTAATTCTAGCAAAGTATATGGAAGTGTTTCATCTTCATAAAAATGAACTTTCCCATTATTTCAAAACTCTTTATAGAATAATAATTTTAATAGATTCTAGTTCAATTGAGGAAGAAAAGAAACAGCAATATTTCAAATTATTACGTTCACAACTATCAGATTCCGAATTACTAGTTCTATACTACAACTACCACTCTCATTTAGGTGTAAAGGTTAGGCCTTATATAATTACGTATGATTTGCTAAAACATATTAGAATTTTAGACAAAATTGAAATGGGTTCAGATTTACGGGTTAATGAAAAATTCGAATTTGAAGATTTTCTTTTGAAAATTGGGGACTACATATTGGAGGCATTCGAAAAATTCAAAAGCATTGAAGAAACAGAAGATGTTGATTTATCTGCAAGCACATCAATTCTAAATGTTAGTCTAGAAATTAAATTGAAAATTATAAGTGATTTCAATTTTACATTAATTTTCAAAAAAGACGACTTTGAAAGCCAAAGTATTTTTGATAAAGATATAATTAGAAAATTGGTGTCAAGACAAATTTATTCAATACTCTTTTTGTCGAAATTTAAACTACCTCAGGAAGATGAGATTAAAATTTCAACTATTGAATGCCTACCCAACCTTGAATTTAATTTTAAAATAGAGAACATACAAAACATATAATATGGCAAATTTAACCGAACAGCATTTTATAGAGATTTTCAAAAACAGTATTAAAATAACTGCACGAACTTTGTCAGTAAAGACTTTATTGAGTGAAAGAAACTTGCGAAGAATTGACTATAAACCCTATTATCAGAGAAATTATGTTTGGGATAATGTTAAGCAAACCTTTTTTATAGAAAGTGTTATTTTGGGAACAGAGGTACCTCCTTTAATATTTTTTAAATCAGGAACTAACATTGAGATTATTGATGGCAGACAAAGGTATGAAACTCTTAAAAGGTTCATAGAAAATGATATTGTATTAACAGAAAAAGGATTAATGTCTTTGCCTGCATTATCAAAGCAAACATTCAATAAATTATCTGACGAAATAAAAAATGTTTTTTTTAATTCTAATATTCGAATTTATGAATTCGAAGTAATAATTGGTGTTTCTTCAATAATTGAGGATAAAATAAAAAAAGAAATTTTCAGAAGATATAATACAGGAATTACTCCATTAACTTCCGTTGAAATAGATAGTGCAAAATATGACAATGATGACCTCTCTGCAATTTTTGAAAAGGAACTCAATAGCGATCCAGTTTATCGTGATGGCTTTAGAAAATGCTTCTTCCCAAATGAAGTTGAATCTCCAGACTTAACCGAAAAAATGGTTGATTTTAAGAGAAGATCATATATTTTATCTAAATTTCCAATATCAAAGTATGCTACTGGCTCGCAAAGAAGCGAAATAATTAATATTCTGTATGAAACAGCAGTTAATAATATAGAAGATTTGGATGTCGAGAGTATTAAATTCAAGAACCAAATTAAAAAGGTAATTGAAATTCAAGGTAAATTTAATCAATCAGGATTTGCAACTAAACATAAATTATTATTTGAGACAATTTTATGGGCAATTAGAATTCTTGATGAAGAATCTATAAAAATTGAAATAGATAAATCATTTGAATCAATTATATCACATTATCGCAAAACAGTTGATTTATATTCAGATGAAAACTCATTTTTCTATAAAACAATAATTGAAAGATTTTCAGATACAGCATCACTTTTTGAGGGTATCACTGGTGTGAATTTTGAGATTTATATTCGTAGAAACGATTTCAAAAATGAAATTAAAGCCTTAAAACAAACAGACAGTGATGTTGATGATGTAATTAAAAAGCTAGAGAGTCTAAGAATAAATAAACCATCACCTATTTCAAAGCCAATTGAAGAAATTCTATCTGATGTAATAACGAACAAATACCTAGTGCGTCCATCTTATCAAAGACAAGAGAAGATATCAATTATTAAAGCATCCTCAATTATTGAAAGCATTCTTCTTGGAATCTATTTACCTCCTGTGTTTATTTATAAAAGAAAGACAGGCATAAAGGAAGTTGTTGATGGCCAGCAAAGATTGTTATCTGTAATTTCATATTTAGGTAAACAATATAGAAATGAAAAAGACGAACTGACTTATTCTATAAACAATAGTTATAAGTTAAAAGGTCTTAAAATTCTAACGAATTTAAATGGTAGTAATTATTCATCTTTGTCTGAGACAGAAAAGGACAAAATACTTGACTTCGTTATTGATGAAATTATAATTGAGGAAAGTTTAAATGAAGGTTTTGAACCAACAGATTTATTCATTCGATTAAATCAAAAGCCATATCCAATCAACAATAATTCCTTCGAAATGTGGAATTCCACCGTTGATAAAGATATTATTGACAAAATAAAAGACATTACAAATAGATATATAACGTGGTTCTATAGTAAAGAAAGTTCTGATACAAAAAACAGAACTGATAGAATGGAAAATGAGGAGTTGGTTACTATATTATCATACATAGTTCATCATATCAATAAGGACAAAACATATGATAAAGTTCTTGGCTTATTTCCTAGAATTGATCGTATTACTTGTAGATTAAAGAATAAAACTGCAATAACAGACTTTCTCATAAAACTAGAAGATAGCATAACTGAAAAAGAGATGTTCTTGGCTAGCATTAATAGAACAGAGCATTTGATTATTAATTTTCAAGAACTATTTAATAATGCTCCTTCAAAAGAAGAAATCAATTCATTTTTCAATGTAAAAAATAGTAGGACTTTTAGAAGGTCATATCAAGATTTTTATATTACTTGGTTAATACTAAATTCGCTAAAATCAGAAATAAATGTTACAACAATTCCAACTATAAAAAATGATATTAGGGAAATGTTAATAGCGCTTAGAAATGGGAACAATGAAGAGGTTAATCAAAAATATTTTAATGACTTCATTGAAAAACTCAATAACAAAGTTTTAGATGAATAATTACCATAGAAAGAAAAGGCCAGCTTGTAACAGCACCTACAAAAAATTGGCGGTTCAGTGCTTCGTATGACAGTTTTTTGTAAATTTATAAACTGGGCTTCGTAGAAAATTTGTAGTTAAAAACGCTTTCTGCGCCTGCCCTGAAAACGTTGTGTGCCATTGGCAGTCTCCATGGACAAAGTGGACTCAAGAAATAAAAAATGAATAGTGACGAAATAATCAATCGAACGATAAAAGAACTCAAAGAGCATGACAAGCCTTACAAGATGTTTAAGGAGTTTAGTTTTATGAGTGGACTTGAGTGGGGAGACGACAAGTTTCAAAAAATGCGATATCTAATTATCAAGTCGACTCCCTTTGAGAAGCACACTGACCATGCGGTGAAATTGTCATCGATTGGCTTGACCATTGCCCATGACTATAAAGACTGGTATGCTTATAAGAAATCTTTAAAACCCAAATTTGACTATGCAAAATGGACGGCCATTGTGATTGCTTTTCTATCATTAGGATGGAATATTTATCAGGGCATTTCAAATAATTCATTGAAAGACGAGAACAAGATGGCGGCCGAGGAAATAGAACAACTACAGACGGACAACAAACGGCTGACTGACAAAATCGGACGACTGGTGACCGAGAAAATTGATTCAGTTAAGAAAAATTAAATCTGTAAGTTGGACAACAATGTTACCAGTTGGACTCATGGAAGATTGAAATAAAAATGATACAAACGGACGAGCCAACGGAACACAACAAAAAGTTTATGCCAGCTGCGGGTTAGGTGTAGGTATAAAGTTTAGTTTTCTTAACTTCGTTCAGCCACGTGGGACAAAAACGCGCTTCGAAAGCCGCAGCCGTCATAAACTTAAACGTTATATGCCACTTTAGGACGACACATCACCAATCATGGGACAACGAAAATCTTTAAACGAAAAGCGGCTGACAAGGAAGCAAGTTCAGGATTTGATAAAGTCTGAGGGACGACTTCACGATGAATACACGAAAGTGTTTAAGGAAACCTATGTGACTGGAAATGTAAAACAAGACTTAGTTTATGAATTGCCTAATGACAGATTTCTTTTTGTATTTGACCCGCATGACACTTCACTTGGAGGCAAAGGCGACATTTATCCAAAGGACTACTTTGCAAGATTTGTAAAATGGAACATACGAGTTAAGGACGACAACGCAAACAACCGTGGCAATTCGGTTGACCATTGGAGATTCTATTCAAAGTATCAATCCAAACTCATTGACCATATAGACAAACTTATTTTGGAACTGGCAGACAGACTTCAAATTGACATTAAACTACTCGACAAAAGTTACAAGAGTTTAGACATCATTTCAGAGCGGACAGAACTCTACGATATTGATAAAGCCATCACTGACATTTACGACAATTTAGTTGTATACATTGGAGAAGTAATCCGCAAAAAAGTAAATGGACAATGGAAAATTAATACTGACTTTGAAGACTTCCCGTGTATTGACATTGGACTTAATAATGTTCAATGCATGCCTATCAATATTGTGTGGGATAACTTACACGGGCTTGATACAGTTGACTTTAAAAAGACGATAGGAAATGAAGCTCGACAGGTTGGCTTTAAAGCAAATTTTGAAAGAGAACACGGACAGAAAATTCAACAGTTAATCGGTGGACAGAAAAGCGGCATATAACAAAATGTTTATGCCAGCTGCGGAAGAAGTGTTAAATTGAAGTTTAGTTTTTATATTACGTTTCGGCACGTGGGACAAGATGCAGCTTCGAAAGCCGCAGCCGTCATAAACACATGTCGTTGTGCGCAATATTTTAAATGAAAAAGATTAGTGCCTATTTACTGTTGTTCATCGGACTGACAATCTCTTGTTCAGATAGCCAAAACGACAAATCAGGACTCCTTTGGAGAGTCACTTCTC
>Ga0163144_10028864_pt1 | contig 10678 bp, 9 predicted proteins | sample OliLak19BULKMAT1_FD_123175 | JGI IMG/M metagenome (GOLD analysis project Ga0163144, IMG submission 123175) | Freshwater microbial mat bacterial communities from Lake Vanda, McMurdo Dry Valleys, Antarctica - Oligotrophic Lake LV.19.BULKMAT1 | ecosystem: Environmental > Aquatic > Freshwater > Lake...
CTGCCATCTCCTCGCGAGTGACGGTGAGCGGGATCATCACCTCGACAATCGGGTTCTTGCCCTTCTTGCGCAGCGCCGCGGCGGCGGCCATCAGCGCGCGCACCTGCATGGCGTAAAGGCCGGGCTTCATGACACCCAAGCGCACGCCGCGAATACCGATCATCGGGTTGTGCTCGGCCCACTCTTCGGCCGCAGCGAGTTCGGCGGTTTCGGACTTCGACAAACCACCACCCGACTTCCACCAGTGCTTCTTCGAAGTCGCACGCTTGATGCGGAGTTCCTCGACCGACGGCAAGAACTCGTGCAGCGGCGGATCAAGCAGGCGCACCGTCACCGGCAGGCCATCCATTGCCGCCAGAATCTGTTCAAAGTCGATCTGTTGCACGCGGCCAAGCTCTGCCAGCGCGGCCGTCTCTTCTGCCGGAGTTTCGGCGAGGATCATTCGGCGAACGACGGGCAGCCGATCGGGTGCCAGGAACATGTGCTCGGTGCGGCACAGCCCAATGCCCTCGGCGCCGAGCTTGCGGGCGTTGGTCGCATCTTCGCCGGTGTCGGCGTTGGCGCGCACGCCAAGCTTGCCCTTGCGAATGGCGTCGGCCCACGTGAGGATCTTGTCGAACTCGGGCGGCGGCTTCGCTGCGGCGAGCGCCATCGCACCCAGCATTACTTCGCCACTACCGCCGTCAATGCTGATGACATCGCCTTCGCGGACGACCACATCGCCGACCGAAAACTGTTTGCCATCGATCTTGATCGCGTCGGCGCCGACGATCGCCGGAGTGCCCCAACCGCGCGCCACGACCGCGGCGTGACTGACGAGGCCACCGCGAGCGGTGAGGATGCCTTGGCTGACCATCATGCCGTGCACATCTTCCGGGCTGGTCTCGTTGCGAACCAACACGACCTTTTCACCGCGCTCGTCGGCGCTCACTGCATCGTCGGCCGTGAAGTACACCTTGCCCACCGCGGCACCGGGGGACGCAGCCAAACCCTTGGCGAGCACCTTGCTCTCGCCGGAGAACTGCGGGTGCAAGACCTGATCGAGGTGATCGGCCGCAACACGCATGACCGCCTCGCTCTTGGTGATCGACCACTTCGCGGAGACCTTGCCCTGCGGCGACGTCATGTCGACGGCCATCTTCAGCGCAGCAGCACCGGTGCGCTTGCCGACGCGTGTCTGAAGCATCCACAACTTGCCCTGCTCAATGGTGAACTCGGTGTCGCACATGTCTTTGTAGTGGCGTTCGAGACGAGCGAAGATCGCCAACAACTCGACGTGAATCGTCGGGAAGTGCAGCTTCATGTGGTCGAGTGTCTCGGTGTTGCGAATACCGGCCACGACGTCTTCGCCCTGCGCGTTGATCAGAAAGTCGCCGTACGGATTGTTGTCGCCAGTGGCCGCGTTACGGGTGAAGCCGACGCCGGTGCCGCTGTTGTCGTCGCGGTTGCCGAAGACCATCGTCTGCACGTTGACGGCTGTTCCCAGATCGTGGCTGATGCGCTCGCGTACGCGGTAGGCGATCGCGCGGGCACCGTTCCAGCTGGCAAACACGGCCTCGACCGCACCGCGCAACTGTGCACGTGGCTGCTGCGGGAACGCCTTGCCGGTCGCCTGCTGCACGACCGTCTTGTAGTGGGCACACAGATCCTTCAGTGCCGTCGCGGTCAGCTCGGCATCGGTCTTTACGCCAGTGGCGGCTTTGGCCTGCTCGAGCGGATGATCGAACAGCGCGCCATCGACATTGAGCACAATGCGGCCGTACATAGCGATGAAGCGGCGATAGCTGTCGTAGGCGAAACGCTCGTCGTTGGTGACCTTTGCGAGGCCCTGGACGCTGTCGTCGTTGAGACCCAGGTTGAGGACAGTGTCCATCATTCCTGGCATCGAGAACTTGGCACCCGAGCGCACCGAAACCAAGAGCGGATCGCGTGCATCGCCCAGCTTGCGACCCATCGCCTTCTCGAGCTTGGTGACGTGCGTTGCAATCTCGGCATCGAGACCCTGCGGCCAACCGCCCTTCATGTACGAGCGACACGCATCCGTGCTGATCGTGAAGCCCGGTGGCACCGGCAGCTGCAACACGCTGGTCATCTCTGCGAGGTTTGCGCCCTTTCCGCCGAGCAGGTCCTTGTACTCCATCGGAGGGCGGCGGTGCTTGTGGTTGAACGAATAGACGAGTGGCACAAGGGGCGAGTCTATGGCGGACGCCTTGCGGCGACACTGGTAGTTCGACGGCACACGCCCGTAGGCTCGCGACGTGCCCACCGCTGCGACGATGCGCCTATTCGGCTTCCCGCTACACGTCGGCCGCGGATTCTGGATGTTCATGGCGCTGATCGCGTTCATCAACTCCAATGTCCTCGGTTTGGGTGGCGCGATTGTTTTCGCGGGACTGATTGCCGCATTCACGCTCGTGCACGAACTCGGGCATGCCTTCGCTGCGCGGGCCACCGGTGCGCGCGCGGAAATCTCGCTCGCGTTCATGATGGGGTACGCCTCCTTCACTCCAACCCGCAAGCTGTCGCGTTGGGAGCATGTGGGCATTTCCCTCGCCGGGCCAGCAACGCAGATCATCATCGGCGCCGGTGTCTACCTCGCACTCGGTGGCCCGGCATGGCCGCTTGAAGGATTGACGAACGCTCAGTTCGCGGCGCTGTGGGCTGGCCCAATGATCGGGTTGTTCAACCTGGTGCCGGTGCTGCCCTTTGACGGCGGAAACATCTTCGAACAGGCAATCGGCGCCGTGTTCCCGCGCCAGGCGCGGCGCTTCATGCTGTGGTTCTCGGCGGCAGTCAGTATCGCTGGCCTCGTTGTGGTGACGACTACCCCACGTCTGGCGGGCTTCATCATCTTCACGATTCTTCCGCTGCTCACTGTGGCGCAGATGGTCTTCGGTGACCGCGCGCACGCCAACCGCGCGGCCGGGCAGGAGGCATTTGCGCGTGCGGAGGCTTTGGCCTGGGCGACCGGTGACGTGTCGGCGTTTACGCGCGATCAGGCGCCGTCACCGTGGTTTCGAGCGCATCAGCAGCTCCGGCATGGTCAGCCCGCGCTCGCCAGCCAGGTGTTGCTCGCCGACTTCGCAGCACCAACGCCGGTGAACTGGTGGCCGCCCGACGCCGCGTCGAAGGCCGACCTGCGCGCACTGGTCGACGTATTGCCGCGCCCTCTCCCCCACGGCAGCGTGTTCAGCGACTTTGTGCTCTCGGGAATTCTGCTGCGTCTCGACGATTTCGAAACCGCTGCGCACTACGCGGCCGACGCGTACACCGCGACACGGCCGGCGATGTTCGCTGTCCACGTTGCTCGTGCCGCTGCCGCGCTCGGCGATAACGCAACGGCCGCAGCATGGTTGCGCACGGCGGCCACCACCGCGCCTGCCGGTTCGCTGCAATTCGCGATCGCAGCAGCACCCGAGTTCGGTGCGATGCGCAACGACCCCGCGTACGCGCAAGCCCTCACGCCCTAGCGCCACGTTTCACCATCGCCAGTGCTTCCGTGCCGCACACACTCGTGACGAACCCAACTGCGACGCCATCGAGTGAGTACGGGTCGCCGACAGCGGTGCCGGCCGAAACCGTGACTCGCTGCAGCGACTTCGGTGGTGTGGCACCGCGGCTATCCATCCGCTCGACAAGTTCCTGGCCTGGATAGCAACCCTTGGTGAAGTTGACCGTCACCGGCACAACACCGGTCTCGCCTGGGATCGTTTCACCGGGGACGATCTCGCTGCCCATCGCCGGCCACGCTGCGCCAATGCGGGCCGCCAACAGATCGTCGGCAGAACCAGCCCGTACCTCCACATCAGGACTGGTCGGTGCCTCGCCGAGCAGATCGACGCCGTCTCCCCAACTGGCGAGCCCATCCACATCGGCCGCACCTTCGCCGCGGATCGCGATGCATTGCCACGGCAGATCGGTGATCTCGGCCTTTACGCGAATCTTGAAACGGTTGAGGCGGGCCACCATCACAGAGCCGTAGCCAGCATCAGTGTCGAGCACGAACGAGTCGTCACCCGTGCGCCAGATACGCAACAGCACTTCGATCTTGCCGGTCGGCTGCAATAGAAAGCTCCACAACGAGCTTCCGACGGCTAAAGGCCGGACTTCTTGCGAGAGTTGTGACTGCAGAAATGTCGCCGCGTCGGCACCGACCACTTGCACAACATCGCGGGCGTAGGGAGCCGAGAACACCCTGCCAGTGTCGCACCGGTTGCGCCGCATGCCAAACTGCTGGCGTGGAAACCGACGCATTAGTCCGTCGCGTCACATCGGCGGGGCGACGTTCGCGGCAGGCCTATGGGCTTTCAAGCGCAGCCGCCTCTCCTCGTGGGAGTGCTAGGAACCGTGTTGCTGATCGGCGGCCTGATCAACTGAGCGCGCCGCCCTGTTCCGGGCAGTCATGCGTCGCGCGGCAGGCACGGCCGCGAGCAATGCTGCAGCCTTGTTGCGGCACTCGAGGTCTTCTTCGTCGGGATCGGAGTCGGCAACAACTCCAGCACCTGCCTGAAACGAGGCTCCGTGCGCGCCGACGAACATCGTTCGAATCGCGATTGCGGTGTCGAGGTTGCCGCTGAAGTCGACGTAACCGACCACACCTGCGTACGGACCGCGCTTCACCGGTTCCAGTTCGTCGATCAACTGCATCGCACGGACCTTGGGCGCGCCGCTGACAGTGCCGGCGGGCAGCGTTGCGCGCAACACGTCGATCGGTGTCTTGCCTTCCACCAACTCGCCGCTGACTTGCGAGGTGAGGTGCATCACGTGGCTGTAACGCTCGAGACTCATCAGCTCGTCGACGTGCATCGAGCCGAACTGAGCAACGCGGCCGACGTCGTTGCGAGCAAGGTCGACAAGCATGATGTGCTCGGCCACTTCCTTGGGATTCTCGCGCAGTTCGCCAGCCATACGACGGTCGTCATCGTCGTCGCGCCCACGTCGACGGGTGCCGGCAATCGGGCGACTGATCACCTTGCGACCGCGTACCTGCACCAGCGGCTCCGGCGAACTGCCGGCGATGGTGATTGATGAGTGGCGCAGGAAGTACATGTACGGACTGGGATTGATCTGCCGCAGCACGCGGTAGAAGTCGAACGGATCAGCATCGAGCTGCACGTCGTAGCGCTGCGCGAGCACGACCTGAAAGATGTCGCCAGCAACGATGTGTTCCTTCGCGACCTTTACTGCCTGCTGATACGCACCACCGTCCATCGAGCTACGTACTTCCGGCAATGCTTCGTCGGCCAACGGTGGTTCCATCGCGACAGCGATCAACGGTCGCGAGAGGTCTGCGATCGCGCGTTCCACTCGAACACACGCGGCGTCATACGCGGCATCAACTCCTGCCGAGTCCAGTCCCAACACCGGAGTACTCTCGATCAGGTACACGCGCTGACGCCAGTGGTCGAAGGCGGCCAGCGAACCAATGATGCTCATCACGGCGTCTGGGAACTGCCGATCGTCGTGCGGCGCATCGGGTAGGTGCTCGATTTCGCGCACGACGTCGTAGCCGAGGAAGCCCATCACGCCGCCCTGCAACGGAGGCAGCTCGGCCATGATCGGCGCGCGGTAAGCAGCGATCAACGCGTCGAGTGCGACGAGCATCCCGCGATCGAGCGGAACGTCCGCCGTCAGCGCCGTGCCGGTGAGGGCGATGCGACCGTCGCGCAACTCGAGTGTGGCGACCGGGTTGCGGCCCACAAAGCTGTACCGCGCCCAACGCTCGCCGTGCTCGACGGATTCGAGCAAGAAGCCCTCGCCGTCGCCGACCAGCTTCAGGTACGCGGCCACCGGTGTCTCCAGGTCGCCCAACACTTCGGACCACACCGGAACCACCGTGTGGGCGACGGCAAGCGCACGAAACTCTTCCAGACTCGGCCGCATCAGTCGTTCACTCATCTGTCGTGCGTTGTCGGTCGTTCAGTTACAAGTACAGGCCGGTGCTGGCTTCGATGCGCGTCGCCGCCACCGCGTGCAAGTCGCGTTCGCGCAGCATGATGAAGTCGGCACCGCCGACCTCGACCTCGTAGCGATCCTCGGGGCTGAACAACACGCGATCGCCAACTTCGGCGCTGCGCACGTTTTGGCCGAGTGCAACAACCTCTGCCCAGACCAAACGCTTGGAGATTTGTGCTGTAGCGGGAATCAGGATGCCGCCGGTTGAACGACGCTCACCATCGCGCTCAGGTATACGCACCAGCAGCCGATCATTAAGCATCTTGATCGGGAGTTTCTGATCATCCAACGCCACCTCGGCAGGGTACCGTCGGGGCATAACGTCCCCAACGGGACGAGAAGGGATGTCCATCGTGCGCAATCCCCTGTCGGTGGCTGCAGTCGGTTTCACGGCGCTCGCGCTTTTCGCCGCATGCAGCGACGACGCTGGCACCGCCAGCACTATGCCTGACGGAGCGACCACAACGGTCTTCAACGCGGACCCAGCGCGAACAACAACGACGCTGCAAGTCGATACGCCGACGACGTTCATCGCCAACTGCGCACAAATGCCCGAAGCCGCGGCCATCTCAGCGATCGTCGGCATTCCGTTGGCCGACGGCCAAGTCGTCGCAGCCGGCACGTGCCAATACGTCGGGCTCAACGAACAGAACCGCGTGATCACTCTCGGCCTGCTCTTGGACCTCGGCGATCAGGCGACGTTCAACGATCTGCAGCTTTCACTCGGCGCCAGCGCGCCACTCAACGATCCGACACTGGTGAACGCGATGATCGATCCCAGTTCGCTCGTGTACATCAACACCAACGGCGCGATCTACACGGTGCTCACCCTCATCACCGACGCAACGCCAGCCGAACAGGTGCCAATGTCAGCCGCCGTGCTGCACCTCTGGCTGGGCGTCTAGTCGTTGGGTGTCTAGTCGTTGGGCGTCGAGCCCTGCGAGCGGCGAGAGCGACGCTCGACGGTGGCCGACGGTGCCGAGTTAGTCAGCGCCCCGACCAAACCGACAATCGTTTCCACGGTCGGACGTTCTCCCCGGGTGTGACCGTCGATTGCATCGCGCATCGCGGCCACGTGTGTCGGCGTCGTGCCGCAGCATCCGCCGACGATTCGCGCACCACCGTCGATCGCCGTGGTCGCGTAACGCGCCATCAGTTCTGGCGTGCCCGAATACACGATCTCGGTGCCCTCGAAGTGCGGCACGCCACAGTTGCCTTTCGTCACGAGCGGAAGAACGCATCCCTGCATCTCAAGCAACGAGACGAGAATGTCGGGTGCGCCGACACCGCAGTTGGCGCCCATCGCCAGCGGAGCTACCGGCTCGACCGCGAGCACGTCGGCCAGGTTGCCCGGCATCAGGCCCATCATCGTGCGCCCGGCCGTGTCGAACGAGCAGGTCGCGACATACGGCAACCCGACGGCGATTGCCGCCGTGGCTGCCGCGTGCACTTCCTCGGGCGACGACATCGTCTCGATCCATGCGACGTCAGCACCGCCGTCTTTCAAGCCGCGAATCTCTTCGGTGAATGAGGCGACCGCGTCGTCGTGGGTGAGCAGCCCAAGCGGCTCGAACAACTCGCCGGTCGGACCGACTGAGCCAGCTACTACGACTGGCCGCGACACCGAGTCGACAACCTTGCAGGCGAGTTCGGCGGCGGCGCGGGCAAGTTCGTACGTGCGGTCTTGCGCCTTGTGCAGCTTCAAGCGCTGCCGGTTGCATCCGAACGTGTTGGTGAGGATGATGTCGGATCCAGCTTCGATGAACTGCCGATGCAGATTCATCACTTCGTCGGGTCGCTCGACCGTCCAGAACTCCGGCGGATCACCCGACATCAACCCGGCAGCGAAGAAGTTCGTGCCGGTGGCGCCATCGGCGAGCAAGACTCGCCCGGTGGCTAATAGGTCGGAGAGGGAAGCGCGCATCGGGTGAAGGCTAACGCCGACTGCACGTCGCCGACCGTCATCACTTCGCTCGCATCAAGCCGTGACCGCTTCGATGCGAGCCTTCACCTCGGGCGTCAGACGGGCGACGACATCAAGCGCGGCGAAGTTCTCGACAACCTGGCTCGGCCGACTTGCACCGGTGATCACCGTCGACACGCGTGGGTTGCTCGCGCACCAGGCGATTGCCAACTGGGCCAACGAGCAATCCAGCTCGGCGGCGATCGGGCGCAGCAGCTCAACCTTCTGCAATGCAGCCGGGTCGGTCACCCGGCCAGCGAGCCATTCGTAGCCCGGCAGCGCGCCACGGCTGTCGTCGGGGACGCCGGCGTTGTACTTGCCGGTCAACAGGCCACTCGCCAGCGGGCTCCAGATAGTGGTGCCCAACCCAATCTCGTCGTACAGCCGGGCGTACTCGAGCTCGACCTTGCTGCGCGCGAACAGGTTGTACTGCGGCTGCTCCATCACCGGCTTGTGCAGGTGATGGCGATCGGCAATGTGCCACGCAGCGCGAATCTCGTCGGCCGCCCATTCGCTGGTTCCCCAATAGAGGACCTTGCCTTGACTGACCATGTCGCTCATCGCCCACACCGTCTCTTCGATGGGCGTGTTCGGATCGGCGCGATGGCAGAAGACGAGATCGATGAAGTCCAACTGCATGCGCTCAAGCGAGTTGTCGATCGCCTGGGACAAATACTTGCGATTGAGCGTGTTGCGCATGTTGCGCATGTTGCCGTGGACGCCCCAGAAGAACTTCGTGCTGACAACAAACGCCTGTCGCGCCCAACCGAGCTGCTTGAACACACGGCCCATCTGCGCCTCGCTGCCACCGCCCGCGTAAGCCTCGGCATTATCGAAGAAATTGCAGCCGCTGTCGAACGCAGCCTGCATGCACTCGGTAGCCAGGTCGTCGCCGAGCTGGTTGTCGAAAGTGACCCAACTTCCGAAGGAGAGCACTGAGACCTGTAAGCCGCTGCGACCGAGTCGGCGGTACTGCATCTTGGTAGCCATGACGCGCAGCGTACCCGTGGCGCCAATGAGGCAACGTGGCCGAGCTAGCTCGCCAGCGCAGTGCGCAGTGCTGCCAGCTCGGCAATTCCCGCGCTACCGACACCGCAGCAGCCACCGACGATGCGCGCGCCCGCCGCCAGCCAGGACGGAACAAGCCCAGGAATCTCGGCGCTGCGCGTCGTACTCGACCAATTGCGGTGATCTTCGTCCCAGTGCGCCCCATGATTCGGATACGCGACGAGCGGAACCGCGACGGACAGGCTGCGCAACAGTGGTTCGATGAATTGTGGGGCCGTGCAGTTCACCCCGACAGCGTCGACGTCGCCAACCACTCGACCAACGGCATCCGCGAGCGCCTCGCCACCACACACGCGCTTCTCGTCTTGGCAGCTGAACGACACCCACGCAGGAGTCGACGTCAGCGACCTCAGCACACTGACGATGATCTCCGCCTCAACACCCGTCGGAATAGTTTCAATCGCGAAGAGATCGGGGCCAGTATCGACCAACACTTCCAGCCGCGCCCGATGGAATGCGCGCACTTGCGCCCAACTGGCTGCGTAGCGACCGTGGTACTCGCTACCGTCAGCGAGGCAGGCGCCGAAGGGGCCGATCGAGCACGCAACGATCCCTGCACCACTCGCTCGCGCCACCGCAGTTGTCGAAGCCAGTACGCGACGGGCGGCTGCAGGCTCGAGTCCCGCCGCCACGATCCCTGCTTCGCTTGCTTGGTAGCTGGCGGTGATGATCACGTCTGCTCCGGCGTCGACGTAGCGCCGGTGCGCGTTGGTGATGATGTCTGGGCGATCGACCATCGGCGCCGCAGCCCACAGCGGGCCGATCGGCAACTCGCCCAACTCCTCCAGCGCAGTGGACAACCCGCCATCGAGAACGGTGAACGGCCGTCGCGATATGACGGGCGACAACTCGGGTGCGAAGACATCGCGCAACTCGGGCGACATCTTGGACACCGCGTCACGTTACCCGTGCCGCGTTGCCGCGTTGGCGCGTACGCGAGGATGCATCATGCCGGAGAACCCCCCTCACTCAGCGACAGCTTCCCTGGCCGTCATGGCCGAGCACGTCGAGAGGTATCAACAAGAAGTGGCCGAGTTCGTACCGGTCTACCAACTACATCAGCGCGACGACGTCGTCACCGCGCTTGTGGAGGCCGAGCGCGCCCTGCGCACAGCAGCGCGATGCCTGCGCCGATCGGCGAAGTTGGCCGACACGACGCATTGAGTTGGTCAGCCCAAAAGGTCACTGTGGGTGAAAAAGCGGCGACGGCCCCTCACGGGGCCGTCGCTCAGCGATGCCAGGCGGCGGATCCCGGCATCGCACGCAAACCAGGTGGCGGGAACCTGGTTGGTGAGGTCACTATACACGTTCGCAAAACCCGCGCAACCGGCCACGCAGCGTGGCATTACGTGCCCGTGACGACACGAACTATGTGCGCGACCGAGGCAAAATTGACGACGGACACACGTCTTGCAGAGTGCACTGGCCGCACAACGGTTTCTTCGCCGCGCAGACTCGCCGCCCGTGCAAGATCAGTCGCAGGCTGAAGTCGCCCCACTCCGAGGGCGGCAGGTAGCGACCAAGTTCGGCTTCCACCTTCACCGGGTCTTCCTGTGCCGTGAGACCGAGTTTGCGACTCAGGCGCCCGACGTGAGTGTCGACCGGTAGGCCCGGCAATTTGAACGCGACGCTGCGCACGACGTTCGCGGTCTTGCGACCGACACCGGCAAGTGTGACCAGATCCTCCAACGC
>Ga0163144_10028866_pt1 | contig 10677 bp, 10 predicted proteins | sample OliLak19BULKMAT1_FD_123175 | JGI IMG/M metagenome (GOLD analysis project Ga0163144, IMG submission 123175) | Freshwater microbial mat bacterial communities from Lake Vanda, McMurdo Dry Valleys, Antarctica - Oligotrophic Lake LV.19.BULKMAT1 | ecosystem: Environmental > Aquatic > Freshwater >...
AAACGGCGTCGACGGCGTTTTCGTAGCGGGCGGAACCGTTGACGGTGCCGATGGTCGTCTCGCCTTGCCAATCGACGGTGCCTTCGTTGCGCCAGGGTGCGGCCGCCTTCGAGAGTGACCCAGCCGAAGCTGTCGGGGATGGTCAACACGGCGTCGGTTTCGATAAGGGTCATTCCGCCGCCGGTCATCGTGCCGGCGGACCAGGTCATGGCGTTGAGGATGGAAAGCGTACCGGTGCCGGAAAGTGTGCCGTAGTCTTCGAGGGACAGGTTCTCGACGGAGACGGCATAGTTGGCCTTGAGTTCGCCGTTGTACACGCGGAGCAGGCCGTCGCCTTCGATGGAAGTTCCGCCGGCCAATTCGACGATGCCGTTGACGGACAGTTCGCCGCCGGCGCCGATGGTCACGAGTCCGTCCAGGGTTCCGGCCGCTGCGATAACGAAGGTGGCCCCAGGCCCGACAGTCAAACTGCCGTCGACGGTGAATTGGCCCTCAACGAGCGACCATCCCGCGGAAACGCTGAGGGAGCCGTTAACGATGAGGGGATCCATGGACATCAAGCTGTTGACGGCCAGGTTCCCGTTCAGGATTTTAGTCTGCGGTGTACCGGCGATGCTGACATCATCGTTGACGCCGGGCAAAGTGTCGCTGTCGTAATTCAGGGGATCGAGGACGGAAACGCCGTCTCCGCCGCCGTCCCACCAAACGTAGGCGGGGGTGATGCGGTCTTCCAATTGTTCGACGCGCAGGCATGTACGGACGGAGGACGGAGCGCGGACGCTTAAGCGGGACATATTGGCACTCCGAAAGAATTGATGGACGCGAACCACCCGGCGAAGAAGCCGAGTTTCTTCACGCTTGCCAACCAGAAGCGGGCGAGGAGTGCATCTGGAAGAGTGAATGGACTGTAAACGACGATTAGGCGGATTGCAAGAGGGGAATTGCAAATTCTACAATTTTTCGGGCGTCAAACGGTTAACCTCTTTATTTCCGCCAAGTTTTGCTTACTAACCGCGAAAAGTACGGTCCAAAAAATGCCAAAATGCGTCGCCCCGGTAAAGCGAATCAAATCTAGCGATATTAACGCCTGCATGCGACTTTGCCGGCGTCCGGCGCGGGAATCGGCTGGAAGCTCCCTTGCCAAGGTTTCCTTGGCTGTCATCATTAGGGTGACGGCATATCGACGCTTTCCTTGACAAGTCTGGGTGTGCGACACAAACTGACACAAAGACGGAGATCGGCCCGAAGAACGCCTCTAGCCAATCGCCCCTGTTTTGCAGGGCCTCCTTCCCCGCCGCCGCCCAGGAACGGATATCCCTCATGGCTTTGATCCCTTCTCAGCGCCCCACGCGCGAATGGCCTCTCTTGATCCTGACACTGGGACTGGTGGGGATCATCTGTTTTCCGCTTTGGCAGGCCTTCGGCGGCAACGTCCTGGAAGATTACGCGCAGTGGAATTCCGAACGCTGGGCCCGGCTCTTATTGGGTCCGGAACAGATCGCGTGCTACTGCTGCTTCGTCTGGGCCGGCTTCATCCTCATGAGCCGGGCCATGGAAGTGCGCCGGCAACGCCAGGGCTTCACGCTCGGGTTCCTGCCGACCGATGAGGGCGCCCGGATTCTGCCGGAGGACGCACGGCCCATTCAGCGCAAGATCAGCCAGATCACGTCGCAACGCGGGCCGTTCATTCTCGCCAATATGGTGCGCGTCGCCCTGGGTAAATTCGCGCTCAGCCGCAATGGGCAAGACGTGCCCGAGGCGATTCGCACGCAGGCCGAGGTCGACCAGGGCCGGCTTGTCTCGTCCATGTCGATCATCAACTATCTCGCCTGGGCGATCCCCGCCATCGGCTTTTTTGGAACCGTGCGCGGCTTGGCGGGCAGCATGACGATCGCGGAACAAGGCGGCGAGCAGGTCCGCATCGCCACCCGCCATCTGACCGTCGCGTTCGATTGCACGCTCGTCGCACTGGGCCTGAGCCTGATCGTCATGTTGTTCATCCACGTCATCCAGCGCGAGGAAGATGCCCTCGTCATCGACTGTCAACAATTCTGTCTGGAACATCTCGTGAATCGCCTTTACGAACCGGAGTCGCTCGGTGACAGCCTCGCGTCGTCTTCGGTGCTTCGTCATCCCCATTCCCATCCCACAAGCATGACGGAGAGTTACCCGCAATGACACTGGTTGGCCTGGATTTGAATGATGGCCGGGCGTGCGCCGTGCAGGGCAGCCAGGGAGATTTTCCCGCCGCGCTGCCGTTGGGGGCGGACGCGGAGATCTTGCCTCTCACGCTTTGCCTGGAAGGCAGACAGATCGAGGTGGGCCGCGTGGGAGAAAAGCTGCGCCGACGCCTGCCGCATCTGACCTGCCACGGCTACTTGCCGCGTCTGGGGGAAACGCACCGCTGGAGCGCGGGCAAGCACTCGCTCGATAGCATGCAGGCGCTCGAGACGTTCTGGCGCGCGCTGCCCCGGACGATCGGCACGCGCAATGACATCGTGCTTGCGTTGCCGGGATATTTGTCGCGCTGGCAGTGCGATCAAGCCCGGCATCTCGCCTTGAAGGCGGGGCTGAACGTGATGGGTTCACTGCCCGCGCCGCTCGCGGCCGCCCTGTCGAGTTACGCGGATCAACAGTGGACGGACAGCGTCGTCGTCGTCGATCTGGATGAGCATGCGTTGTGTCTGGCGCTCGTCGACGCGACCGGAGCGAGCGCGCATCTGCGCGAAGTGCGCCAGTTTCCGCAACTGGGCGGACACGCCTGGCGCGAGCGGCTTATCAATGCCGTAGCGGATTGCTGCGTGCTCCAGACTCGCCGCGACCCGCGCGACTGCGGCCAAGCCGAGCAAGGCATCTACGACCAACTCGATTTCCTGACAGGGGCCTGTGTGCAAGGGCGCCTGGCCCAACTTACCATCGGCGGGAGCAGCTGGTTCCAGAACTTGGTGATCGCGCCGGAGGAAACGACGGCCTTCTGCGGAAATCTGGTGCGGCATGCGGTGCGGGAGATCAAGCACATGCTCACCAGCCTGGGAGAGCATGCGCCGCAAGCGGTGCTGTTGACGGCCAACGTCGGGCGCCTGCCCGGCTTGACAGCCGCGATATCGAGATTGGTGGACAACACGGCGGAGACGCCCGCGGGCGGCTCGAATCGACCGCCCAGCGATGACGACTTCGGCATCAATCTGTTGCAAGACAGCGGCGAAGACGGCTGCGGCGTGTTCACGTTGGCGCGCGGCGCCGCTGCCCAAGGCGCCTATGGGTTGGCGGCGGCGTTTCAGCGCGGCGATTTGCCTCACGAGCATCTGGAGGCCGTGGCGCCCCTGCCGATTCCTTGGCCTGCGGAAGTGGGACCGGCCCGGCTTACCTGCCAGGGCAATACCTTCACTCTGGACGGCTCCACCTTCCTCATCGGCACCCAACCCGGCTGCCAACTTCTCGTCGACGCCAAGCGGCATCCGGACGCGACGGCACGGCACTGCGAGATCTACTTCGATCATCGCACCTATGTCCTCTTCAATCGCGCCGCGGAGGGCACGCGCGTCAACGACGCGATCATCACCGGCACCGCGGTCTTGTACCCCGGCGACCGCATTCATCTGGGCGGCAGCGGGCCCGTCATCAAATTCCTCGGAGGCCGGGCATGATCATCCGCCACCGCACGCCGAGCATCTTCAGCATCTACATGGTCGACGTGCTCTGCTGCGCTCTGGGATGCGTCATTCTCCTTTGGCAACTCTATCACGCCGAATCGGAGGAACAGACCGCCGCCGCCCGCAACGCGTTGTCGAAGCTGGCAAAGGCGGACATCGACATCAACGATTTGAAGAGTGAACGCGACGGCCTCAAGGACGAGTTGGACTCGACGACCAAGGAAAAGGTCCGCGTCACCTTAGAACTGGACGGCATTCGCGACAAGCTGGATCGAGAGGCGAAACTCGCCCTCGTGTTGCAAAGCGAACTCAACGCGCTGCGAAAAACGCACCGGACGGCCGAGGCGTTGTTGGCGTCGCTCAAGGTCGATCACGCCGCCCTGCTCAAGAAAAGCACGCTCACCAGCACGGAGTTGGCCGAGAGTCTTAAGGCGCACGCGGAAGTCATCGCCAAGGCTGCGACACTGGAAAAGCGTCTGACGGCTCTGGAGAAAGAATTGAACCTCAAGACGCTGGAAGCGCGCTTGAGCGCGGACAAGTCCGACCTAAACGCCAAGATGGTCGAGGATGCCGCGGCGCGGGCCAAACAACTTGAGAAGCTGATGGCGGAGCTCAAAGCATCCGGGAAGGAAGGCCTCGCCAAGCTCAGCGTCAGCGACCTGCGCATCAAGCTCTTGATCCAGCAACTCGCGCTGAGCCAACGCGATTTGTCATCCAGCGGCAAACGCATCGAGGAGCTACTGTCGAAGCAAGATCTGCTCACGCTTAATTTGCTTGCGTCGACCAAGGACTTGGCCGCCCTCAAGGAGGCGGCCGACCGCCGTTTCGAGGGCATCACGCTGGAAGGCAAACGCATTATCTTCCTCATCGACATCTCCGGGAGCATGGTCCTCGTCGATCGCAAGACGCCGGACGCGACGAAATGGCCCAAAGTGGTCCAGGCGATCGAGCGAGTCGCGTCGAGTCTCGTGAACGTCGAGTCGTATCAGGTCGTCGTATTCTCGTCGAAGGCGCAGTATTTGTTGGGAGACGGATCGCGCTGGGAAGCATACGACCGTGCGACCTCGCCCAAACGCATCGGCGACGCCCTGCGGGAGCTCAAACCGGACGGCGGCACGAATCTCTACGCGGGACTGGAGAAAGCGTTCGAGTTTCGCAAGCAAGGACTCGACACGCTGTTCGTATTCTCCGACGGCCTGCCCACCGAAGGCCCCGGCCTGACCGTGGACGACGCCAAACTCACCGACCCCCAACAATCCGCCATCCTTGCTCGCCACATCCGCACCCAACTGACCGATCGCTGGAACTACCCCATCGCCGGCAAACGCGTCCGCATCAACGCCGTCGGCTTCTTCTTCGAAAGCCCCGACGTCGGCGCCTTCCTCTGGTCCCTGGCCCGCGAAAACGAAGGCAGCTTCGTGGGGATGAGCCGGCCGTAGTCAAAAGGCAGAACCATGGAAACCTATCTAAAAACCGAGCATCCCCACATCTTTCAACGTGAATCGGTATGCGGCGGGGAACCGATCATAGACGGGTTGCGCGTTACGGTACGCCATGTCGCCACCCTCTACCTCCGCGGCGAAACGGCGCCCGCGATAGCCGACGCCCTCAACATTACCGAGGCGCAAGTGTTTCACGGCCTAAGCTATTTCTTCGACCACCGTGAGGAAATAGCGGAACTCATTACTCGCGAAGAGCAAGCCCATGCCGGATTCGGTGCTATCTGAAGACCCGTTGCTGCGGCTTTATCTCGATCGCCATATCAAAAAGCAATTGGCAATCGATCTTCGTAAGCGTGGGTTTGATGTTTTGCCAACCGAAGAGGCCGGCATGGACACGGCGCCGGATGAAGATCAGCTTGAGTTTGCCGCCAAGGAAAAACGGGCGCTTCTTACCTTCAACATCCGCGACTTCGCCCCCTTGCATGAGCAATGGTCCGCCACCGGCCGTTCGCATGCCGGCATCATAGTTTCCCAGCAACTCGGCAGCCGTCAATACGGCATGTTGCTGGCTCGCATGTTGCTGGCTCGAATGCTTCGTCTGCTCAGTCATTTTTCCGCGGAGGATCTGAAAAGCAACTTGGTTCACCTGGAGCAATTCAAGTGATGCGAAACCTCTTTTTGGCGCCGATAAGCGCGGATTAGTGTTTCCCGATTCGGATTCCCCGTTTTCTCGTTCTCGTTCGCTGCGTGATCTGGTAATTTAGATCCAGATTCGCGTCCTCTTCTCTCTCCGGAAACGAAATCATGCTCGGCCTCAATCTTCAGGGCGGCGTGCGGCATTGTGATGGGGTGTCGCGGCGGGAGGCGCTGAAAATCGGCGCGTTGGGGTTGGGGTCGCTCGGGTTGCCGACGTTGCTGCATTCGCGGGCGGCGGCGAGCGTGGGGCGGGTCGCGCCGCGGGCGCGGTCGGTCATCATGCTGTTTCTTTCGGGCGGGCCGTCGCATTTGGATATGTTCGATTTGAAGCCGGAGGCGCCGGAGGAGATACGGGGTACCTTTCGACCCATCGCGACCAATGTTCCGGGCGTCCAGATCAGCGAGCATTTGCCGGGGATGAGCCGAGTCGCCGATAAGTGTTGCATCGTTCGCTCGATGCGGCATCCCAATGGCAATCATCCGGCGGCGTCGTACTGGATGATGGTGGGAAGCCCGATGACGCGGGTGGCGCCGCAAGCGGTGACGATGAGCCGAGAGGATCGGCCTCATCCCGGCGCGGTGTTGGCGAAGTTTCGGCCTTTGTCCCGGAATCTGCCCGCGTGGGTGATGGCCCCGGAGGCGATCTCGCCGGTGGGTCCGGAGCGGCCGGGGCAGCACGCCGGGTTTTTGGGAGCGGAATTCGACCCCTACCGCGTCAACAGCGATCCGAACTCGCCGGACTTCTCTCCCGGCGCGCTCGATCCGGGACCGGGACTGGACGCGGCACGCATGGATGTCCGCCGACATCTGCTCGCGGAAGTGAGTCGAACCGCCCGGCATCTGGAAGCAACAGCGGCGGGGCAAATCCTCGACCCCTACTTCACCCGGGCGTTCGATCTGGTTTCGTCGCCATCGGCGCAGCGTGCGTTCGATATTCAGCAAGAGCCGGAACCGGTGCGGCGCCGCTATGGTCGACACGTCTTCGGACAATCGACGCTCTTGGCGCGACGTCTGGTCGAAGCGGGCGTGCGCCTGGTCCACGTCAACTGGGTACGGCACGACAACGGCTCGGGCGGACAGGGCTACGACAGCCATCGCGATCATCTCGCCTGGTCGCGCACGGAACTCCAACCGCCGACCGACGCGGCCTTCTCGGCACTCGTAGAGGATCTCTCCGAACGCGGCCTGCTCGACGAAACCCTGGTCGTGATGATGGGCGAGTTTGGCCGCACGCCGCGCTTCAACACCAACGGCGGCCGCGATCATTGGCCCCATTGCTTCTCGGTCGTCCTCGCCGGCGGCGGCATTCGCGGCGGCATGACCTTCGGCTCGTCCGACCGCACCGGATCGTATCCGACCTCGCATCCCGTCACGCCGCAAGATTTGACGGCGACAATGTATCACCTCCTGGGCATCGACCCGCACGCGCTGATCCATGACCTGACGAATCGGCCGTTTCCGATTGCGGACGGGACGCCGATCGCGGGGATTTTGGCGTGACCGAGATTTGGACACCTGCGACGTCGACATGCTTTTGCGGTGTGAATGCGAGGGAGACCATTCTCGCGAGCGATCCGCAAAAACATGCCACCCAAGATAAACATGCACGCCATGGGTGGCATGCTTTTCGGGATCCCACACATTCGCAAGATACCTCGCGAAGACACCCGAAAGGCATGTTCGCTCGTCCCAAGGCAAGGACCACGATTTGGAACCTGCTTTTTGGATGAAGATCGTGCGAAACCGCACGAACGTAACAATCGCCTCGCCCTTGCTAGCGCTGCGGACTCGGCGGTTCAGAATGCGCCGAATCGAGGACGTCGAGCACGAACTGGGACCAGGTCTCGAACGTCGCGCGTTCGGCTTTCAGGTCGGCGAGCGCGCTGAAGCCCGACGAAGCGAGGGCTTCGTCGCGGCGGCGGACGAGGGGGGCGTCGAGTTCCAGGAGGTGGACGATGCCGAGGTGGACTTTGCCGACGGGGAGGGAATCGTCGTTGATGAGGCCGATGCAGGATTCGCGGTAAGGGCTATCGACGAAGACTTCCTCGGTGAGTTCGCGGAGCATGCCCTGGCGGTAGGCGTCCGCGCCGGGTTGATGGTCGATGGGATTGATGTGGCCGCCGATGCCGACGGAACGGAGGGCGGCGAGACGCTTTTCATTGCCGGCTTTGCCGCGCGTGTAATGGAAAAGCTGGTCGCCGCAGCGGAGGACGAGGTAAGGGATGATCTGTTTGAAGGAGGGATCGTCCTCGGCGGCGGGGCGGGGCAGGAAGCGGAGATGGCGTGGATCGAGCAGGCGGGGGAGATAATGGTCGATGTCGCGATGAAAGCCCTGGAAGAGGCCGGCTTCTTGAAGGACGGACGTGGGCGTCACCAATACATGTTCAACTTCCATCGCTGCCTCGTTACTTTTTGGCTGCCTTGTCGGCATTGCTCCACATCGCCCGGCCGTGCAAGCGGATGCCGGCCATGGTCCAGGGATCTTGCACGACGACGAACGCGGCGACCTCGGCGGTCTTGAGGCGGCGCTCGGCGGGGTCCATCGGGGCTGGGCCAGGCGGGCGCTGAACGTTCCCGCCCCATAGGTAGTAGCCATGGAGTCGAATGCCGATCATGGCCCAGGGATCCTGGACGGCAACAAAGCCGGCAACTTCCGCCGCTTTCAGGCGGCGCTCGACCGGATCGAGCGTGGGTGCGAAGAAGACATTGAAAAAAAACACGATCGCAACCAAACCAACGAGGAGGATTCCGGCAAGCTTGAGGGTTTCTTTGCTGTCGCGGCGTTGGAGGAGCGAGTTGAGGCTGGCCTGGTCGTTGTGTTCGGCGGCGCGCTGGAGAGCGAGTTCGTAGCCGCTGCCGGGGTATTCGCAGGCCATGTCTTCGGTGGCATAGCCTTCCAGACGTTCCAGGAGATTGAGGCGAGGCAAGACCATCACGTCGAACTGCAACGCGCCGGAGTAAGCGAAGGTGGCCGGGTACAATCGGCCGCGGGTGCGATTGGGCAGGAGCGTCCACAGGCCGCGCACGAGGTCGTTGTCGGGTGTCTTGCGTTCGAAGACGAGCTTGCCGCCGTCGACGAGGATTTGGGCGCCGCCCAGGAGAGCGGGGCTTTCGGAGTTTTCGGGAGTGCGTTCGAAGTCGAGGGATTCGGGGTCGTCGCCTTCCTTGAGGGCGTGCGCCTTGACGCGCTTGAGGACGGCCTGGATCTGGGCGACGCTGCGAGCCGGCAGGGGCAAGTCGATCCAGGTAAGGGTCGCGAGGTCGCCCCGTTTTTCCCAGTCGGGAGCAAGGCGATCAGCGATGATAAAGGGATCGCCCAGTTGGGATTCGTATGCTTTGCGCTCGATCACGAGGAAGCGAAAGGCGAGAAACTTCTCGTCGCGCCCCGGTTGGTCGGCCACTTGCACGATGGCGATGTGCTTTTTCCCCAGCGGCTGCACGAAGAGCGCGGCGGGACAGGGGACGCCGGTCAGGCGTTCGCCGAAGCCCGCGAGGATTCGCTGGACTTCGGGAAGCCAGGCGTCCTGAAAGCCGGGAGAGCGGGCGAGTGGGGCCGATGCGGAACCGGCGTGGAACAAGGCTTGCTCGATGACGATTCCCGACATGTCCGATCCGTGCGGCGAGTTTGTCTTGCCGGTCCATTGAGAGGGGCGGAAACGATTCCCGTGAGTATTCTATTGTGAACGGAAGAAGTTGCCTCCATGATGATGAAAATGAATAACCAGACAAGCCGCGCAAGCGAGTTACGAAAGAGCGAGGATGAGAATGCGTGAATCTCACGCGCGGGAGTGGAGCGATCGACGGCAGCGCCTTGCGTGGTGGCTCTTGCTCGCTCTGGCGCTTTTGGGAACGGTGCTCTTGCACGGTTGTCACGGCGAAGACGAGGATCACGAGTTGTTTCGAGGCGTCGCGCCGGAGAGCGTGTGGATCGTGAATTGAACTAGACACGCAGCGCAAGCGGCGTGCGGATCATTTCGACAACAGCGGCAGCCGCTTGCGCGGCTTTTCTGGTAGGGTCTTTTTGAGGAGTTTGTTTTGAGCAAGAATCAACTTTCGCATGACGTCTACTTTACACTGAACGACAACTCCGACGCGGCGAAGACGCGGCTCGTGGAGGCGTGCAAGAAGTATTTGTCGGGACATCCCGGAACCGTCTTTTTCGCATGCGGCACGCTCGCCAAGGAGCTCGATCGCGACGTCAACGATCTTGGCTTCGAGGTAGCGCTGCACATCGTCTTCGACGGCATGGCGTCGCATGACGCTTATCAGACCGCGCCGCGCCACGATCAGTTCATCGCGGAGAACAAGGACAACTGGAAGACGGTGCGGGTGTTTGATTCGATTGTTGAGACGGTGTGAGTGGGGCAGAAACAGAAACGCCGCGCTACTAGAAACGCCGCGCGAGCGGCGTGCGTCATCCCCCCTCACCCCGGCCCTCTCCCCCGGAGTACCGGGGGAGAGGGAGCAACGCATTGCTGGCGCAATGCTTCATAAAAGGGGTCAAGTGATGAAGTCGGTTTTGTCGCTAATTGTGTTTCTCACAATGACGTCGTCGGCGTTTACACAGGAACCCAAGGCCGGCGGGCCGGGCAAGCCGTTGTCGCCTGAGGCGGCGGGCAAGGCGTTTCACTTGCCGAAGGGGTTGAAGATCGAACTGGTGGCGTGCGAGCCGAACGTTGAGAGTCCGGTGGCGATGACGTTCGATCCGCAGGGACGGCTTTGGGTTGTCGAGATGCGCGATTATCCGAACGGGCCGCCGCCGGGCAAGCCGGGGACGGGCCGCATTCGCATCCTCGAAGACAAGGACGGCGACGGCTTCTTCGAGAAGAGTTCGATCTTCGCCGAGAATTTGCTTTTCGCCAACGGCCTGATGCTCTGGAAGGACG
>Ga0163144_10028867_pt1 | contig 10677 bp, 8 predicted proteins | sample OliLak19BULKMAT1_FD_123175 | JGI IMG/M metagenome (GOLD analysis project Ga0163144, IMG submission 123175) | Freshwater microbial mat bacterial communities from Lake Vanda, McMurdo Dry Valleys, Antarctica - Oligotrophic Lake LV.19.BULKMAT1 | ecosystem: Environmental > Aquatic > Freshwater > Lake...
GATCGCGGACTCGGCTGGTGCGTGCCGTGGGCGAATTTCGGCGCCACAATCGCGCACGTCACGCAGGAGTCAGCCGGAGGCTTGCGCCAGCGCGGACGCGACGCCCAAGCCTGGGTCCTGCGCGAGTTCGCCTGGGAGCGGGCCGCGATCACGCTCACGCGTTTCTACACCGGCCTGTTGCAGTCCGACCGATGAGTCTCTTCGGCTCCCGTCCGCCGACCGACGCAGCGCTGAAATACGCGCGCGGCGTCAGTCCTCGCCCACCCGGTGGAAACACCCGGATCACGCTGCTGGAATGGGCGACGCTCGCTCACGTTTCCATGCTGATGCTGGCGCTGACCTGGGGCTTTGGAGGCGGGGCGGAAGGGCTGCGGCTCTATTTTGGCTGGTTCGGCGCCCTCGGCGCGCTCCTCACCCTGCGGGCTGCCTTCGAGCAGGAGCAGGAGGAAGCCGGTCGCATCCGCGCCCTGCGTTGGCTGTGGCCGATGGCAGCGTTCAACGTTTTCGTGCTCGCGGGCACGCTGAATCCCAGCCTCAAGGAGCTGACGTTCGACGGCGAAACGGTGCTGGCCCACACCGGCGCCCGGAGCGGCTGGCCCAGCTCCGCCCGCCCTCACCTAGCCTGGCCCGCCCTGCTGCTCTTCGACGTGCTCTGGCTGGCCTGCTTCAACGTCGCCCTGATCGTGCGCCAACGCCGCGCCTTGCGCGGGCTGCTCCTGCTTCTCGTCACCAATACCCTGATACTTTCCGTGTTCGGCACCGTGCAGAAGCTCGCCCACGCCGACGGCATCTACTTCGGCGCGGTCAAGACCCGCCAGACCTATTTCTTCGCCTCGTTCATCTACCACAATCACTGGGGCGCCTTCGTGCTGCTCGTCCTCGCCGCCTGCCTGGGCCTGATCTGGCATCACGCGCGGCGTGGCGATGCGCGCAATTTCTTCCACTCGCCGGCATTTGGCGGCCTGATCGCGGTGTTCTTCATGGCGGCGACGATTCCGCTCAGCGGCTCGCGCTCCTGCACCCTGGCGATGCTCCTGCTCTTCGGCGGCGCGCTCGTGCATTGGACCTTCCGGACCATCCGCCAGCGCCGGCGCGCGCGGGAATCCGCGCTGCCTCCCTTGCTCGGCGCCGCAGCGGCACTGCTCCTGGCGGCCAGCGGAGTATGGTTCGTCGCGCGCGACACCATCGTGGCGCGCGCCAACCTCACGCGCGACCAGGTGGGCGTCATGGTCGATCAAGGTGGCATCGGTTCCCGCGCCAAGCTCTACGGCGACACCTGGCGCATGGCGAAGGACCGGATCTGGTTTGGCTGGGGCATGGAGTCATATCCGCACGTCTTCGCGCGCCTCTACAACTCCCAGATCTCGCGCCAAGATCGGCTGCCCGTTTTTTATCGGGATGCGCACAGCGACTGGCTGCAGGCCTTCGCCGAACACGGCCTGATCGGTTCCGCCCTGCTCGCCCTGACCGCCATCGTGCCACTGCTCAGCCTGCGCCGCCGGCTCCTCGGCAGCCCGGTGCCGCAGTTTCTGCTCGCCGGCTGTGCGCTGCTGCTGCTCTACGCCTGGATCGAGTTCCCGTTTGGCAACATCGCCGTGGTCCTGACGTGGTGGCTGTGCTTTTTTTGTGCCGTCCAATACGCGTTGCTGCAGGACCGTGACTCGTCCTCCCGCCTCTCGACCCCGAGCCCGTCAACGCCGCCATGACCGAGCGCTGTCCGATTTCCATCCTCATTCCCGCGAAGAACGAACGCGCCAACCTGCGCGCCTGTCTCGAATCGTGTCGGTTCGCCGACGAGGTCGTGGTCGTCGATTCCTGCAGCTCCGATGGCACGCCGGCAATCGCCGCCGAGCTGGGTGCCCGCGTGATCGACTTCGACTGGGATGGCAGCTTCCCGAAAAAGAAAAACTGGGCGCTGGCCAACATCTCGTGGCAGCACGAATGGGTTTTCATCCTCGATGCCGACGAACGCATCACACCCGCGCTCGCGGCCGAGCTCCGGGCCGTCGTCGCCGCACCCGAGTGTGACGGCTATTACGTAAACCGTCGGTTCTGGTTCATCGACGGGTGGCTGATGCACTGCGGCTACTATCCGAGTTGGAATCTGCGTTTCTTTCGTCACCGACTCGGCCGCTATGAACAGTTCGCCGAGGTCAGCGACACGAGCTCCGGCGACAACGAGGTGCATGAGCATGTGGTCCTGGAGGGGCGCTCCGGCCGGCTGCAGAACGAGATGGAGCACTTTGCATTTCCGACCATCGACGTGTGGGTCGAGAAGCACAACCGCTACTCGAATTGGGAAGCACGACTGCTGGCCTCCGACGCAGGCAGCGAGGCGGCGGCCTCCGCCATGATCGATCCGGCCCTCGCCCGCCGGCGCCGGATGAAGCGCCTCGCCTCGCGTCTGCCCTTTCGACCGACCTTGCGTTTTCTCTATCACTACATCGCGCGGGCGGGATTTCTCGACGGCTATCGTGGCTTCGTGTTTTGCCGGCTCATGGGCTTCTACGAATTTCTGAGCGTGGCCAAAGCCCGCGAGCTGCGCCGCTCGGCACGCCGCTGACGCATGGCCCGCCTGATTTTCGTCAATCGGTTCTACTGGCCCGATGAGACCGCCACCGGTCAGCTCCTCACCGACCTCGCCGAGGCCCTCGCCGCGCGCGGACACGACGTCACCGTCGTCACCAGCCGCCCCCGCCAGCTCCCCGGAGATTTCAGCCCCGATCGCAACGGCGTGCGCATCGCGCATGTCGGCAGCACGCGCGCCGATCGCGGCCGCCTGTTCGGCAAGATGATCGATTTTGCGACTTTCTACGCGGGCACGCTGCGGCAGCTCCTCCAACAGACGCGACCCGGCACTCTCGTCGTGGCGATGACGGATCCACCGTTGATTGGAATCGGCGCGTGGCTGGTGGCGGCGCTGCGCCGAGCCAGGCTCGTGCACTGGGTGCAGGATATCTATCCGGAGCTCGCGATGAGTCTCACCGGGCATTCGTGGCTGCGCCTTCTCCGACCGGCGCGCAACGTCTCCTGGCGCCGTGCCGCCGCTTGCGTGACCCTCGGCGAGGATATGGCCGCACGACTTGCCGCGGCCGGAGTCAGATCGGATCAACGGGCCGTGATTCCCAATTGGGCGCCCCACGGCGTCTACCCACCCGCGGTCAGCGACGCCTGGGCGATGCGCGCCGCCTGGGGGCTCGCGGACAAATTCATCGTCGCCTATTCGGGAAACCTGGGTCGCGTGCATGACCTTGACGCCGTGCTGGAACTCGCGACCGCACTCCGCGAGCGCCCGGACATCGCACTGGCGATCATCGGTGGCGGCGCCCAGCGCGAACGACTGAAGGCGACGGCGGCCGCACGTGGGCTCTCCAACGTGCACTTCCTGCCCGCGCAGCCCCGGGCCCAGTTGAGCGCCTCTCTCGCCGCAGCCGACCTTCATCTCGTGACGCTCAAGCCTGGCTGCGAAGATCTCGTTTTCCCCAGCAAGCTCTACGGCATTGTCGCGGTTGGTCGTCCGGTCATCTTCGTTGGACCACCCGAATGCGACGTGGCCCGCTGTATCACACAAAACGGATTCGGAGTCGTGGCCTCGCGCGATGAGTTGTCCGTGCTTGCCACCGCGATTCAGCGGCTCAGCTCCGACGCCAACGAGCGAAGCCAACTTGCCGAAGCAGCGGCCCGGTTTGCCGACGACCACACGTTAGCAGCCGCAATGAATCGCTGGGTGGAGTTAATCGCACAGGTTGAGGGCTCGCAGCGGTTGGAAAAGTCGTCCACTCCTTTCGCTCAAACATGATCCGCCGTCGCAATCCCGGTTTGCTGCTGGCTCTGCTTGACGTCGTATCTGCCATTGTCGCGTTCAACCTCGTCGCCTACCTCCGTGGCTTGGGAGCCGGCGATCGCCTGCTCTTCGAACCGCTGCTCGCCCCCATCGCGATCCTCGTTTTCGCGATTTACCTCGTCGAAGGCTACCGGCCGCGCACGGATATGTTGAGCGTCGACTACGCCAGTCAACACGCGATCGCCCTGTTTGGGTCGATGATCGCGACGTTGTTGCTCGCCTACGTTTTCCTCAAGCCTCCATACGAACTGCAATCGAGTCGCTTGGTGATCGCCTTGGCGTTTGCCACCCTGGTTCCACTGACCCTCAGCTATCGCCGCGTGCTTTACCTGCGTTCGCTCGCCTCCCAGGGCGAACGCAGCGTGGTCTTCCTCGGCGACCGCGCGAGCTGCGTTATTTTTCGCTCCGAATGCGATAAAATGGGCATGAGCCAGCGCGTGATCTATTCGGTCCCGAGCGCCGAGTCACATCCGCCCTTCTCCAAGGGCGACACGGGCGAGTTGCGTCCGTTCGAGGAGGTGCTCGCAGACATCCAAGCTGGTCGGGTGAATATCGAGGCCATCGTGCTGCGCGAGTCGGCCCGCGAACTCATGCCGGAAATATCGCGGCGCTTGGTGCAGCTCTATTTTGCCGGCGTGCCTACCTATACGCTCGAACTCTTCCATCAGGTCTATTGGCAGAAAATCCCGCTCTACCGACTCAATCAAACGTGGTTGTTTCAAGAGGGTTTCCAAATCGCCCGCGAACCGGTGTTCGAGCGAATCAAGCGCGCCAGCGACATCGCGCTTTCGCTGCTGGGCCTGCTGGTCGCACTGCCCCTCATCATCGGCGCGGCGATCGCCATTTGGCTCGAGGATCGCGGCGCGGTTTTCTTCGCCCAGACTCGCATCGGCAGGAATCACCTTCCGTTTCGTCTGATCAAGTTGAGGTCCATGCGCGCTCAAGGCGATTCCGACGATCCTTACACTCGCAAAGATGACGTGCGCATCACCCGCGTCGGAAAATTCCTGCGCGCCTCCCGCATCGACGAGTTTCCGCAGCTTTGGAATGTGCTCCGTGGGGACATGAGCCTCATCGGGCCGCGCGCGGAATGGGACCGGCTGGTCGAGGACTACGAGCGCGAGATTTCCTGCTACCACTTTCGCCACCTCGTCAAACCCGGCATCACCGGCTGGGCGCAGGTCAACTATCCCTACGGTGCCAGCATGGAGGACACGGTGCGCAAGCTCGAATATGACCTCTACTATATCCGGCATTTCTCCTTCCGCCTCGACGCCACGATCGTGTTGAAAACGATTCACGTGATGCTCTTCGGCAAAGGACGATGATAAGTAATCAGAAACCAAGGTGAGCGTTGCCGATTACTGCCTTCGTATTACTGATCACCGGCTACTGATTACTTCTGACCCCGCGTGAAATCCTACGACTTCCTCGTGCTCGGCGGCGGCAGCGCCGGCTTCAACGCTGCGCGCGTCGCCGTTTCCCTCGGGCTCAAGACCGCGATCGTCGACGGGGCCCGCGACCTCGGCGGGCTTTGCATCCTGCGCGGCTGCATGCCCTCCAAGACGCTGCTCTACATGGCCGACGTCCTGCACCTCGCGCAGAAGGGAAAAACCTTTGGCCTGAAAATCCCCTCGGCCCGCGCCGACATGAAGGCCATTCACGCGCGAAAAAGAAAAATCATCGCGGAGTTCGCCGACTATCGCGTGCAGGCGCTCAAATCCGGCAAGTTCGATCTCATCCGCGCCCACGGCCGTTTCGCGGATGCGCACACGATCGAGCTTTCCACCGGCGGGCGGGTCCGCGCCCGCCACATCCTGATCGGCACGGGCTCGAAGGTGAGTGTGCCGCCCGTGCCCGGTCTCGCGGAGGCGCGCGCCTGGACGAGTGACGAGGTCCTCGATCTCGATTTCATTCCGAAGAGCGTGATCGTCCTCGGCGGCGGCATCGTCGCGTGCGAGCTCGCGCAGTTCCTCAACCGGATCGGCTCCCGGGTGACCCTCGTTCAGCGCAGCCCCAACATCCTCCGCGATCACTCGCCCGCAGCCTCCACCGTGGTGCAGACCGCCTTCGTCGACGAGGGCATCGAGCTCTTCGCCGGCACGCAACTCCAGCGCGTCTTCCAGGATCGCCGCGGTTACGGGGTGGAATTCGTGCACGACGGCCGGACACACACCCGGCGCGCCGCCCACCTTTTCAACGCCCTCGGCCGCGAGCCAAACACCGCCCCGCTCAACCTGATCGCCGCCGGCGTCACCACGCGCCCGTCCGGCCAGATCATCACCAATCGCTGGCAGCAGACGAGCGCGCCGCACATCTACGCCGCCGGCGACTGCGCCGGCCCGGCGGAAATCGTCCACCTCGCCATCCAGCAGGGCGAGCTCGCCGCGCGCCATGCCGCCGGCGTCAAGCGGCTCAAGCCCGTCGACTACGCGCTCCTCCTCAACGTCGTCTTCACCGACCCGCCACTCGCCACGATCGGCCGGCTCGAGCGGGAGCTCGACGAGGCGGGCGTCGTGTATTTATCCGCCAACTACCCGTTCAACGACCACGGGAAATCGATCCTGATGGACGCAAATTACGGATACGTGAAAGTGATCGCCGAGCCGAAGCGCGGCCGCATCCTGGGGGCCGAGATCGTCGGCAAAGACGCCGGCGAGCTTATCCATGCGTTCAGTGGTCCGCTCGCGATGAAGGCCACGGTCTTCGATCTGCTGCGCGCGCCCTGGTATCATCCGACCCTCGCGGAGATCATCACCTATCCGCTCGAGGAGATCGCCGAAAAAATCCCGGCGCTACGCGATGCGTAGTTTGTCATCTCTTCGATGACAAACCATCGCGGCCCTCACCGCGCGATTGCCAGCAAGTCCGGCAAGTCGACGCGCTTTTCATAAAGCGCCTTGCCGACAATCACCCCGTCCAGATTGGCGCAACGGCGCGCGAGCTCCGCGAGTTTCACGACATCTTCGCGCCGGCTGACGCCCCCGCTCGCAATCACGCGGAATTTCCCCGCGGCGAGCATCGCTTCCTGCGCCGGGAAATTCGGGCCGGTCATCATGCCATCGGTCCCGATGTCCGTGTGAATCAGGGTGCGCACGCCGAGCGCGTCCATGCGCCCCGCCAGATCCAGCGCGCTCATCGCGGCCGTCGCCACCCAGCCTTTCACCGCGACCTGGCCGTTCTTCGCGTCGATGCCCACGGCGACTTTCTCGCCGAAGGCTTGCACGAGCTCGCCCACGAACGCTTCGCTTTCGGCCGCCCGCGTGCCGATGACCACGCGCGCGACGCCGAAACCGAGCGCGCGCTCCACCGCGGCCCGCGTGCGCAGACCGCCGCCGAGCTGCACCTTCATCCCAATCGCAGCGATCGCCTGCACGGCCGCAAGATTCTGCGGCTCACCCGCAAACGCCCCGTCCAGATCGACGACATGCACCCACTCGCTCCCCGCCGCGCGGAATTCCGCCGCAACGTCCGCCGGATTGGCCGCATAGACCGTTTCCTGATCGGCGCGGCCCTGCGTGAGCCGCACACAACGGCCGCCCTTGATGTCGATGGCAGGATAGATCGTCATTCGGCAAAAACGCTTTGCGCCCGCCCCCGGCAGCGCGAGACTAAAACCCATGTCGACCTACAAAGTCCCGGCCTTCCTCGCCGAATTGCTCCATGCGCGCTCGCCCTCCGGCTACGAGGGCGAGGCCCAGGCGGTCTTCGATCGCCACGTGAAGCCCGCGGCCGACGCCTACACCGGCGACGCGCTGGGCAACCGCATCGCCACGCTCAACCCCAAGGGCGATCCCGTGCTCATGCTCGCGGGGCACATGGACGAACTCGGCCTCATCCTTACTTACGTCAACAAGGATGGCTTCATCTATTTCGACACGATCGGCGGACATGATCTCAGCGTAATCTCGGGCCGCCGCGTGATTATCCAGACCGCTCACGGCCTGGTCAAAGGCGTGACGGGCAAGCGCGCCATTCACCTGATGGATGACGAGGATCGCAAGAAGGTGCCGAAGAAGCACGAGATCTGGATCGACATCGGCGCGCGCTCCAAGGCCGAGGCCCTTGACCGCGTGAGCATCGGCGATGTTGCCACCTACGACCACGAGCTTGAACTCATCCACGGCAGCATCGGCACCGCCCGCGCCTTCGACAACAAGGTCGGCGCCTACATTGTCGGCGAAACGCTCATCCGGCTCGCGCGCGAGAAAAAGCGTTTCGCCGCGAAGGTCGTGAGCGTGGCAACCTCGCAGGAGGAGATCGGCGTCCGCGGCGCGACGACCTCCGCGTATTCAGTCAATCCGCACATCGCCATCGCCATCGACGTCGGCCACGCGACGGATCACCCGGATTGCGACAACCGCAAATACGGCGAGACCAAGCTGAGCGGCGGTCCGATTCTCTGTCGCGGTGCCAACATCAATCCGAAGATCTACGACCGGCTCCTCCAGGCCGCGCGCAAGGCGAAGATCCCGTTTCAGATCGAAGCCGACCCGCGCCCCACCGGCACGGACGCGCGCGCCATCCAGATGGGCCGCGGCGGCGTCGCGACGGGCCTCGTGAGCATCCCGCTCCGCTACATGCACACGCCGAGCGAGGTGGTCGATCTCGAGGACGTGGAGCGTTGCGTGCAGCTTTTGGTCGAGTTTGCGAAGGCCCTCGACAGGGGCGACTACGCCCACTGGTGAGGTTTTTGCTCCGCAGACCGCGCAAAAACCTAATTAAGGTTTTCGCGCTGCGCGAAAACCTCACGATACCACGACCACGCTCGATGATCGCGGGAAGGCTCGAACGTGCGGCGGGAAAAAATCCTGCGCTCACCGTCCGCGTTTTCGCCGCCACACCACCGCTGCACCCGCCGCAGCCGCCACCCAGAGGGCAACATCCGCGGGTTCGGGGATGGCGGTTACGGCGAGGATCGCCGGGCGATACGCCGGGACGCTCCCGGCGAAGGTCACGTTGTTGACGACGGCTGTCCCGCCTGGCTGGCCGTCGGGATTCGTGCCGTTGTTAAAGGTGCCGATCGCGCCCATCACTCCGAGCAGTTCCCACGTCGACCCGTTAAGCGCGAAGAGCCCGCCACCCGAGTCGCCCGAAAATGCCTGCGAGCTGCCGGTCGTCGCAACAAAGCGGGTGACCACCGAGGTCGTCGCACCGGTGCCAATGTCGTAGGTGGAAGTGCCCGCAACCACGGCATCGCCCCAACGTTTGCCGCCCGCGCCCGCAAAATACCCCTGCGCGTCTGCAGGTGCGCCGACCTGCGTCCAGGTATCCGGATTGGTGGCCGTATTGATCGACCAATGCGTGAGCGAGCCGCTTTCATGGCTGCCGTTGCCCATCATCCGCACGATTGAATTGGTGGCCGGCGTGGAGCTCGCCAGGCTCAGCGTGGGAAGCATGGGATTGGTCGCGACGCGAAACATCGTCAGGTCCGTCGTGGAGTTGTCGCCATTCCGCACGGTGACCGCCGAGCCAGGGACCAAATTGTAGGTGCCGCCGGAGAGAACGAGATTCCCGGCGCCCACGTGGCTGGCTGTCAGGACCCAGTAATTGCCGCTGTAATCCCCGAGATAGATCGCGCTCGCGCCACCGTTGATCGAGCCGATGTTCGCCCAGCCCGGGTCGCCGCCCTGGCCCGCGGTTGGCGCGCTCATATTCTCCGTGCCTGAGCCGCCGTAGATGATGACGGCGCGCGCGGCGGGCGCCGCCACGCATGTCAGCGCAGCGAGAAAGTAGCGACGCGCGTTCATCCCGCTTGCGCGCGCCTTAAGCCGCATCCTGCTTCGGCTCGGCTTTGCCGGCCCGACGCAGCGTCGGCTTGCGCCGCCCGGCCACCACCGCGGAATCGATCACGACTTCCGTCACGTCGTCGCGCTGCGGCAGCTCATACATCACCTCGAGCATGAGATTCTCCATGATCGCCCGCAACGCGCGCGCCCCGGTCTTGAGTTCGATGGCCTTGGCCGCGATCGCCTTCACCGCGTCGGGCGTCAATTTGAGCCGCACGCCATCCATCGCGAACAACTTCGCATACTGCTTCACCATCGCGTTCTTGGTCCGTAGCAAAATCTTTTCCAAATCGGCCACTGCCAGCTGATCGAGGATCGATATAATCGGGAGCCGGCCGATGAACTCCGGGATCATCCCGAAGCGGATGAGATCCTCCGGCGCGAGCGACTTCATCATCTGTTCCGGCCGGAGCGCGGCATCATGCTGCGCGGAGATCGACGAGAACCCGAGACTGCGCGTGCCCATCCGGCGCTGCACGATGGAGTCGAGCCCCACGAACGCGCCGCCGCAGATGAAGAGGATGTTCGAGGTGTTGATCTGGATGTATTCCTGATTCGGATGCTTCCGGCCGCCTTGCGGCGGCACGTTGCAGGTCGTGCCCTCGAGAATCTTCAGCAGCGCCTGCTGCACGCCTTCACCGGACACGTCGCGGGTGATCGAGACGTTCTCCGTCTTGCGGCCGATCTTGTCGATTTCATCGATGTAGATGATGCCGCACTCGGCCTTCTTCACGTCGTAGTTCGCCGACTGCAGCAGCCGCAGCACGACGTTTTCGACATCCTCACCGACATAGCCCGCCTCGGTCAGCGTGGTGGCGTCGGAGATCGCGAAGGGCACATCGAGAATCTTGGCGAGCGTGCGCGCGAGCAGCGTCTTGCCGGAGCCGGTCGGTCCGACAAGGAGGATGTTGCTCTTCTCGACCTCGACCTCGCTGAACTCCGGGGAAATCGCCGCCGAATCCTTCGCCTGGCCGGAGTCGAACATCAGGCGCTTGTAGTGATTGTAGACGGCGACCGAGAGGACCTTTTTCGCGTGATCCTGGC
>Ga0163144_10028868_pt1 | contig 10677 bp, 11 predicted proteins | sample OliLak19BULKMAT1_FD_123175 | JGI IMG/M metagenome (GOLD analysis project Ga0163144, IMG submission 123175) | Freshwater microbial mat bacterial communities from Lake Vanda, McMurdo Dry Valleys, Antarctica - Oligotrophic Lake LV.19.BULKMAT1 | ecosystem: Environmental > Aquatic > Freshwater >...
AAAATCATAACCTTCGGATTCGCTTTGATCTGAACGATTAAAGCGTCTGCTAGACGCATTACGCCGGCCTGTGCGCCCAATTCTTGGTACAGCTGATCAGGTTGCTGCTTGCTGGCACAAGCTGTTGCTAACAGAAAAAAAATTGCGAGCGGCAAGCTTTTTGCAGTGCTTGCGACGATCTGAATTAGATTTTTCATTAAAAATTGGCCTGCAAGGTAAAGAAAACACCGGTTTGGCTTTTGCGCCCGGCTATCGTTCCTAAATCAACGTACGCTACCGCCGTGCTAATGCCTTTTTTTGGAAACCAAGCCACAAAAACGTCATGCCAGTGCGACTCGGGAAGCCCACCAAAGTCCGGCTTCTGGCGAAATTCTGCGCCTATCGCCCAGTAACGATTCGGCAACACCGCGATTGCGCCTTCAGCAACCCATTTGGCGCTATCGTTAAAGCCAAGCAAACCGATTTCCCGAGCGCTTGTTCGGCGTAGGCTGATATTTGCAAGCGTATTTCGGTTTAAAACGCCATCAATCCAAAGTTTTGCAGCACTAAAAACGACATCTGTCCCGGTGCTCAGCGGCACGCCGAGCGCGTTTAATATTGAAGGATCTTGGTGCCGCTTATGCTGAAGCGTGATCGCCAATTGCGGAGCACGCCCGTAAATCAAATCACCGGCCACGCGCAGTTTTGCGCCGAAAATATTTTGGCTCAATCGTGCGTCGCCCGGCAGTTCGAATCGCTGATTAGCTGCCGAAAACTCGACCCGATTGCCCACGCCAAAAGCTAGCGAACCCGTTCTCAGTCGATAGTCACGCAGATTGACGTTCGCAACGGACGCGCTAACGCCCATTTGCTCGGCCTCGGCGTAGCTTCCCAGTACTGCCCACGGGGTAATCCCGCCGCCTGCACTGCCTTCAATACTCACTAAGCCTGAAGTGCCAAGTAGCTTTCCATCTCCCGCATTGGCAAATGTAACGCCGATAAGCGCCACTAAAAATCCTAAAATCGTGCCGATGGCAAATTTCTGCGGCATTAAGAATCCTTACAGTTAGTAAAAACAAGCTTTGACGCTACGAATTATCCAGTGAGTTGGATGCGCTGAACGCCCAAGCTGGCCCAGAGCTTGGCTTCAACCGCATCAAAATCTCGACTAGATTCAGCTAAAAAAACGAGACCGCCACCGTCAAATCCGCGCACTCGTACCTCAGCTTCACTCTGCGATCTCTCGAGATCGCCGATTGACTTAGACGTCGTAAAAATCATAACTGTTACCGGCCCGCTAGGCTGTTGCATCACAATATGCAGCGCGATTTTTCCATTTACAACGCAAGGCTGTAAATAATTAATAACGAGGCTATCATCGATTTCCAGGCCATTTCTCGCAAATAGCTGGCTTACCAACGCAGATGGCACGCGCGTTGTTCGGCTCAATGCAAACGGTTCGTAAGACAAATGTTTCGCGCAGTCTGCGGCAAGCCTTGACTCGAACGCGGCTTGGGTTGACCAAACCCAAGCGCCTGCCAGCACCGCGCAGGCAGTAAGGCTCGCCGCTGCGAAAATTGCCATTTTTCGCCGCAAAGTTCGCCAGCTCCCATGCGCGCGTGGCTGCTGCGATATCGCCAGCAGCTGTTCGGTCAGTAAATCGGGCGTTCTAACCTCAAGTGCCCGCTCAATTTGCTGTTCAAACAGCAGAGCGGACGAGAGCGCGCGTTCAGCGTCAGAGTTTTCGCCGCTTCGAACCAAGGCCCTCGCCGCTAATGCAAGTTCAGCATTTTTAGGGTCTACACCCAAAGCTTCAGTGAATTGAAAAGGTTTCATCGGGGCTCCTAAGCCTTACCGGCTTTATTTTTAAAACGTTCAGTTCGAATAATATTTGACGAATCGGGTGCCGCACTGCTCGGTTCAAGTAGCAGTTTTATCTTTTGGCGCGCACGAAACAGCTGTGTCATGACCGCCGCCTCTGAAAGGCCTAGTTCATCGGCGATTTCACTGCAGCTCAAACCGCCAATCACCTGTAGGACTAAAGGCACCCGATATTTGGTTTCCAGCAGCGCTATCGCAGCGCGCACCCGTTCAACGTCAGATAATTCATCCAGTGGCATTGCATCATCTATGAGTGGCAATTCGTCTAGTTCAATCGTTATTAGCTTTTTTCGCTCAAACGTGCGTAAGTATTCGCGCCGCACAATTGTCATCAGCCACGCGCGCGCGGCACTTTGGTCACGTAGGTTGTCCAACGATTTCCAGGCGCGAAGATAGGCCTCTTGAAGAATGTCCTGCGCTTGTGCTTGGTTTTTGCAGAGCCAATACGCAAGCCGGTAAAGCTCACCTTGGAAATTTTGAACGAGCGTGGAAAAGGCCAATTGCCTTGCGTCCATCGTTTCCGCTCCTTGAGAATGATTGTTTTAGACCGCTGATTTAGCCGTTTGCTTTCAGTGCGCTCAGCTAACAACTTGCCTAACGTGACTTTGCTTTGCGTAAATTATCAGACTTGGTTCAGATTTTTAGTGATGCAATGGCGCAACTTTTGTCTAAGTCGTCAAGCGATACAGTGCTTGTTAGAATTGGGTACGAGACCTTGTCAGGAAAAGAGGTGCGATCATGCTAGTCAAACAATTACCGATTTTGTTTGTAGTTTCGACGCTTTTGGGTTTCAGCCAGAATGCGGTTTCCCAAGCATACGAAGTTCCAGTCAATGATCTTGAAGCGATTACCTTTGCCTATGCAGATGTATTGCGTAGCGATCCCATTTTGGAGTCCATCCAAGAAGCTAGGCCGCGCGAAGTTTGTCGCGATATCACCAGCACAGAAAGCACTGGGTATGAAAACACCACAGCAGGCACGTTAATCGGTGCAATTGTTGGCGCCGCTATTGGTAATCAGGTCGGGGATGGCAGCGGCCGACGCGCGGCTACCGTTGCGGGTGCTGTTGCCGGTGGAGCAATAGGCCGTGAAGCAGCCGCAGGGAATAATTCCCAAGGCCAACGCCGAAGCACGCGCACTGCGTGTGAAGTGGTTGACGACTATGTTGAACGGAAAGAAGTGGTCGGTTATGATGTTCAGTATCGTTTTCGCGGCGAAGTCTTTAGCTCGCGCCTGAGCTACGACCCGGGTGAAAAGCTGCGAATCCGCGTCGCGATTTCACCCGCGACGCCTTAACTAATTACCAGCCCTCACCGGCAGTGAAGTCCCTGCACGATGAACACCGTTTGGGCAGCGGCAACTCAGCTTGATTTTCCTGCGGGTGGCAAGACTTTAGCGATAGAAGCCGTTGCAGGTGCGGCAAACCGTTCGTTCATCGCTAACTCAATCGTTATACGAATCGAAGGGCCACCTCTTCCAAGTTCAATGACGTCGCCACTTTTAATCGTTGCAGGTGCTTCCAAGCGACGGCCATTTAGGTACGTGCCGTTGCTGCTCATTAAATCAATCAGCGTAAAAGCCGTAGCACTATCGCCTGGATTATCGGATTGCTGCCAGCGTATCGCCGCGTGGTGACGGCTCACCGCGCCGTCATCGTTTGGGTCAAAGCGAATTTCACAGCCTACTTCGCGGCCAAGCTTTAAATCAGACACGTATCGCGGCAGTGGGATGATTTCGTCAGAGCCCGCTTTGCTGCCGCTGAGGTGATGCACGATTAATCTAGCCATCGTTAAAACTGCGCTGCAAGCAATTGCGCTTGGTTTTTCGACGCGGCTTTGTGCACATCTGCAATTTCTAGTCCGCCTGCCTGCATCGGCGCAACCCGAATCTCATGAATATCGTTTACGCCCATAAAATTGAGCGCAATTTTTAAATATCGGCTTTGAAAGTCAAACGCTTCTGATGCGCTGCCCTGTGGGTATTCTTCGCCGCTGGAGAGAACCAAAAGTGCTTTTTTGTCGGCGAGCAATCCAAAATATCCGCGCTCGGTTGAATGCGCAAAGGTAAGGCCGGGCTGGATAATTAAATCCAAATAGTGCTTTAACTTATAAGGGATGCCGAAATTCCACATGGGAACACTGAAAACGTACTTGTCGGCAGCTTTGAAACGATCACAAAGCTGTTCGATAGCGCTCCAAGCGGTTTTCTGCGGTGCGCTAAACGACTGACCCTGCATCACCGCATATTTTGCGTCTATGGTTGACTGGTCAAATTCAGGCATTGGCTTGGCCCAAAGGTCAAGTTTGTCAATAAAGTTGCCGCTATGCTCGCCTGCGGCCGCATCTAGAAAATACCGCGCCACTTCAATACTTGCTGAGCGCTGCTTGCGCGGTGAGCTTTCTATATAAAGAATTCTAGCCATGATAGTCCTGCTTTGGTGAGTGTTCGGGTGGTGCAGATTGAAAGTCGAGAATAGCCTGCGCGTCAAATGGAAAATTGAGAGTAGCCCCATCTTTGCGCTGTATTACCGGAATCAGCAGACCAAATTGTGCGCTTAACGCTGCATCATCATCAATATCTACGCCCAAATAGTTGAGGTTGAGCGTGTCAAGTAGCGCAGCGGCCTCAATGCATAGGTGGCACTGCGCCCGCCCAAATAGCGTCAGCATGGTGCGCTACCGAATCTTTTAACGACATCGGTAAAACTTGGCATCGAATTCGCGGCACCATTGGCCTCGACGCTAAGCGCCGCCACTTTCATCGCGTGCGCAACCCAGGCTGCAAAGGGTGCATCGCTAAATCTTAAGCTGGCGGCAGCAAGTCCTCCAGAAAAGGCGTCGCCCGCGCCAGTGGTATCGACTACAGATACACTATGACTGGCGCTGCGATAGTGTGCAGTGTGATCGCCCATCAGGTTGTTCCCGTGCGATACGAATGCGCCCGCCTCGCCCAGCGTAATGACGACGGTGCCTTGGCTCAACACGCGCGCCGCGCGGTGCAACGCCTGATCATCGTCAAAATCCGAAGCGCTAAATGGGTAACGATGTAAATGCGCAAGCAAAAAAATGAACTCGGTTTCGTTTGGCGTCAAAATGTCTGCCAAAGCCAGCAGCTCAGCGCTTACGTCTGGGTTGATGGGTGCAGGATTCAGGATTGAGCGCACGGCGTGTGCATTTGCAAATACCAATGCGGCCTTCGTTGCAGGCAGCGCAATTTCGAGCTGAACCAATAATACGCCAGCAAGCAATTTATCCTGCAAGCTCATTGCTAGCAGTTGAGATATTTCATCGGCGCCTAGCTGCGCATTGGCACCGAGCGCCACACAGATAAGATTTGCGCCGCTGGCATCGACAATTACCGCAGCGGCCGCAGTTGCTGCTGATTTCTCAATCCAAGTGCAATGCAGTCCAAATTCGCTGGCAGCTGCTTTCGCCAACACAGCTAGCGAGTCGACACCGAGTGCCCCAAAAAAATGTGCGTCCGACGTTGCGTCGAGCTGCCGGGCCAGCGCTACCGCTTGGTTGAAGCCTTTACCGCCAGGGCCGCTGGAGAACGTGCCGATCCTTGACTCGCCCGGCGCGGGTAAATCAGCTGTTCGCCAAACATGATCTTGCACATAGCTGCCAACCACAATGGCGCGCTTTGAAAGCATGTTTTTGTATCCTTTTTATTTCCGAAAACAGTCAAAAGTGAAGGTCGCATCCTAAAAACAGCTGCATTTCACTACAGCTTCGCTTAACAACCACAGTTTGTATTGTCAATTATCCGGCGGCTACTGAACCCTGAGTTCAGTTTGCCCGACTACGCTGTTAAAAAGCAGCGTCAAAATTGGGTGTTTTTGCGAATTCATCACATTTCGCTGATCTCTGTTGCACAAAAACTACAAATCGTGGCGTGAAAACATCAGTTCAGGTTCTGCTGACACAGCGACGTGCTAGAATTTCGCCACATTTCCGCTTAGAAAAAGGCGCTATTTCTGTCTATGGTTCGCCAACGCACATTAAAACATCCGATCAGCGCAACCGGTATAGGTCTGCATTCTGGTCAAAAGGTGTTAATGACGCTCAAGCCAGCGGGTGTTGATCGCGGAATTTCGTTTAGGCGCGTTGACTTAGTTGGCTCGGAAGAAGTACCTGCATTGGCCTGTCTGGTAACGGATACCGCACTATGCACGGCTTTAGTCAAAGGCAATGTGCGGATAGCCACAGTCGAGCACTTAATGAGTGCTTTCGCAGGCTTGGGAATTGACAACTGCGTTGTTGAACTCAACGCGCCGGAGGTGCCGATTTTGGACGGCAGCGCCGCGCCGTTCGTATTTTTATTGCAAGCCGCAGGGATTGTTGAACTAGATGCGCCAAAGCGCTTTATCCGGGTTAAAAAAGCGGTTGAAGTGCGTGATGGCGATAAGTGGGCGCGTCTTGAGCCGCATAACGGGTTTAAAATCGGCTTCAATATTGAGTTCAATCACCCGTCTATTCCTGCGCGCGCATCGAAACTTAACATCGATTTCGCTGTGACTTCGTTCGTGCGGGAAATTGCCCGCGCCCGGACGTTTGGCTTTATGCGTGACATTGAACTTTTGCGCAGCAAAAATTTGGCGCTCGGTGGCAGTATGGCGAACGCGATTGTGCTCGACGACTTTCGCGTGCTGAATGAAGATGGCCTGCGCTACGACAGCGAATTTGTACGTCATAAAATTTTAGACGCAATCGGCGATTTGTATTTGCTTGGAAGGCCCCTGTTAGGTGCTTATGCAGCACATAAAAGCGGTCATGCCATGAACAATCAGCTGGTGCGCGCACTGAAAGCCGATGCAAGCGCGTGGGAAGAAGTCAGCTTTAATGACGCTTCTAGCGCCCCCGTAGTTTTTGGGCATCCGGCTCAGTTAGCGTAATTGTAAGTGTCTGAAAAAATTTTTAATCGCAGCAGTTTCAGTTCCAAAATAGCAGGGCATTAAAATCAAGCATGAAGTTACCCAGTCATGGGTCAGAAAGCGTTGTAGTAGTGGCATTTGTTTTAAGGGTGAACGCACTAGATGGGAATCAAGTGCTGCGCTTAACGCGTACTTTCACCTCGGTAAGTTCGTGTAGGCCGAGCTTTTTTGCGTCGGCCAATATGGAAAAAGACAATAAACGAAGTTTAGCAGCCCAAGTAGATGTATCAGCCAAGAAATGCAGACAGCCTTCACTCAACTTAGCAAACCGCACATGCGGCCTGAGATCAGCGGGTATCACCATTTCCAGCCGATGCCCGAGTTGGGAATTGATATGCGCCTGCCGTAGCAGCGCCTGGAGTTGCGGAAGCGCCTCCAGCGTTACAAATACCGGTTTGCTCATATCAGTCGACGCTAAGCGTTTCATAAAACAATAACTTGGGAATATCCAAGCATGAATGTGATTCTAGTTGGCAGACGTTTTAAAACCCCGAAAACCATAGAACTTGGCAAAAGTTCGGTTAAATGGTCTATCGGTGCGGTGTTGGCGCTGGTGGTTGGCATTATTGGCGGCCTAAGTTTTATAACAGGGCAATTTTTTGGCGATGCGCGCGGAATGAGTCGACAGCAAATCATGGATTTGCGCGCCCAGCTGCACGATCAGTCTCAGACTTTAACCGTTACGCAAGATCAAGCGCATCGAGATCTTAACGCCTTGGCCATGCAGATCGGTGAGCTGCAGGCGCACGCCAGCCGGCTTGATTCACTCGGTGGGCGTTTGACTAAGCTCGGCAAGCTTGACGATGGCGAATTTAACTTCGGTGCCACACCTGCAATTGGTGGACCTGAGGACAGCGAAAGTGATGTGGATTTCTTAAGCTCTGAATTTGGCCGCACGGTATCTCAGCTGCGTCGCCAATTTCAGACGCAAGATCAGCAGCTCGTGCTGCTTGAATCGATGCTGTTAGACCGTGATATCGACGCCAGCATGTTGCCGAAGGGCATGCCAGTCCGTTCCGGATACAGTTCTTCCGGATTTGGTACGCGGGTTGATCCGATTACCGGAGGCTTTAGTTTTCATGCAGGCGTCGATTTCCCAGGACCTTACGGGGTGGACGTGATTGCGGTGGCGGCCGGTGTGGTCACTTGGAATGGCGTCCGCCCTGGCTATGGCAACGTCATCGAGATTGATCATGGCAACGGCTATAAAACGCGCTATGCGCACAACAGCAAGAATGTTGCGAAAGTGGGTGAGCGAGTGCAGCCAGGCCAGCTGATTGCAAAAATGGGCTCTACTGGTCGATCAACCGGCTCGCACGTCCATATGGAAGTGTGGTTTGACAACAAGCCCATTAACCCCAGCGAATTCATTAGCGCAATTCGTTAAAGGTTAAACCAACACTGCGTCTTTCGGCTTGAAATCGGGCGATGCGGCCCGCAAGTCAAACGACCGAACGGGCCCGAGCTAAATGCTCGGGCTTCTTTTTTTGAGTAGCACTTATATATGGTCCACGTTTTCCTATGATCCAAGCACTGCTGGCAAAAATTTTCGGTAGCCGAAACGACCGCCTGGTTAAATCCATGTCGAAAACCGTGGCTAAAATTAATGCGTTCGAGCCCACTCTTAAGGCGTTTGACGACGTCGAGCTAAAAGCGAAAACGAGTGAATTCCGCAGCCGCTTTGATAAGGGCGAAACGCTAGATCAGCTGTTACCAGAAGCCTTCGCGGTTTGTCGGGAGGCGGCGCGCCGCGTGCTCGGGCTACGCCATTATGACGTCCAGCTGATCGGTGGCATGGTGCTGCATCAGGGCAAAATTGCCGAAATGCGCACTGGCGAAGGTAAAACGCTGGTTGCTACGCTGCCGGTTTATCTGAACACGCTTTCGAGCAAAGGCGTTCACGTTGTTACGGTGAACGACTATTTGGCCCGTCGTGATGCACGCTGGATGGGCCCTGTTTATGAGTTCCTAGGCTTGAGCATCGGCATTATCGTGCCTGGGCAGCCGACGGACGAAAAGAAGCTTGCCTATGAGGCAGACGTTATCTACGGAACCAACAACGAATTTGGCTTTGACTATCTGCGCACCAACATGGCATTTGCCAAAGAGGATCGGCTTCAGCGCGGCCTAAACTTTGCGATTGTCGATGAGGTCGATTCAATTTTGATCGACGAAGCCCGTACGCCGCTGATTATCTCCGGGCCGTCGGATGAGTCACCCGAGCTGTATGTCAAAGTAAATCGCCTAGTGCCGCAGCTGAATCGGCAAAGCGGTGAAGAAGCCGAAGGTGACTACTGGGTAGATGAAAAAGGCAAGCAGGTACACTTGTCGGAATTGGGCATGGCGCACGCGGAAGATATGCTGCGGCAGATAGATGTGCTGGCTGAAGGCGAGAGCCTTTACGATCCTTTGCACTTAGCCGTCGTGCATCATTTAAACGCTGCGCTGCGCGCGCATACGCTGTTTAATCGCGACAAAGAATACATTGTGCGCAACGGTGAGGTCATTATTGTCGATGAATTTACCGGCCGAACCTTAGCCGGCCGACGCTGGTCTGACGGCCTGCATCAGGCAGTCGAAGCCAAGGAAAACGTGCCGATTCAGCGCGAAAGCTCCACTTTGGCCTCAATTACCTTTCAGAATTTTTTCCGCATGTACGGCAAGTTGGCGGGCATGACCGGCACAGCCGATACCGAAGCGTTTGAGTTCCAACAAATTTACGGCCTTGAATGCGTGGTCATCCCCACGCACCGGCCGATGGTGCGAAAAGATGCAGCTGACTCGGTATTTCTCAATAAGCAAGACAAAAATGTTGCAATCGTTGAAGACATTAGAACCCGGCACGCGAACGGTCAGCCGATTTTGGTCGGCACGACTTCAGTCGAGGCTTCTGAAGATTTAGCGCGCGTATTGACCGAAGAAAATATTCGCCATGAGGTGCTAAACGCAAAACAGCACGAGCGTGAAGCGCATATTGTCGCGCAGGCCGGCCGGCCTGGATCAGTAACCATTGCTACCAATATGGCCGGACGAGGTACCGATATTGTGCTGGGTGGCAGCCTGGAGGCTGAGCTACACGATTTGCCATCCGATGCGACCGAACAGCAAAAAACGGCGGTCCGTGAAGAATGGAAAAAGCGCCACGAACAGGTCAAGGCGTCCGGTGGTTTGCACATCGTCGGCACGGAACGCCACGAAAGCCGCCGAATTGATAATCAGCTGCGCGGCCGATCCGGCCGCCAGGGCGATCCAGGCTCCAGTAAATTCTATTTGGCCTTTGATGATTCGCTCATGCGTATTTTTGCCTCCGAGCGGCTTGCCGGCATGATGCAAAAGCTGGGCATGAAACCAGGCGAATCTATTGAGCACCCGCTGGTGAACCGAGCCATTGAAAACGCCCAGCGTAAAGTTGAATCGCATAACTTTGATCTACGCAAACACCTGCTTGATTTTGATGACGTCGCGAATGACCAGCGCAAAGCGATTTATTCCATGCGCAACGAGCTGATGGATGCTGAGGATATTTCCGAGATGATCGTTGACCAGCGCGGTGATGTGATCCGTGAGACGGTTGAACGCTTTGTGCCGCGTGACAGCATCGACCAGCAGTGGAAGCTGCCGGAACTAAAGCAAGAGCTTTTCGACAAATTCGCGCTTGAGTCCGATCCGAACGCTTGGTTACAGGAAAATAGCGAGCTTGACTGGGAATCGATGCAAATTCGCGTGAGCAAGCTGGCGGATGAGGCTGCTGCAACTAAAGAAGCGGAATTTGGTGCGCCAGTCATGCGCGTGGCGGAGCGGCAAATTATGCTGCAACTGCTAGATAGCAACTGGAAAGAGCATTTGGCGCGCATGGACTATTTGCGGCAAGGGATCCATCTGCG
>Ga0163144_10028869_pt1 | contig 10677 bp, 6 predicted proteins | sample OliLak19BULKMAT1_FD_123175 | JGI IMG/M metagenome (GOLD analysis project Ga0163144, IMG submission 123175) | Freshwater microbial mat bacterial communities from Lake Vanda, McMurdo Dry Valleys, Antarctica - Oligotrophic Lake LV.19.BULKMAT1 | ecosystem: Environmental > Aquatic > Freshwater > Lake...
CTCACCGCCACCCCGCAGATTTGCCACGGCCAGCACACCGCCCATTTCCATCCAGGTGAGTCGACTCACGCTGAAACTGGGCGTGATCGAGATATTGAAGCCGCCGTAGCCGTACAGCAACGTCGGATTTGATCCATCCAGCTTCAGACCTTTTTTATGACACAGGAACATCGGCACCTTCGTGCCGTCTTTACTGTCGTAGAAAATCTGGGAGGTCTCATAGTCTTCCGGATTGAACTTCACGTCCGCCTTTCGAAACAGTTCACTGGTACCCGTAATCATGTTGTACCGATACGTGGTCGGCGGCAAGGCAAAACCGCTGAAAGAATAGAACGTCTCTGTGTCCTTGCGACGACCGTCAAAGCCTGCAGCTGTGCCAATGCCGGGGAATTCCACTTCCCGGACAAACGAGCCGTCCATTGCATGCAGTCGCACCTGCGTCTTCGCGTCCTTCAGGTAATCGCACACAAACATGTTGCCGACGATTCCCACATTCGCGAGTGCATTATCTGTTTGCGGGATGATCTCCTTCCAGTTTTCGCGAGCAGGTTTCTTCAGGTCGATCGCGATGACGCGACGCAGCGGTGCATCGACGTTTGTCTTGAAGTACAGAACGTGATCATCATTGTCGATGAACGAGTATTCATGGTCGAAGTTGTCGATCAATTCGTACGGCAGCCCGTACGGTTCTGTCAAATCTTTCACCACAATTCGATATCGATCGTCGGTGCCGACCCAGACTGTAATGATCAGGTAGTGGCCGTCTTCAGAGACGTTCAGTTGAAACCCCCAGTCCGGATGATCGGGCCGTTCGTAGGCCAGGACATCGGTCGATTGCGATGAACCGACACGATGGTAGTACACTTTCATATTCGCATTGAGCGACTGGAATGCGGCGCCTTCTTCCGGCTGCGGATAGCGGGCGTAGAAGAACCCACGGCTGTCCGGTGTCCATTCTGCTCCGCTGAACTTCACCCATTTCAATTCGTCATCGAGTACTTTCCCGGTCTCAATCTCCATAATCTTCCAGGTGTTCCAGTCGGAACCGGCGTCCTGAACTCCGTAGGCGACGTAACGACCATCGTCGCTGAATGCCGATCCGGACAGAGCCACCGTACCGTCTTTGGACCATGAATTCGGATCGAGCAGCACTTTCGACTCGCTGTCCAGTGTGTCCTGCCTGAACATCACGTTCTGGTTTTGCAGACCATCGTTCCGCGAAAAAAAATACCGACCACCGCGTTTGAACGGTGCTCCGATCTTTTCGTAGTTCCAGAGTTCCGTCATGCGTTTCTGAATCGTGGCTCGCTGCGGGATGGAATTCAGAAAGTCGAATGTGAGCTTGTTCTGAGCTTCTACCCAGTCCGCGACATCCTTCGACGTCCGCACATCGTCTTCCAGCCAACGATAAGGATCTTCGACTTTGGTGCCATGGAAGTCATCGACCTGCTCGACTGTTTTCGTCTTCGGATACACGAGATTCTCTTCCTCCGCAGACAGCGGCTGAGACACAGCGACAACTCCGGCAGTCACCAGCCAGGCAGTCAGGACAATACGATTCATAGCGAGCCTCCGGAAACACCTGCGGGTCCAGGTTCTGAGCGTTGGAAGATTCAGGACCGCTCAAGAGAGAGCCGTCGCCGTCTTATACTTTACGGCGGGCCGAATGTTTAGCCTACCCGCCGGGCTTGGCTTCAGGCAGGAGCCTCGGCCCTCCCAATTTCACAATCGAACGCGACGACACCGACTCAGGCTGGTCCATGTGCAGGATTTGCCAAAAATCTTCCAAAATACGCGATTTTTTGACGACCGGAGGTCTCCGATTGACATTCGTCGGCACCTTGTTAAATTGCATCTCCACATCATTGACCGCGTGTTTTCAGCAGTACAGGACTTTTTGGCTCATGGGACGTACAGAACGACAACGTGAAATTGCTCGCCGCCGAAAGCGCAAAGTTGGTTTGGCCAAGGTCCGAGCGCGACATGCCGCGTCCAAAAACGAAGCCGAAAAGGTTTTATTGCTGGCAAAAGCGCGTCGAATGAGCCCGTTTATCACTTTGGATTAGACCATCTCGGTCCGATCCGAATGGCATTGGTGGTTTCGACTGTTTGGTACACGTTCATCGAAGAGGCACCCCGGAAACGGCGAGCGTCAAGAGCGTTCGCTGTTTTTTGTTGCGCGATCCTCTGTGCCGTTGGCGTCTGGCATTGCGCTAGGTGGGCTTGGGCCGCTCAAAAGTCGTGGTATTTGACGCGGCTAATTTATCCGGGTTTTGTTCCACGCTATAAACAACAAAGTTTCGACGCGTCCCTTTCACATAGTAGACCTCACTCTCCGAGTGAGGCAGGCCACAAAACGCGGCCTTTGGCATTCGTCACTCAGAGAGTGACGGCTACTTTAATCGCAAATCGAGTACCATTGGGGGTGGGCCCGCAAAAACAACCTGGCCACCCTGATCCGCGCTGTCGGGACCGATATCCAGGATCCAATCGCTGCAGCGGATGACGTCAGGGTTGTGTTCGATCACAACCACACTGTGGCCGCTGCTGACCAGTTGTCGAAGATGACGCATCAGGCACGCAACATCCGCAGGATGCAGGCCGCTGGTTGGTTCATCGAGCAGATACAGCGTGTGCTGTGCAGTCGGTGCTGCCAATTCAGATGCCAGCTTTGCACGCTGTGCCTCACCGCCTGAGAACGTCGTCGCGGGCTGTCCGAGCGTCAGATATCCGAGGCCGACGCTTCGAAACGTATCGAGCACGCTGTGCAGCTTCTGAAACTCCCGGAAGAATTCCGATGCTTCATCAACCCGCATGTTCAGAATGTCAGCCACGGAGCGATCTCGAAAACGAATTGACCGAACTGCCGCGCTGAATCGTAAGCCATGACAGGTTGGGCAAGGCACAACGGCATCGGGCAGGAAACTCATGCGGACGTTGCGCGTTCCGGAACCGCGACAGTCGCTGCACCGCCCCTCACCGGAATTGAAGCTGAAATGCTGCGAAGAGAATCCGCGCGCACGCGCTTCGCGAGTCTTCGTGAATAACCGACGCACGTCGTTCCAGACATTGCACAGCGTCGCAATACACGAGCGAGATGATCTTCCCAGTGGGCTCTGATCCAGTGAGACCACGCGCTGAATCTGCTCGATGCCATCGACACCGTCACATCTCGCGTCGGCTGCGACTGTGGAGACGTCACGTTGTGGAATCACCCCTGCGGTCACGATCGGAAGCAGCGTGTCGGTAATGAGTGAACTCTTGCCTGATCCGCTCACGCCGGTTACGCAGAGAAGACAATCCAGTGGCAGATCGACCGTAACGTTCTTCAGGTTGTTGAGCCGTGCGTTGCGGACTGTGAGTTTCCGCGTTGAGGATTTCAGGCCAGCGCGAGAGACATCCACTGTCGGCAGCGTGCCGCGCAGATAGTCGCCGGTCGGCGATTGGGCGTTTTGTTTCGCGTCTGCCGGTGTGCCGGCGAACAATAACCGGCCTCCATCTGCGCCAGCTCCGGGGCCCAGATCAATCAACCAATCGGCCGCACGCATGATGTCTCCATCGTGTTCGACGACGACGACCGTACTCCCGGCATCACGCAGTCGATGGAGTGTCTTTAATAATCGCTGCGTGTCCCGCGGATGCAGGCCAGCGGTAGGTTCATCGAGCACAAGACAGGCTCCGTGAAGCTGCGAACTGAGTGCCGCAGCCAGTCGCGCGCGTTGAAATTCTCCGCCGGACAACGTTCGCGTAGGACGATCAAGCGTCAGATATCCGATGCCGACATCGTCGAGACACTTCAGGCGGGCTCGAATATCCGGCAATGTACGATCCGCAACCAGCCGCGCTTCCTGCGAAATCTCAATTTCTGCCACCGCAATTTGGGAGGGCGAGGCTCCTGCCGAGCCGCTTGCTTCCTCGATTCGCCTGATCCAGCCATCGACGGTCTTCAGCGCATCGGCAACACTCAGTTTCGCAAACTGACCAATCGTCATCGCCAGAAACGTTACGGCAGACGGAAACGGCTGAAGTCGTGAGCCCTGACACGCCGTGCAGGGCTCACGATGGAAGGTCGCGATTTCCTGCTCCAGATTGACGGCTCCCTGAACACCAAGCCCAGTGCAATTCGGGCACGCTCCCCACGGGGAATTGAAACTGAAACTCCTCGGTTCCGGAGTCGCAAAATTCAGGTCACAGTCAGGGCAACTGAAGCGTGTGCTGTAGAGTTTTTCGATCCATTGTCCGTCTGCTTCATGACTGATGATGCATGTGCCATCACTTTCCCGGCACGCGAGCTCCACTGATTCGCGAAGTCGCGGTGCGATGCCATCTTTCAGCACAATGCGATCGACAATCGCTTCAATCGTGTGTGATTTCTTTGCATCAGGTGTTTTCGCTTCGGCGATGTCCACCACGTCACCGTCGATCCTTGCGCGGACAAAACCATTGCGGGCGATTCGTTCCAGAATCTCCCGATGTCCGCCACGTCGGCCTCGAACCATAGGCGACAGAATCATCAGACGAGTGCGTTCAGGCAACAGCAGCGTGCGCTGCAGAATCTTATCAACTGACTGTCGCTGCACTGCACGACCACAACCCGTGCAATGCGCCGTCCCGCCGCGTGCATAGAGCAGCCTCAGAAAATCGTGAATCTCGGTCGTGACGGCCAGCGTGCTCCTGGCAGGGACCGAGGACACGCGCTGATCGACGCTGATCGTAGGTGCGAGTCCGGTGATGTCATCGACATCCGGACGCGGCAGTTGACGCAGCAGCGTGCGTGTGTGGACCGAAACGCTTTCCAGATAGCGTCGTTGACCTTCAGCAAAAAGCGTATCGAATGCGAGAGAACTCTTGCCGGATCCACTGACGCCCGTCATGACGATCAGCTGCCCGGAAGGCAGATCGACATCGATATTGCAAAGATTGTGAGTCCGCGCACCACGAATGCGGATCATCGGCTGGTCGGACGTGTCGGTTGCGGGATTCATTGTGCCGTATACTAGTGCATTGTCAACGCTTGATCTTGGGGTTGGCCAGGGAAAAGGGGTCAGGAACCAATAGCCAAATGGCCCGCAGGGTGCTGCGCACTATTGGTTCATGACCCCTTTTCCCGCGCTCACACCGTTGGTGTGGAGGAAAAACGAGTTTCGCCGTTTGCAGAAAACGTCACAGTCCCCGGCTTCCAGCGAATTGCCTTGCCATTGTGCTGTTGCAGAATCCACGCCGCCAGATTGTCCTCGGCGAGTGCCTGATATCCCACGTAGCTGGTGCACAGGCGTGGATTGACTTCCACGACACGGACAGATCCTTTCGAATCTTCGGGGCGGGAAAGATCCACAAGCAGGTCTGCACCGACGTAACCATGAAACGCACCGAGCGCCGCCGCGATTTTTGCCGCCACGGGCGCGATGCGCGAAGCAATCGTGGACTGACATGGGATCTGACCGCCGTGATAGGACACCTCGCCATCGGTCACTCGAATGTCCTGTCGAGCGGGCGGCAGGATGATCGTCGGGCCGTGTTCGCCGCCGCCAATGAAGCCGATGGAACAGGCAACACCAGGCATGAACGGTTGCAGAATCCAACGATCATTTTCCGAACATTGCTGCGGCAGGTCCTGAAACTGCCGATCATTGAACTGCACGACTCGAACGCGGTCCGCGCCGGCACCGTCGCGCGGCTTGAGTACGGCAAATTGATCCGGGTTTGAACGATAAATGTCGGTCACATTTTCTATGACCGGAGTTTGTGTCAACGTTCCGCGCAGCAGATCGGCGGTTGTGTCATCGATTGTCCGTGTTTGAATCGTTGCAATGCCATGCTGCCGCAACCACACATCCGTCGTGCGTTTGTCTGCAAGAATCTCCGCCAGCCGCCAATCAAGATTGAGACTCCGAATCGCGGACGTGATCGCTGACGTTTCCGACTCCTGTACAGCCTTCAACAGCGAGACCAGAACACCATCGCATTCCGGCGCAATCAAAAGCACCGCGTCGAACGCCACCTGCTGTGATTCGTCGCGAAGGACTGACGGCAATCTGTCTGGCTCCAGTTCGCCGCGCTGAATGAGAATGCTGTTCCTGCCATCTACCGCAGGGCACAGGGGGAATTCCGCAAATCGTGCGGCGGCCTCTGCACTGAGCAACACCGTCACATCGACATCCGGCAGCCTCGCGAAATCAGCCACCACCGCCCTCAGCATGGCTTCCGCTTCTTCCAGCATTGATGGCGCCGCACATCGCGATGCATCGGAGTTCGCCAGCAGAAACTCGGCAACCAATAGCCGCGACTTCATTTTGTGACCATTTTCCACGGCAACATCAGCCCAAGCAACCATTCAAAAGTTTCTTCGTTTAACCGCGTGGGCATCGCCCCGCGCTTTCGCGAGTAAAACGCGGCCCGATGGGCACGCGGTTAAGCAAGTTGTATGCGAAAATTTGTGCACGGCTGCTTACAGTCCCTGCAAGTACTTATCGAGATCCGCAAGGTCGCTGGGTTGAGTGTCCTTGAGCAGACCTGCGGGCATCAGCGAATTTCGTTGTAGCACCTTGTTTTCCATGTCGGAGGATTCAATCCGATAGGTCTTGTGTTCGGCGTCGCGCAGCAACAGGCCATCGACAGATTCATAAACGATCAGGCCGGTGTAAACTTTACCGCCTTTCGTCTCGATCGATGTCGTCTGATAGCGGGGTGAAATGTCCCGGTTGGGTTCCACGATTGATGCGAACAGATCGTGGCGCGAAAAGCGTTTCGTCACACCCTTGAGATCAGGCCCTAATGCCTGGCGTCCGCCGTGGCAGCGGGCACAGGCAAGCCGTTCGAACAGACGACGTCCGTTGTCGGCATTGCCGGCATTCCAGTCGATTGCATCAAGACTCAGCAGAACCCTTTGAGCCACATCAGACGACTGTGGCGGACGATAGTCCGGATAACGTACTTCCAGCCACGTCTGCCACAGTTGCATGGATTCCGGCTGCAGGCGATACCCGTCTTCGCCGAATGCAAACTGATGCGACTGCGATGTGTTGTTCTCCAGCAGCCGCATGGCAATTTCTCGTAACTGAAACTCGCGCCTGTCATTGATCAGCCGCCTGGCTGCGGCCAGTAACTGGAACTGTTCGGCAGCCGTATTGCTGCGTGGCAGTTTGACCAGAGCCTTCAGACAGGCTTCGACCGCATTGAGCTGAGGTGATTCCAGGCCGGAAAGCAGAACTTCACGGTCCTCATTGGTAGCCTTGTCGGCAATGGAAATCAGGACAGCATCGCGGACCGAAAGATTGTCGAGTTGTGCGCGCAGCAGCGCAAGATGTTCGGGTTGGGTAGATTCAGCGATGGTGAAGACGACGTCATTTGACCAATTGTACTCAGGATCTGACTGAATCGTCTTCACCAGGCCTTCAATCGCTTTGGGAATGGACGCCTGCGGCACCTGAGTCAGGAACAGGACATGCCCAGGTTCACCAAATCCTGGCTGTGCGGTCAGCAGCGTGGGCATTGCCGGATCGACTTTGCAAAGAGCTTTGTAAAGTTCGCCGATGCGATCGTCCCAGTTTGTGTCCTGCTTCAGCCCATACCTGCGAATCTTGATGTCAATCCCCACCAGCGCTTTGGCGGTCGCCATGCTTTCATCGTACGAACGTTCGATGTCAAACTGGCTGATGGCTGCCAGGCGATGAATATCGTCTGCTGGAAGCGATGAATCGGTGATGCTCGCCAGCAGCCTCGTCAACAAATCGCGATTGAACGGTGTCGTCATGGCAATCAGGCGAATCAATTCGTGATCCAGATGTGCATCACCAGAAGGAAACACTGCCGCGACTTTGGTCATGATCGGGTTGAGTTCACGTTCCAGAGACGCCAGTGGCATCGCTGGGGCGTAGCCATCGAACATCACAGGGCGACCCCTGGCCGGGCCAACATCTCCCAGGGTCATCTGCAGAATTCGCGTCGCGTCGCGTCGGTCTTCGCTCGACGACATCGGGGACACAAGCACGTCCGCCGCGATTGCTGCCGCAGGTGCACTTTGCAGCGGCGCACGCATACAGCGTCCCATTTGAAACCACATCAGAGCACGCGGATTTTTTGCCAGAACCTTCGCCATGGCGTTTCGGTTGTCATCATTCATGCGGGAAATCAGCATCGCCGCCGAGAGTCGTACGGTGCGATCGTCTGATGCAAAGGCCGCGGCAATCGCGGGGCCCGTGCCGACAAACGTGGCATTGGATGTGGCGGAAGTGAGGGCCTCCAGTGCAAACCGCTGTACGAATGGATCACGATCGGTGATGAGTTTACGCAGGATTTCTGTGTCCGGTGAATCCGGGCGACTGCGTCCAACTGCCCATGCCGTCCGAGCACGGACCAGATCTGATCCGACCAACGTCAGCTTTGTTGCAGTGAAGTTGTCCAGTCCACCGAACATTTCGACGAGGATTTCAATCGCCCGCAGTCGCTCCGGGACTCGTCGAGTTTCCATCAGCGCGGCATCACGAAACACGTCGGAGCCCAGCGATTTTGCCAGCGGAACCCATGTTGCCCGCGACCAACTGCTGTTCGGCTGTGCCGCATCCAGAACCGAATTCAGCTTTTGTGAACCAATATCCGTTCGCGCAGCCGCAGGTTGAGTTGCAGGGACATCGCTGACAATTCGGAACACACTGCCGCGGGTTCCGCGACCACCGACGCTCACGAACAGGCTTCCGTCCGGAGCGACTTCGATGTCGGTGGGAGCGAATCCGAATTGATCACGGCCTTCGGCAAACACAAAACCTTCTTTTTTCCAGCCAGCACCTTCCTGAATCAATGGTACGGTCAGAATACGTCCCAGAGTCCAGTCCAGCATGAACAGGGCACCGTGATAGGATTGCGGAAATTGTTGATGTTGATAGCAAGTGACTCCCGTGGGTGACCCGCGTCCGAACGTTGCCAGCACCGGAGGCATATCCGGATAACGACCAGGTCGTTTAAGTCCCGCCGTCACGTAGCCTGCGTTCGAAAGTGGTAATACATGAAACACCTGCGTCGGCAGATACCAGGGCAATGAGATATCTCGTTCGTCGTCGCTGTCGAACGTAAAGAAATCACCTGTACCGTTGAACGCAAAATCATAAGCGTTGCGAAATCCGTCGCTGACAATTTCGCCGCCGGAGAGATCCGGCTTCAGACGCAGCAACGTTCCAGACACCGGCGTCCTGATGGGTGACGTCGGCACGGTTGCATACGATGCGGTGACACCAGCAAAGTTACCAGCCATCACATACCACCATCCATCCGGTCCTTTCTGGATCGAATGCACATGATGTTCTCCGCCAGCGGAGATCTTCAGAAAAACCTGCGGTGGCCCATCGGCCACGTCGTCCTGATTGTTGTCGCGAAAGATCTGCAGTCCCTGATCGCCGGAACACAACAGACTGGAGCCCAGAAAAAACATGCCCTGGGAACCCGTGTCCGGTTTGTCGGCAAACTGTTTGAACGTGTCGGCGCGGCCGTCGTGGTTGCTGTCGATCAGAATTCGAATATAGCCTGGCCCGGAAACCACGACACGGCCTTTGGAATCGATCGTCATGGAATGCACGTCGTGAGCCAGATCATCATCGGCATACAATTCGACGTGAAAACCATCCGGCACTTTGATGCCATCGACGACGATTGCAGAATCCGGAACGGCAGCAGAAACCGGAGGTACCGCCTGTTCGTCAGCATGCAGAATGCCTGAAAAGATCCCCAACGTCGTTGCCAGGACGATGCCGATCAAAGTCCGACGTCGCAACGAAAACGCATGCCGAGAAGCTCGTAATAAAATCGATCTCATTGAGACATCCAGGTCCATCTGCACATCACTCCCTGAACTAACGACCGCCCGTTTGAAAATTCGTGCGTGCTGCTTCGTTCAAACCGCAGCGACGCCCCCATAATGTGGAGGGCGAGGCTCCTGCCGAGCCGATTGCTCATCCACGTCCATCAACGATCTGCGGATGATAGTCGATGAGCCGTTCTGGTTGCAGTCCAGGCCGCACAGGCGTCCCATTGAGTGCTCTCCGCTGATTGCGTTTGTGATTTCAGCGGCGTCATCCGTCAAATCCGCGGTGGGGGAGAGCGTTTGGTCAAACTGCATGACACGGTCCCAGGCTGCAACGCTCTGTAGTTCCGGGATGGTCGAAATTTTCATGGGGTGGAGCCTCCAACGATTTTGAATCATCTGTAAAGTGTTGTGCAGCAGGCGGCGCGCATGTGGCGAATGGTGGTGATTTCGGGAGTATCTTACGAATCATGCTGCTAAAAAAATCACGAGCGGGGCTACCGCCCCTGCACCCCGTTCAGAGAAAACAGAGGTCGGAAAACAGAGAGACAGAGGTCATGGACGACCGACACGCGAACTCACAGCGACCAACACCACCCGAAAACCAATGACGCCGTGACGGTGCGGCGGAACGACTGCGTTGCGATACGAGGACCGGCATGCGGACGCGGGAGTGTTCCACTTGCCGCCTCGGATTACGAGCGAGGAATCGGCGGAATTTGGGCTGTTTGGGTTGATCGCGGGTTGCTCCGCGAACTGATCGTAATACGTCGGCTCCCACGCATCATCCACCCACTCCCACACGTTGCCATGAATGTCTTGCAGACCCAGCGGGTTCGCCCTCAATTCGCCCACCGCGTGCGTGCGACCGCCGGAGTTCGCCC
>Ga0163144_10028870_pt1 | contig 10677 bp, 8 predicted proteins | sample OliLak19BULKMAT1_FD_123175 | JGI IMG/M metagenome (GOLD analysis project Ga0163144, IMG submission 123175) | Freshwater microbial mat bacterial communities from Lake Vanda, McMurdo Dry Valleys, Antarctica - Oligotrophic Lake LV.19.BULKMAT1 | ecosystem: Environmental > Aquatic > Freshwater > Lake...
CCTAGTTCCTGCCTCCTAGTTCCTGCCTCCTAGTTCCTGCCTCCTAGTTCCTAGCTCCTATCTCCTGCTTCCTAATTCCTGCCTCCTATTTCCTTTTCCGCAAATCTTTTAAAATTTTCCATGATAACCCTCGATTGATCCCGGAATCCATCTTTCATGAAGAAGGCTATGATTTTCATCAATCCTGTAAACCTGAATTCAGATTCACATATCCATCGGGTTTTTTGAGGTCCTGATGCTTCAAATGTGTTGACCATTCGATTGAATACGCCTTTCATTTCATAGGTGCCTTCAAAATGAAAAGGCAACTCATGGCGAGTAATGGTTTCCATCATGACCATCTTCCTTCGGCCAAAGGAAAGCAACAGTTTGTATTTCGGAAACGGGTAACTTTCTATCTGTTCACTGCTCAGAAGCCCGGGCTGCCATTTTGGAAGCAAGTCGCGGTTGGTAAATAAGCGGGTGACCTGGTCAAGCGGTTTGTTGATTTCTGTTTCTAAATGAAACCTGAACATAAAGGAGCTGTTTTCAAAGACAAAGTAAAGTGATAAACATGAATTTCTTCTTTGAAAGGCATTCCCTTTAGTAATTTGCGTGGTGATGAGCTTAAAGAGGCAAAGTATGAAGGCGTTTTTTCGCCTGTGGGCTGTTATATTTTTTCTCGGAGAAACTACATTTCTGGTCGCTCAGGTTTCGCTTTGTGGTGGCAACCTGGGAGATAATAATTTTAGTGCCGGTGATTTTGGATCAGGAACACCTAACGTCGTGCAGACTAATCCGGGTCTGGCACCAGGCTTCCAATACACTACGCAGGTGCCCCCGGATGATGGCGAATACACCCTGACCAATAATATCAATGCCTGGTCCTTTGTGTATCCTACCTGGCTCCGGATTGGAGACAATGATGTCAATCCCAATGGTTACATGATGGTGGTCAATGCTTCATTTGCTCCAGGCATATTCTATGAGCAGGTCATCGACAACCTTTGCGAAAATACTCTATATGAATTCACGGCGGATGTTGCCAACCTGATCAGGACAGGGACCACTGGACACATACTACCAAATGTGAGTTTCCTGCTCGATGGTGTCCTATCATATTCCTCCGGGCAGATAACACAAGATGAAGACTGGCATACGTATGGATTTACGTTTACAACTGGTCCGGGACAATTTGCCGTTAAATTGTCACTTAGAAATAATGCACCGGGCGGCACAGGAAATGACCTGGCCCTGGACAATATCAGTTTTAAAGCTTGCGGTCCTTCTTCTTTTATAACTATCGAACCTGCAGGTAAAATTTGCGAAAATTCGCTCTTCCCCATCCTCAGTGCTGAAATCGACGCTGATACAGGCGCCCTTCAATGGCAGTTAAGCATAGACAACGGACTTAACTGGAGCGATATACCCGGGGCAACGGATAGGATGTACCAGATCGGGCAGGTAGCCGCCGGAAGTTATTATTTCAGATACTTTTACAGCAATACAATCTCAAGTATCAATAACCCTAAATGTCGTATTGTATCAGATGAAATTCTGGTTGAAGTCGTACCGGTTGAGTTTTTGATCAGGGATACTTTATGTGAAGGCATGACGGTTGAACTGGGAGGAATAGAGTACGGAGCGACCGGTATCTACCAAGAATTACTTACAGCTTCCAATGGATGCGATTCTCTCGTGACATTGGATCTAGTCGTCTTTCCTGATCCGCCGATCATAGCAGAGTTTGGTGCAAGACCGACATCATGTGAAGGTGCAGCCGATGGTGCAGTTTTTTTGGGATCTGTTTCTGGCACAAGGCCGCCGTTTATTTTTATCGTCAATGACAGTATCATTCCTCCTCCAAATACATTGATAAATGCACCGGCAGGTACCTATACGGTGAGAATTGAGAATGAATACGGTTGTTTTGATGAAGGAGTTGTTGTCGTTGAAGAAGGACCAAAGTTTGATATTTCAACCATTGAAGACACCACGATCATTTTAGGTCATTCGCTGCTGCTGATCACACAAACCAATTTGCCTGCCACAGGGGCCTCCTGGACTCCTTCAGCGTATATGGATTGTCCGATTTGCCTTTCAACGAATGTTACACCTCTGGACGATGATACGTATGTGATCGAAGCTGTGACGGAGGAAGGTTGCACAGATACGGATTCAGTCACGATCCGCGTTGATCGCACTCCGTTCATGTATGTGCCAAACGTTTTTTCACCCAATGGTGACCAGTTCAATGATTATTTTTCGATAACAACAGATCCATTGAACATTTCATCCATTGACGAAGTGTTGATCTTTGACAGGTGGGGAGGCATCATTGCCCGCTCATCATCCTTGATGACCGCAGCGTCTGTTATCCTATGGGATGGAAATACGCCTCATGGTCCCGCGCTTACAGGTACGTACGTCTATCTCCTTACCTTCACGATGGCAGACGGCAACAGCAGATCAACTCATGGAGACGTTACACTTTTACGTTGATTCTATCCAGCCCGTAAGCCTAAAAAGCTTGATTCCCCCCCTAAAGAAATTACGGATTGACTACAAACAATTCTAAAAGGGATTTTACGGAGGTGTTGTTGATGCTTTAAGTCGGAACACCTTCAGCGTCCCACACTCATAAACTATTTCTGAGACACAATCGCTAAATCCTTCCTGTTCTTCAATGATCCTTGAATCAGAATACAGGTAACGTGCTCCCATGGTGGTATACATATCTTTAAGCCATAGGACAGGCAGATGATTATTCCAGAAAATGTATCCGCTTTTGTCAGCTATATAGGGTAGGATAGCCAGAGATTCATCATTGATAAAAACGGCAATATCTTCTTTCGTTCCGATCTCTTCAAGCTGATCACGACAATTAAAAAAATCCTGATTGAAATAAGCATATTTCACGTCCCAATAATCTTTTTCCTGATTCCAGCACACAAAGGGCATTGCCAGCAGGAGCATCCCCACCAATAGTTTAACAATCAACTTGCCATGGCATGCCTGGTAGAGGGTGAAAATAATAGGAAGCATCAATATCGGGTAGAATGGCATCAAATAATATTCATGTCCCTCACGAATGACGTTGAGCACATAAAAGAAATACATGAACAACACTAATAGGGGGATGAAAAAATACACCGGTCGAAAAGAAATCAACCTTCTTTTTTTAAGGATAAAAAATACGCCTGCAAAGAAGAGTATCAATGCCGGAATATTGAGTATTTCCATAGGAAAATTGTTATACATCTGGTTTTTCAGAAATTCTTTGAAGAGCGGCCAGCCCACGAAGTTTTGGATGAATCCTTCCGTGATATTATTGTCTTTCCATTGAGGAATCACCATGCCATACCACGCCATTACCGGAAGTAAGGCAAGTGCTTTAGCAGAAACATAGCTGCGTAATTCTTTCCATCGGGTGGGCTCTCGGGTAAACATAATTTCAATGGCCTTGATCAGGGATAGTATTCCCAACAAGATGAAAGGCAGCTTTGCTAATCCTGCCAGCGCAATAAAGAGTGCTGCGTATAACAGATCTGAACGTTTACCCGATTTGAGGTGCCTGAAAAAGAAGAGCACATAGTACATGCCAAAACAAAGTGCCAGGATATCAGGCATGATACTCGTACTGTTATAGAAGAAGGTCGGTAAAAATGCAAATATCCACACCGCTAAGGCAGCGATATCGTAATTTTCTGTAAGTGTATGAGCCAGTTTGAATACCGCAAAAAGAGTCAGCAAACTGATCAGGTAAACCATTAATCTCATCACGATGATGTGTTCACCGGTGACTTTCTCCACCATCGCAATGGACCACTGCATGATTGGAAATTCATAACGCACGATGTTGTCCTTATTATTGAGATAGGGCTGCCGGGGATTTAAAATATTGGCATCATGGCGCACGAAATACCGGATATTCCATGCTGTTTTACTCTGACGCCATGTATCCTTGCCCTGAATCGGAAGCGTGAAAACATGAAGGTGTAAAACAGTACTGACCAGAACGGCAGCAAGTACGATGAGGAAGGCCCTTATATTTTTCATTCCAACAAGTTAATTCTAAATCACGATTGCTCACCCTCTCACTGTCTTACATCTCTCATTGTCTTACCCTCTTACTGTCTTACCCTCTTACTGTCTTACACCTCGAAGTACTTTTTGAGGATATGGCCATCCACCACATGAGGCATCGTAATCTCCAGCCGATTTTCTTTTTTCATCGCCGCCATGGCGGTAGTCATAGCATGTGGATTCCTCGCCCATGCCCGACGTGCAATCCCATTGTTGACATCCCAATGTAACATCGATTGTAAGGCTTCCTCGCTCGCATCACTACCGTCAAGGACCAGCCCAAAGCCACCATTGATAGCTTCACCCCATCCGGTTCCACCTCCATTGTGGATGCTCACCCAGGTAGCCCCACGCATCGCGTCTCCGATCACATTGTGGATCGCCATATCAGCGGTAAATTTTGAACCATCATAGATATTGGATGTCTCCCGCCATGGACTATCTGTTCCACTGACATCATGATGATCCCTACCCAGTACGACTGGGCCTTTTAGTCTTCCTTCCCTGATGGCCTGATTAAATTTCCGGGCAATAGCTATACGACCGTCAGCATCTGCATAGAGTATTCTTGATTTGCTACCTACTGCAGGAATATTTGTACCTGCATTTTCAATCCACTGCAAATTGTCTGCCCACTGGCTCTTTATTTCTTCAGGACAGGTGGTGAGCATTTCCCGGATCTGATCTGCAGCCAGGTTGTCAGCCATTTTGAGATCAGCATTGTCGCCCGATGTACAAACCCAGCGGAATGGTCCAAACCCATAATCAAAACACATAGGTCCCATGATATCTTCCACATAGGAGGGATATTTAAACCCTGAAGGCTTGTGCGGATCCATTATATCAGCTCCGGCTCTTGCGGCTTCAAACAAGAATGCATTTCCGTAGTCCCAAAAGTACATCCCCCTGCTGCACATGACATTGATCGCGTCCACATGACGACGCAGTGATCGCTTCACGGCCTGGTCAAAGCCTTCTTTGTCGTCATCCATTAAGACTTTCGCTTCATCAAACGTGCATTCTACCGGACAATAACCGAGATGATCAATATTGTGGCACGATGTCTGGTCAGAGCCGAGCTCCACGTGAACATGTTTGAGGACTAGTTTTTCCCAAACATCCACGATGTTGCCATGATATACAAAACACCTCGCTTCCTCCATGTTTTTGGATTTTATGAATTGCGTCATGATGGAATCCAGATCGGTAAAAACATCCTCCTCCCGGATGTAGTGATCCGCGATGCGTTGCCGGATCGCATCATTGTCTACTTCTGCGATAATACCTGTAGCTCCGGTGACGATGAGTGCCTTCGCCTGGGCACCAGACATACCACCAAGTCCGGAGGTGACAAATGCTTTTCCTTTCAGGTCAGTGGTGCCCAGTCCTTTTAATCGTCCTGCGTTGAGCAAGGTGATCGTTGTGCCATGGACGATACCCTGTGGACCGATATACATGAAGGAGCCAGCCGTCATCTGGCCATACTGCGTGACACCCATGGCATTAAATTTATTCCAGTCTTCCTTCGAGCTATAATTGGGAATCATCATACCATTTGTCACCACGACCCTTGGAGCTGTTGCACTAGATGGAAATAAACCAAGCGGATGACCTGAGTACAAAACCAGTGTTTGTTGTTCCGTCATCTCGCTGAGGTATTTCATCACCAGGAGATATTGTGCCCAGTTTTGAAACACAGCACCGTTGCCTCCGTAGGTAATGAGCTCATGCGGATATTTAGCAACCTGCGGGTCAAGGTTGTTCTGGATCATAAGCATAATGGCAGCAGCTTGTTTGCATTTGGCAGGGTAGTGATCAATTGGCCTCGAATGCATAGAGTAGGAGGGTCTGTAACGGTACATATAGATGCGGCCATATTGGATCAGCTCTTCTGCAAATTCAGGAGCCAACTCAGCATGCAATTCTTCAGGAAAATATCTGAGGGCATTGGCCAAAGCCAGTCTTCTTTCATCAATGCTCAGACTGCTGATACTCCGCACAGGAGCATGCTGCATGTAAGCATCTCGACCGTAATATGCTGGCAATACTGCAGGAATGCCAGTCTGTATAGCTTCCCGGAAGGTTTTCATGTCTTCATTCATAAGGCTAAAGATAAGGTTCGGCGGAAAACAATGAAAGATCTAGGGAGATAGATAAAGTCACTTGTGAACTTAAATTAAACTCATTCTCTAGCTAAATTATCCACTGCATTCCATTAGGTAATAAATGAAATGCCTAAAGTCATTAAGATTCCTGAACCTTCAAATGTCTGGATCATGCTTTCCGATAAGGCTGATCAGTGCCATGCGTTTTGAAGCCGGATTTTTTGAAAATGAATCCGAACAAACCCTGCGAAACCATGGTAATCATCAGTGTAATCCAAAACCCTGCAATATGCGAATTAAATACTTAAAATTTGTAGGGTGCGGGATTTTGGTATGGCAGGAATGGCTACTCTTTTATACATGACAATCTTACATGCCTGACAGTATTGTTTGTTTCAACAATTGGGATCAAATTACCGAAATGTTGTGTTTGCCCAATACTAATGCTGCAGAGATACTGATCCATGAAAATCCATCATTGATGTAATATCCTCGATTAACATCATTCGTATCAGCTAAATTGTAAATCAACATGCCTGCAATATGAGATTGCAATGGTTGCGATTCCGTCGTAAGGTGTAGACTTATTCTTGGAATTAACAACCCTTTATCAGATGATGTTAAGTCTAACAGTGCTGAAGGATTTGGATCGGAAGTACCAAGGCCTACCTGACCGTAGATACTCTGTACGAAGGCTACGAAAATTTGGATAAAAAAAGAATGTTCTCATAAACATCGCTAATAATATATTGCCATGAACCAATCAAGCTGTAATATAGTTTTTTGCCCTCTTCAATTCTCCTATATTTGCGGTCTTATGGAAAATAAACGGGTTTTAGTGACAGGCGCCGCCGGCTTCATTGGGCGGTTTTTACAGGTGGAAGGTCAGCATCGCGGATATGATGTTTATGGAAGTTATCGGAATGATGCTGAAAAGACACTTCTGGAAGGTAAAACCAAAAGTTTCTACTTGGAATTTTCGGAAAGGGAGACACTGAGTAAAAGGCTTACCGAGTTTGCAAAGGAAACAGGCGGATTTGAATATGTTATACATTGCGCTGGGATCACCAGACCCGAACGGATTGAAGAATTCTATGAAGGGAATGTAGCGTTCACCGATTTCTTTATCCATGAACTCCTCCGGACACAACCGGGGTTTAAGAAGTTTGTTTTTATCAGCAGCCTACAAGCCATGGGACCTGGTGATCCGTTGACGATGGAGCCCATTACGGAAGAAACTACACCAAAGCCATTCACTCCTTATGGGATCAGCAAATTTGAAGCAGAGAAACGGATTAAAGCAATACCAGGCCTCGATTGGATTATCTTCCGACCGACCTCAGTGTATGGTCCCAGGGATACTAAGTTTGTCCATGAGATCCTTAAGATCATTAAAAAAGGATTTGCTGTACGCGTCGGCCCCAAAGGTCAGCTGGTCAGTTTTGTGTACGTTAAAGATGTAGCCAGGGCACTATGGGATGCTGTTGACAAGGATGTGCATCAGGAAGTGTACGTCGTTTCCGATGGAAATGATTATGACCCATCACAGGTCAATGAATACATTGCCAAACATCTCGGTATTAAGATCCGAAAGGTCAAATTATCAAAAAATCTTTTACTCGGTATCGCTCATGTGAGACTCTTGTTGGCACGGATCACCCGCAAACCACTTCATGTAAGCCCTTTTAAGATCAAGGAAATCACCGCCAAAAACTGGCGTGTTGACAACGCTAAAATGGTCCGTGAACTCAATTTCAAACCACAATACAACCTCGAATCAGGACTCAAAGAGGCACTGGTTGAAGACGGTGTTATTAAGTGAGGCGTGAGCTGTGAGATGCATTTATAAGACTAAGCTCACGGATTTTAAATAAAAAATGCTTGTGATTTATCACAAGCATTTTTTATTTAAAACTCACAACTCACAACTCACAACTCACAACTCACAACTCACAACTCACAACTCACAACTCACAACTCACAACTCACAACTCACAACTCACAACTCACAACTCACAACTCACGCCTTCGGTTACGATAAAACCGGATTCAATACCTTATCCTGATAAACACCTGCCTTGAGTTTTTCAGAAACCGCGGAAAATGCATCCAGTGTTTGCTGAACATCAGCGTCTGTATGCGAAGCAGTAGGGATCATACGCAAGAGGATCATACCTTTCGGAATGACCGGGTACACAATCAAGGATGTGAAGATGCCATATGATTCGCGCATGTCATGCACTAATTGGGTAGCTTCAAAAGGTGTTCCGTTGAGATATACCGGAGTAACAACTGTATTGGTGTCTCCGATATTAAACCCTCTTTCTTTAAGGCCTTTTTGCAATGAAGTTGCGATATGCCAGAGTTGTACTTTGTACTCAGGATGGTTGATCATGAGTTCAAGGCGCTTGAGATTACCTTCCACGATTGGCATCGGGAGACTCTTGGCATGAATTTGTGATCTCATCGCATATTGCAGGTATTGGATGATGTCTGCATCTCCCGCAAGGAAACCACCTGTGCATGCAAAGGATTTGGCAAAGGTTGAAAAGTATACATCAATATCATCCTGGCAACCCTGTTCGACACCTGCACCACGTCCACCTTCACCCAGTGTACCATAGCCATGTGCATCATCAACGAAAAACCTGAAATTATATTTCTTTTTCAGGGCAGCAATTTCTTTTAGAATTCCCTGATCACCACGCATCCCGAATACGCCTTCAGTCACAACCAGGATACCTCCACCTTTTTCATCTGTCCATTTTTTCGCGCGCTCCAGGTTCTGCTTGATGCTTTCGATATCATTGTGCTTGTAGGAAAAGCGCTCTCCTATATGCAGGCGGGTACCATCGATGATACAGCCATGACTTTCAGCGTCATAGACAACTGCATCCCTGCGACTCAGCAATGCATCTATTGCAGATACAACACCCGGATAACCATAATTGACTACAGCAGCAGCTTGCTTGTAAACATGTGCTGCCAGTTTCCGTTCCAGTTCCTTGTGCAGAGACGTTTCTCCTGTCATCAACCTTGCTCCCATCGGATAGGCAAGGCCCCAGCGGGCAGCTGCTTCAGCATCAGTCTTACGTACTTCCGGATGATTTGCCAGACCGAGATAATTATTGATGCTCCACACCACCACCTCCTTGCCATTGAAGATCATCCGTGATCCGATTTCCCCATGCAATTCAGGGAACATATAATAACCTTCACCTAAATGGGCGTATTGTCCTAGTGGCCCACGCTGATGGCGTATTCTCTCAAATATTTCCATAGTTTTTGATGTATTTATTAAAAACGCGTTCTAATCGACGTTGGATCTGATAACTTGGTGCATAGTCGGCAATCTTCCGAATGAACCCTTGCTTCTGCATCCAACCATTATTATAAATCTTGCTCATGTATTTGCTTCCATGATCAGCAAACAACAACACTACAACATCCGTTGGTTTGAATTCCCTCCGTATGCGCATCAGGGCTTCAATCACAGCCCCGCTGCTGTAACCTGCAAATATGGCTTCGCTCTTTGTCAATTGCCTTGCCCTGAAAGCACTGCTCCTGTCATCAACTTTTATAAACCGGTCGATGGTGTCAAATTCCACATTGGATGGAATGATATTTTTTCCAACACCTTCGAGCTGATAGGAATGAATTTCACTTTTGTCCAGTATCCCTGTCTGATGAAACTTGGTCAGTACGGACCCCTCAGCGTCCACCCCGATTACCTTGATGCCTGGATTCTTTTCTTTCAGATACTTGCCTGCTCCCGAAATGGTTCCGCCGGTACCCACGGTGGCAAAATAATGTGTGATCAAACCTCCGGTTTGTTGCCATAGCTCAGGTCCGGTACTTTGATAATGGGCGTCAACATTGGTATGGTTATAATACTGGTTGACGTAAAAGGAATTTGGGATTTCCCTTGCAAGCCGCTCAGCCTGGCTGTAGTAGGATTGCGGGTCATCCGAGGGGACGTAATTTGGACAGACCAGCACTTCAGCTCCCAGAGCTCTTAATTGCGCGATTTTCTCCTCGGCGCTTTTATCAGTGGTCGTCAGGATGCAGTTGTAGCCTTTGACAATACACGCCATAGCCACCGAAAAACCTGTGTTGCCTGAGGTGGATTCGATGATGGTGCCTCCAGGTTTGATGAGCCCGTTTTTTTCAGCTGACTCAATGACGGCCATACCGATCCGGTCTTTTGCACTCAACCCCGGATTAAATGATTCCAGTTTGGCGAGTACGAGGCATCCGGCAAGTTTTGACAGGCCATGAAGTTTAACCATAGGCGTATTTCCTACAGTCTGCATGATGTTATCATGCCATTGGGGCTTCAGATGTGATGATTCCTGGGTCATAGAATATCGCTTCCTGTTACCATAACCCTTCACCAGGTCATGGAGAACAAAGATACAAAGTCATTTGGGTTGACGAAATGCGAGCCCTTACATGGACATCATTTAAGGTTTGTTCTATGTTTAAGCCTAAGACATTTAAGTGATTA
>Ga0163144_10028871_pt1 | contig 10677 bp, 7 predicted proteins | sample OliLak19BULKMAT1_FD_123175 | JGI IMG/M metagenome (GOLD analysis project Ga0163144, IMG submission 123175) | Freshwater microbial mat bacterial communities from Lake Vanda, McMurdo Dry Valleys, Antarctica - Oligotrophic Lake LV.19.BULKMAT1 | ecosystem: Environmental > Aquatic > Freshwater > Lake...
CGACCGCGCGGGATAATCGTCGCCTTGTGGATCGGGTCAGACGCGGGCTCGTGCATTGCAACGATCGCATGACCTGCTTCATGATAGGCGGTCATTCGCTTTTCATCGTCGGTCATGACCATTGAGCGCCGCTCGGCACCCATCATCACCTTGTCCTTGGCCTCTTCAAACTCGGCCATAGCGACCAGCCGCTTGCCCTTACGCGCCGCCATCAGTGCTGCCTCATTGACGAGGTTGGCAAGATCAGCGCCGGAGAATCCAGGCGTGCCGCGCGCAATCGTGCGGGCATCGACGTCGGGTGCCAATGGCACCTTCTTCATATGGACCTGCAAGATCTTTATCCGGCCCTCAATGTCCGGGCGCGGGACAACGACTTGGCGGTCAAATCGGCCGGGACGAAGCAGCGCCGGGTCAAGCACATCGGGCCGGTTGGTAGCCGCGATGATGATGATACCTTCATTGGCTTCAAAGCCGTCCATTTCCACGAGCAATTGGTTGAGCGTCTGTTCACGCTCATCATTGCCGTTTCCGAGACCTGCGCCACGATGCCGCCCAACTGCATCGATTTCGTCGATGAAAACGATGCACGGCGCGGATTTTTTGGCCTGTTCAAACATGTCACGGACACGGCTTGCGCCAACGCCGACGAACATTTCGACAAAGTCAGAGCCTGATATGGTGAAGAACGGCACACCAGCTTCGCCAGCAATCGCGCGGGCCAGCAAGGTCTTGCCTGTGCCGGGTGATCCCATGAGCAAAGCGCCCTTGGGGATTTTGCCGCCGAGCCGGGCAAACTTGGTTGGGTCTTTTAGAAACTCGACGATTTCCTGCAGCTCTTCGCGGGCTTCGTCGATACCAGCGACATCATCAAAAGTGACGCGACCTTCTTTCTGCGTCAGCATCTTGGCGCGCGACTTGCCAAAGCCCATCGCCCCTGAACCGGAATTTTTCTGCATCTGGCGCAGCACGAAAAAGGCAATACCGAGGAAGAGCAGGAAGGGCAGCGATTGGTACAGCAGCACCATCCAGATCGACGGGCCTTCTTCCGGCCGGGCGTTGATGATCACGCCTTTTTCGAGCAGGCGATCGGTCAGTTGCGGATCGGCGGGCGCATATGTGCGAAATTTATCGCCATTGGTCAGTATGCCCGTGACGACATCGCCTGCGACATTGACCTCGCGGACAGTGCCTTCCTTGACCTTGCCGAGGAACGATGAATAGGACATCGAATTATTCGCCGCAACGCCTTGCGTGCCGCTTTCAAACATCGTCACAAAAAGCGCGAGCGCAACGAGGATGCCAACCCAAATCATCAGGCTCTTCATCCAGGGATTGCTGCTGCCGTCGGGCTGCTTGTCGTTATCGTTCATGGTGTCTTGATACCTTTCAGAACCCCAAGATAGGCATCCGCAGGTTAATGGCAATGGAACAAGTCGCACAAGGGCTTAGTTCAGCCGAATCTACGTGGTGGTGCCTTGGCAAAACGCCACACTTCGTCGTTGCGGGAAACGAGTATGCCCGCCTGTGTGGCCGACGTTCCCGCCTCCAGCGCGTTGAGTAAAGGTTCGATATTGGTCGCATCGGTGAAATCTGGCCGGATGATCCCCCCTGCTGACCGCACAAAGTTGATTGCCTCTCGACTCAGGCGGCGCTTGAGCTCCTGCGGAAGTCCGTTGAGAGCGAGCCAAATCTGTTGCTCGGGATCATCAACGTTTATGGGCAGCCGCCTGCGGTCCAACCAGAGCCACGCTTGGACCGACCGCAAGGCGGCATCGGCTTGCGCCACATGTGCGGCTGACTGCGCAAGCTGTGCTGGATCAAGGAGCGTTTCCCTTGCCAGCAATTCACGAAACTGGGTTCTGCTGAACTGGCGGTTGGTGTTACTTGGATCATCAACAAACGGCAGCGCCAGCGCGATTGCAATTGCGCGCAGCTCAGCGGACCGCCAGCCGAGCAGTGGCCGAATCACAGCAAGCGAGCCGGTGTCAAATTCAGTTAGTGTGTCTGGGATCGGCGCGATGAATTCTGCTGGCTGATGCGCGCGAATGCCGGAAAGCCCTGCCGCGCCCGATCCACGTGCTGCTCGCATGAGAAAGGTTTCGGCCTGATCGTCGGCATGATGTGCGGTTGCAAGAAACTGCGCGCCTTGATTGTGCGCCCAGCGATTGAGCAGCCGGTAGCGATGGCGACGTGCCCAATCGTGACTGTTTTCTCCCGGCGCCAGCTCTTCTTCAACCACAAGCGCCTGATGGTCGATACGCTGTCCTTTGCACCAAAGCGAAACCATAGCCGCTTCATCTGCATTGGCCGGGCGGAGACGATGATCAACGGTCGCCGCGACGACAGCTCCGGGAAATGCGGCCGCTGCCAGCGCCAGCATCGCCATGCTGTCTGGTCCGCCTGACACAGCGATCGCAATCGGCCTTTTGTTGATCGGACCGGTCAGTGCCCTGACGTCGGCGCTGAAACGGGCGACCTGCGTCGGTTGCGGAGGCGAAGTCACCGGACTAGCTGGTCTTGCATTTCTCGGTCGCGCGGCCACGAGCGATATCGGCCTTCATCGGCGCCGCAATCCGATCGGCATAGACCTCGCTCAACTCGTCATAAACCTTGCAGATATCTGCCGCAGGTTTTCCAAGCTTTTTTAGGGCGACCGACAGAAAGTAAAGGCTGTCAGGCGCGCGTTCGCCATCATGGAATTTTTTGTAATTGTCATAGAAGGCGAGCGAAGCGAGCGAGGGTTTGCCGTCATCGAGATAGGTCCGGCCAAGCAGGTTCTGCGCCCAACTTGCGCGGCGATGGTTAGGATATTTTGCAACAACCTGCTTCAGTTGCACCTCTGCTTCAGGATATAATTTGGCCTGCCAAAGCCGGAAGCCATAAACATAACCGTCTTCGGCACCATCGTCGGTTGACGGCTTTTCAACTGCTGCGATCAGCTTGGCGCGGGCCCGACTAGTGGTAGCAACCGATGCCGTATCGGGCTTCGGCTTGGTTGCTGTCGGTGCCGCAGTGGCGGGGGCCGCTGGCCGCGTGGTTGCGGGTAATGGCAGCGCCGCAATGGCGGTGGTGGATGCGGCACCGTCTTCAAGCGCTTTCAGCCGCGCGTCGGTGGTCCGCCTGTGCGCGTTAAATGCATCTTCGATCGTCCGAAGCTTGTACTGGTTTTGCTCAACCTGGCCAGTCAGCGTGGTCAGCTGGCTCTCAAGGGCGTTCAGCCTTGTGCCGAGGTCAGTAACGACGCTCGTCGCCGGGGTTCCAGGCGCGAGCGTGCCATTGGACTCCGGGCCATTGATTTGTGGAGCGAAAGTCTGCCCCGCGCCACCTGGAAAAACTTTCCGCTGAACCGCGCGCATTTCGCGTTCAAGCCGGTCAACCCGCCCGGCAATTGCATCTTGCGCCGTCGCGGCAATTGGCAGCGTCGCCAAACCCGCCAACAGAATAATGGCCAACAGATTATTTCGCATCAAAGCCTCCCCGGCCCACCTCGTCTTGACCATGCTATAGCGAAGCCGAACGTTTTGTCGCCAGTCTTATGGCTGTGGCGCAGGGGTGGGGGTTGGCGCGGGCGGCGGCGCGGCGGCCGCTGCTGCGTTCGCCCGGGCGGTTTCCTCGCTGTCAGTCAGTCCAGCCGGTCTCCTGACGCGTTCGCTACTGCCGTTGCTGCGGCTTGGTCTGCTTGACCGTGCCTGCGGCTCGGCAACCCTCGGCGGGGACACATCAGCTGTCGTCGTTCCGGTTGCCGGGGGCGACGCAGCGGGTGCGCTGGCCGGATTTGCCAGAACTGAAGCCGGGTTAACCTGCCCCCGCGCCAGCAGCGCAGTGGCACTAATCGGCATATCTTTAATCGCTCTTTCGCCATTGCCGAGCGGGGGGACGGTCGATCCGTCGACCTGGACCGTCAACTTGTCGGGTCGACCGACATTGATCATTGGTCGATCTGCATCAATGGGCACGTCATAGGTTTCGCCTGGTTGCAGCTCGCGCTCAAACAGCGCTTTGCCTGTGGCACCATAAACGCGCATCCATACGACGTCTGTCGCTGTCAGCGTGACTTGGCCGCCGTTAGGTTCGGCGATCGGCGTCGGTTCGGTGGCGGGCGTGGGTGGCGCCTCAACAACGGTCGGCGTGGCGGCGACAAATGATTCCTCACCACCAAACAGGCCCGATCCATAAAAAACAGCGCCCCCCAAAACCAGAACCGCCGCGATTACCCCGCCGATTAAAGCCAGACCTTTTGGCGGCTCTCTTTTCGGGTCAGCCATTTCATACGGTTGGTATTCGGACGTCCTGCGTCCTGTGTCGGGTTGCCCACGAACCTCTCGTCCAATACTGACCTCATCGATTCCCACAGCGCGGGCATAGGTTTTGGCAAACCCAACCGAATAGGTTGCCGACGGCAGTCCAGAATAGTCGCCCCGCTCAATAGCTTCCAAATGCCGGACGGGAACGCGCGTGCGTGCCGCAACCTCTGCCAGCGACAATCCTTGCGCCTCCCTGGCCTCACGAAGACGCTCACCCGCCGTTTTTGGAAAAAGCGTCGCCTCTTCTCCGGCTTCGGCATCGGTCATTCTTCTCTCCGGCGTAAACTGAATCGATGTTCTCAAAGCAATATCCACGTGTCAACGCGCAAACGTAACAAATGGGTAAGCACTCAGGTGAGTTCGACATTATTGTCCGCTGCCCAAGTTGCAAGGATGGTTCGCATCTGGCGCGGCCCCTTGGCGAGGAGCGTTGCCATCTCGGCCATCAGCTTGCCACGGTCAAGCGACCGGATCATTGCTTTGACCGGCCCAACCGCAGCCGGAGTGATAGACAGCCGTTCAATCCCCAGCCCGATCAACGCCATTGCCTCAAGCGTTCTGCCGCCCATCTCGCCGCAGACCGCAAGATCAACCCCCGCCTCGCGGCACGGGCTAACCACTCTTGCAATAAAGCGCAGGATCGACGGGCTGAGCCAGTCATAACGCTCGGCAAGTTTGGGATTTGCGCGGTCGGCTGCGAACAGGAACTGCGTCAGATCATTGGTGCCGATCGACAAAAAATCGAGCTGGGGCAGCAGCAAGTCCAGCATCTCGGCGAGTGCTGGCACCTCAAGCATCGCCCCATAGCGGATCTGGGATGGCAGCTTGCGGTTGCGCGACGCCATCCACACCCGCTGCGCTTCAAAAAGGGCATGGGCTTCTTCAAATTCCCATGGTTCGGACACCATCGGAAACATGACATTCAGGGTGCGTCCCGCCGCCGCCTCAATCAGCGCGCGCGCTTGTGCCTTCATCAGCCCGTCGCGTTCAAGCGCCAGCCGCAATGCACGCCAACCCATTGCCGGGTTTTCTTCATTGCTCGCCTCGTCGCGCAGATAGGGCAATGCCTTGTCGCCGCCAATATCAACCGTGCGGAATATGACGGGCCGGTCGCCGGCTGCATCGAGCACGTCGCGGTACAGCCGCTGTTGCCGTTCGCGTTGAGGCAGTGTGGCTGAAACGAGAAACTGGAACTCTGTACGGAACAGCCCGATCCCGTCGGCACCAGTCATGTCAAGCGCGGCAACGTCATCGCGCAGCCCCGCATTGACCATCAGGGTCAGGCGCTTGCCGTCTTTGGTCGTTGGCGGTTCGGCCTTGAGCGCTGCAAAAGAGGCGCGACGCTTTTGGCTCAGCAGCAGCTTGCCCTCAAACGATTCCTCGATCAGTCCGGTCGGCCGCACAAAAACCGTCGAATCGGTGACATCAAGCAGCAGCAGGTCGCCCTCGCCAATCAGGCGGCGAACATCGCGGACCCGTCCCAACACCGGGACACCCATTGCGCGCGCCACAATCGTGACATGCGCTGTCAGCGAGCCTTCCTCAAGGACAACCCCGCGCAATCGGCGGCGGTCATATTCCAGCAGCTCGGCAGGTCCCAGGTTGCGGGCGATCAGGATGGTATCCTGACGCAGGCCCATCTGTGCGGCGGTGCCCATCTGGCCGGATACGATCCGCAGTAGCCGGTTGGAGAGATCCTCCAGATCGTGCATGCGCTCCGCCAGCAATGGATCGTCGATCTGGCGCATCCGCATCCGGGTGCGCTGCTGGACGCGCTCAATCGCTGCTTCTGCTGTCAGGCCACTGTCGATTGCCTCGTTGATCCGGCGCGACCAGCCTTCATCATAGGCAAACATCTTGTAGGTCTCGAGCACCTCGACATGCTCGCCACCCATGCCGAATTCGGCCTGTGCCGACATGCGCTCGATTTGTTCACGCATCTTGTCAAAGGCGCCATAGACGCGGTGGCGTTCGGCCTCGACATCCTCGGCAACGGTATGTTCAATGGTTATGCGCGGTTGATGGAACACCGCCACGCCACGCGCCATGCCATCGACCAGCTTTAGGCCTGTAATCTGCATCGGTGCTGTTGATTGCGGGCGGGAGATGGCACCACCGGTTGCATCAATCAGATCGGCATTCGCGATCAGTTCAGACAGCACCATTGCGACGGTTTGCAGCGCTTCAATCTCGACATCGGCATAGCGGCGCGGTTCAAGATGCTGGACGCATAATACGCCAACTGCCTTTTCACGCCGGATAATCGGCACGCCGGCAAAGCTGTGAAACTTTTCCTCGCCGGTTTCTGGCCGGTAAGCAAAGTCTGGATGGGCAGCCGCCTGATCGAGGTTGAGCGGCTCGATATCCTCGGCAATCGTCCCGACCAGCCCCTCTCCCATGGCAAGCTTGGTCACATGGACGGCGGCCTGATCAAGCCCTTGCGTCGCATAAAGCTCCAGCACCCCGTCACGCAAAAGATAGATCGAGCATACTTCGCTGTCGGTTGCGGCACCGATGATCTGGACAACGCTGTTCAGTTTTGCCTGCGCGGTCGTGCGCGATGCCATCACATCATGCAGCCGCACGAGAATTTCACGGGCGGAGGCAGCGGCTGATACAGTCATAAGCAGCAACTATCAGAAAGCGATAGGCGATGACAGTATTGCTGCATGCACAGCGCGGCGCTGTGTGGTTATGGTCCCAATCCCAAGGGACGATCAATCGTCACCCGCCAAATAAAGGAAACCCGTTGCTGATCAATCGCGCGGCCATCGCGTTTGCCGGGTGCGATACGGATCATCGGCACGGCTTGCAGCACAGCCCGACGCAGGCCCGGATAAAACGGCACCTCACGCAACACCTGGCATTTGGCGCGACCGTCAAGCGATAACGTGCAGAGCATCTGTAATTCAACTTCGAGCGGCGCGCGCAGCAGGACCGGGTCCATCAGCGTAAAAAACTCGTCATTGGAGACCTTGCGCACCCATCGCGGTGCCGTGCCCGATCCGCCGCCGCCGCCGTGGTCGAGATCAAAGACGGGATCGCTCTCGCCAGCGACAATTGGTCCGTTTGCAACAGCGGACGGCGGGGCGGCGGGCAGGGGAGGGGCGGGAGCCGATGTTGGCACCGGCTGCGGCAATGGCTGTGGCTGGGGTTGGCGTGAGGGATTTGGTGCCGTTGCGGGTTCCTCGGCTGATTTCTGCGCCGCTTCGCGATCGGGCGCGGGGGCTTTTGGCAGCGGAAAGAGCTTTACGACAAACGGCGATCGTTCCCCCTCTTCAGACGCCAAAGGTCCCTGTGTAAAGAGCAGCGCCAGGATCACCAACAGGTGCAGCAGCAGAACGACGATCAGAATTGCCGTGCGTGGGGCAATTCGGCGCAGATCGGCGCGCGCCAGCTGCATCATCGGTCGCAAGAGGGCCATGTCGCGGTCCTAGCCCCGACCCGGTCTCCTCACAATCAGGCTTCGCGGTTCAGGCCGCGCGGCGATCCAACGCGTGGCTCGCCTCGGTCATGAGTTGTGCGATGATGTCGGCGACCGGCTCTTCCTTTGTAACCATGCCGACTGACTGCCCTGCCATGAGCGAGCCCCGCTCAATATCGCCCTCAATCACCGCACGACGAAGCGCACCTGCCCAGTAATGTTCAATCTGCAACTGCGCCTCGCCCATCTGCACGTCGCCGCGATCAAGGGCGGCGGCAACTTCGCGCTGCTTGGCGGTGAACAGCTCAGCCCCTGCATTTTTGAGTGCGCGCACCGGGATGACGGGCAAGCGCGGGTCAAGCTGGATGCTCGCGATTGCGTCACGGGCCGAGGCGCGAAAAAACGCTTTTTTGAAATTGGGGTGCGCGATGCTTTCGGTCGCGCAGGCAAAGCGGGTGCCGAGTTGTACGCCTGCTGCGCCCATCTCAAGATAAGCGGCAATCGCCTCTCCCCGGCCAATCCCGCCTGCGACAAAGACCGGCACTTGATCTGCAACCTCTGGCAGAATTTCCTGCGCGAGCACGCTGGTGGACACCGGACCAATATGGCCGCCCGCTTCCATCCCCTCAACCACCAGCGCATCGACGCCCGAGCGGATGAGCTTCCTGGCAAGGCTTAGCGCGGGGGCAAAGCAGACAACTTTTGCGCCGCACGCCTTGATGGCATCAAGCGCCCCTGCCGGTGGCAACCCGCCTGCCAGCACGATATGCGTCACATCGTGGTTTGCACAAACGCCGATCAGATCAAACAATTGCGGGTGCATCGTGATGAGATTGACGCCGAACGGCTTGACGGTAAGCGCCTTCGTCGCCGCAATCTCGCGATCAAGCAACTCAGGTGACATCGCCCCGCAAGCGATCAGCCCAAACCCGCCCGCATTTGAGATCGCCGAAACAAGATGGCGCTCCGATACCCAGGACATTGCGCCGCAGATGATAGCGGTCTCGCTGCCCAGAAATTCGCACCCGCGTGTCATCAGCCGGGTCAGGCGATCAGGCCGGTTCACGCCACTTCCTCCGCATCCAGCCCGTACGCCGTGTGCAGCACGCGCACTGCGAGTTCGGTGTAATCTTCTTCGATCAGGACGCTTACCTTGATCTCGCTTGTCGTGATCGCCTGAATGTTGATGCCGCGGTCCGCCAGCGCCTTGAACATGGTGGAGGCGACACCGGCATGGCTGCGCATTCCGACACCAACCACAGAGATTTTGGCAACCTTGGTATCGTGAACCAGCCGCACAAAGCCAATGCCCGCTTGTGCTTTGGTCAGCGCATCAATCGCCTGGACAAGCTCGGCTTGGGGCACGGTAAAAGTGACATCGGTCGATCCGGTATCATGCGCGATATTCTGGATGATCATGTCGACATTGATGTTGATTGCGGCGAGCGGTTCAAAAATGCGCGAGACAGAGCCGGGCTTGTCAGGCACGTCGGTCAGCGTGATTTTGGCCTCATTCTTGTCATGGGCGATGCCCGTGATCAGCTGTTGTTCCACATCATCTCCTGTTTCCCATATGGGATCATCCTCGCCGACGATCATCGTGCCGGGCAATGTATCAGCGCTCGCCGCGTCGTCTGGATCATCAAAACTCGACAGCACCTGAATACGCACGCCCGCCTTCATCGCAAGGCCAACCGATCGCGTTTGCAACACCTTGGCACCGACGCTCGCCAATTCGAGCATTTCTTCATACGTCACGCGCTTCAATTTGCGCGCGCGCGGCACGATGCGCGGGTCGGTGGTATAAACGCCGTCCACATCAGTGTAGATATCGCAGCGGTCAGCCTTGATCGCGGCGGCAACCGCCACAGCGCTTGTGTCTGATCCGCCCCGGCCTAGCGTGGAGATGCGACCGTCATTGCCCATCCCCTGAAATCCCGGGATCACCGCGACCTCGCCCGATGCTATCGCTGCCCCCAGCGCGTCGGTATCGATTTGCTCGATCCGCGCGGCGGTATGCGCGTTGTCGGTTTGGATCGGCACTTGCCAGCCAAGCCAGCTGCGCGCGGGCACGCCGATCGCCTGAAGCGCGATCGCCAGCAGCCCCGATGTCACCTGCTCGCCAGATGATACTACGACATCATACTCGCGCGGATCATAGAGCGAGGATGCCTCACGACAGAAATTGACCAGCCGGTCTGTCTCGCCCGCCATCGCGGACACGACCACCGCGACTTGATGCCCCGCGTCCACTTCACGCTTGACGCGGGCGGCGACGCTTCTGATCCGCTCGATCCCGGCCATCGATGTGCCGCCAAATTTCATCACAATGCGCGCCATCGATTTTGTACAAAGTCCTTTGGAGAGCGAGGTGAGGCCTGATAAGTAAGGGGAATGACAATGGCAAGCGACCCGCAATCGACGATCAATCCCAACGAAGCCGCGCATTTTGGCAGGCTTGCGGCGGATTGGTGGAACCCCAAGGGCTCATCGGCGATGCTGCACCGGCTGAATCCGGCGCGGCTTGGCTATATCCGCGATCGGGTGAACGCGCATTGGCAGCTCGATTCCGCCAGCTTTACGCCGCTGGCCGGCAAGCGCGCGCTTGACGTCGGCTGCGGCGCTGGTCTGTTGTGTGAGCCGCTGGCCAGGCTGGGTGCTGATGTGACCGGGCTTGATGCCGCCCCCGAAAATGTTGAGGTCGCCCGCTTGCACGCGGCGCAATCGGGGCTGGGCATCGTTTACCGCGCGGGCAGCGTCGAGACTTTGGCGGGTGCGCAATTTGATCTGGTTACGTCAATGGAGGTGATTGAGCATGTCACCGATCCAGCGCTTTTCATTGCGGGACTGGCAGGGGCGCTGGCGGAAAACGGGTTGCTGATCCTCTCAACGCCAAACCGGACGATGCTATCCCGGCTGGCACTGATTTCGGTTGGTGAAGGCTTTGGC
>Ga0163144_10028873_pt1 | contig 10676 bp, 9 predicted proteins | sample OliLak19BULKMAT1_FD_123175 | JGI IMG/M metagenome (GOLD analysis project Ga0163144, IMG submission 123175) | Freshwater microbial mat bacterial communities from Lake Vanda, McMurdo Dry Valleys, Antarctica - Oligotrophic Lake LV.19.BULKMAT1 | ecosystem: Environmental > Aquatic > Freshwater > Lake...
CTCCTGCGTGGCGGCATTGATCCAGCGACGTTTGCCTCGCGTTATGGTGCATTCCGGCCCTGGCATGCGCTCGTCCGTGATCCCCAACCACAGTCGGTTGCCGAACGCCTGTTGTTACTTGGATGGGTCTTGCCGCGTCCGACTACACCCCATCACCCCGAGCGCCTGCTGGTGCCGTCCGAGCTGCGCCAACGGTTACCGGTGCTTCCAATATTCCCAACTCACGGTTCCGTTACTTCTTGTCCAATTGCGCCTGCGCTCTTGGTTACGCATGCAATTTTGGCAATTAGCGCTCAGCATCCACTGGCATTGCGTCGCAATGGGCAACTGACCAGCCGATCTATCAGCCAACTAACGCAGGCGTTCGATGATCAACTCGTTGTCGATCTTCAGCCACTTGCTGATCTGCTATTGCCGGTGCTATGTCAGATTGGGCTGATTTCGTGCGCTGCTGGAACATGCCAGATTGCACCTGCGGCCAGCCCGTTTCTGCGCCTCTCTAGCAACGAGCAGTTGGCCCGCGTTCGCGATGCATGGATTGAATCTCCTGAGCAAGAGCGCTGGTTATTGGCCCAGCGGATCAACCCCCTCGGGATCGATTGGCTTGTGTTGCGCCAACGGCTCTGCCAATGGGTTGCGTTTCTACCATCACATCAGTTGGTTGATCCCCACGAGAGCTTCTCCCACTTGGTTCGTGCGCTTGGACCACTGGCCGATGCCCACACCCATGGCTTTCGTATTGTTCGGCGCACGCCGTGGAATACAACCCAGGCTGCGATAATCTGGCTGGCCGCATTGCATGGCCCACTGGCTTGGCTTGGCTATATTGTTTGGCAATCGGATGATCACCGGGATCTGATTGCCGCCGTCGAGCCTGCGCCAATTGAGGCCAGCACGCTTGATCAGCTGATTCCTGCACGCATTGGTAACGAGACGGTATCGGCTGGGTTGGTACGCTTAGAACAGGGCACCGTCGTTAGCGCACCACCGATGGTTTTGCGCCAACTCCGCCGCCAGCGCACCATCCGGCGTGTGCTCAAGCGCACATTGGCTCCTGGGGTGGCAATCGTAGCTCCTGAACAGACGCCAATATTGATCGATGCACTCAATCGGGCTGGTGTATCGGTCGCTGTTGCTCCACCAGCAACTGCGCTGACACCACCGAAGCTGCCCATTCGCGCCAGCCGTCGCACTGATCCAATTCTACATCCCGGTGAGTGTGCGGCTATCCTATTGGCCTGTGCTTACTATCAGCAGTATGGTCCTACTGATCAGGAACTGCATATCCCTGAAACCCTGCTCGAACGGCTGCGGGCATCCTTGCCCAAGCGACTACGGGCGGCCACCGAGACGGCCATTGCGGCCTGTGCGGCACCAAGCTTGCGGTCAAGCACGCCACTCGCGCCATTGCTGCCAGCCGAGGCAGCATTAGATGTTATTCAACAGGCGCTTGCTGAGCAACGATCTGTCGAGATTGACTATCGGGCAGGTCTCGATGGCACCCCCAGCCAGCGCACTATTCGGCCACTCGACCTGGAACAATTGGGCGATACCTGGTATGTGCGCGCATTCTGTAGCCTGCGTGATGCGGAACGAGTCTTTCGCATTGATCGGATTGCGGCAGTAAATATGATCACATAAGCCGTTACTGACGGATCGCTGATGAGCAAGCGCTATTTCATGGCTAACAAATGCTCTAGACGCACTAAATAATCAGCCTCCATTGCAGTAATTTTTTCAAAAATATCTTTTGCCTGTCGTTCGAAACGCTTGATATGCAAGGGTTCAATACTCGTCGTCATCGCATGTTGCAACTCCATGAAATCTTCGACCAGATTGGTATGGCTTTTTTTCTGTTCGATGTAGAACTCTTGCAATCGCTCACGTTCAGGTGCACTGATTTTGCGATAATCGACGCGCCCTGGCTGACACAACGACCACACCACCTCGCCTAATGGTGAGCGCTGCCAACGTAGATTGCTTTTAGAAACCCGCTCAAACAGTGGCACATGTGTAGCAGCGAGTGTTCCTATTTCAATACCATTGCTGTCACCAGCACGTTCAAGCAGCGTATCAGGAATCGCACCCCAATCGAGCAGGATCGGTAGCGATGTATAGCTAATCAGGGCGGCACTGTTCTCATAGAGATAGCAGAGCTCGGTATGCAGCCCTTGGCCCATGGTGCGTGTATACGAGCCTAATAGCCCGGCCAAATCACGAGCGATCGGAATCATGCCTTTGTAGCCGCCCGTAATATTGAAGATTAGTTGCTGTGCATCGTTACGATTATTAAAGATATTCCAGATCACCTCAACATAGCTGGCGAGACCATTCCGAACAAAATCATTGGGCTGGGATACGCGGTAGGTTCCATCGGCAATACGCAGGTGTGGTACAGGCATTATCTCAGCAGCACAGTGTGGAAACCCTTTAGTGCTAGCAAGTGCTGGATCTGCCAGGGCATCCCGAAGTAACGCAGCACACAACTCGCCATCAGCGGTATCGGAATGCAAGAGTATCACCCGATCAGCTGCGATTGGCATGAGGAAACTGAGTGAGGCAATCTCGGCTGGCGACTTATCGAGGTGGTTGGTTTGGTCGGTGACGGCATTCTTCCAGAATGGAAGTAATACTTTCAGGAGATGATCGCGCCACGCTTTTTTGGTGCTATCATCGAAACGCCTATCGGCCCTAAGCTGCTCTTGTCGCCACTGATAATCAGCAGGTGGGCTTTGCTCCATCGCGCCGCTACGGATCGTACTCGTTCCGACGTGGGTTATGATAATACGGCTCATTGTATCGCTGCTCCCAGTTGTAGCGCACCCGCATAGCGCACATAGCGGATCGTTTCGCTATCGTATGGTCGATCAGGTGCTGCCTCAATCAGATAGCCATACGTAATAATTGCCGCATATGGGCCACTCCACGCCTCAGGGTAGCGCAATTCAGGAATACGCTCAACACTCCAGCCCTTTTCAGAAGTCTTACGACCCCAGAGCATGACACGTTCTTCATGTGCTTGAACCAGTGTGCGTACCTCCAGATAGCCTCGTTGTGTTAGCTCATCCGCTGCGTTTACCGGTGGCGGGAGCGTGATCGTCAGCACAAGCTGGATCTGTTCTGGCGGGAGATCGCCATCGGGAGTCTGCTCGTCTGTGATCAGTTGGTTCTCTAGGCATTCCCAACGCAACTCGCCACTTGTGCCAAACAGCCTTCCGATTGGCCAGGCGATAGCCAAGTGTTGCGCTTGATCACAATCAATATCGTTGTCGCGGATCAAGATGCCATCCGCATGCAGTGGATGTTCCAACCAGCCCGAGGCATGCACGCCGCCCAGTAGCGGCCAGGCCTCCGTGATTGCGATCACCAGTTCTGCACGCAGTAGTGTGCGATAGCCAATTGCTGAACTCATGCCTGTGCCTCCAGGTCGTTCGTCCACTGCTCAAGACCAAGCGGTAGCAATGGCCCGAGGCTCGGCCAGGGCGCATTCAGCCATGGCTGGCCGTCTGCCAGGCCAGGAGTTTCCCAGCTTTGGGCGAGTGGCAGCACCGGATTGAGATCGGTTGTTCGCTGCAATGCCAGAGCCAGACTCAGCTCCTGATCATGCCAGCCATAGTTCCGATCAATTCCAGCCATGTGGGCTAAGGCATGCATACTCGGGATGCTCACCCGATCATCCTGTATGGTAAGCTGCTGGCCACGCGGCAGAAACCACCGCCATGTCATGGCCGTGACACGCACGGCCACGCACCCCAGCCCACGATGGGTGCCGTACCCAATGCGGGCTGCGCCACCATCTAAGGCTGCAAGAACGTGGGCCAACAGACCAAGTTGCCACAATTCGTAATTCACTAGCACCAGGGTGGTCGTGAAGCGGCCAGCGCTGAGTGCCTCAAAGGTGAACTTGACCTTATCCGCTGCTGCGCCCGTCGCACGGTCGATCCCAACACCATGCCGCACAATCGGTCGGGCCTGCTGCTCATCGGCCAGCCAGGCATCGGCTATCGTCCAATGCCCACGTAGGCGGGTATGGCCAAAACAGCGCTCAATTGGTAATGCGCTACGGTAGATCGTCGCACTATCCACTGGATCAGGCAGCGTTCGATCCGTCCCGCTCAGCGGCCCCTGGCGGGCAAAGGGATCACGCACTAATTCGGGATGCCAGCGGCCAATACTCCGTTCCGCCGTTGTACGCAGGATGCCCCGCAAGGAGGAACCCGGCAGATAATAGCGATCCCCATTGGGCGTACGGGAGTACACGAAGGTCATATCGACTTCTTCAATCGCTGTATCGCCACCGCGCTGCACTTCCCGATGATAAAATGACGACTCGTGCTTGGCCTTGCGCCCTTGTACATCGCCGCTTAATTGCTCCAGAGCAAGCGCATTCGCATGCCGCCCTTCCTTGATCAGGAGCGGGCTACGCGGTTGAAGCTCGAGTGTCAGGCGCAGCTCATTGAGGGTCTGCTGGAGCATTGGCCACCTCCTGCAGGATCGTTACTGGCCATTCAGCCCCAGCGATACGCTGACCATCACGGCCATCGGGCGTATTATTGAGCAGTGCGGCCAACAGGTTTGCCCGCGTACTGGTATTCAGTTCATAAACTTCCAGGCCAACCAGACGTACCTGCCCAACACCACGAGCAGCACGACCGCCCAAGGTCAGTTCGCCTTGCTGAAGGAAGCGCAGACCGATTGCCAAAAGCCGCTGCCAATCCTGGGCGTAATCCGGTTCTAGCTCACAGCGCATACGAAAACGGAAGCTGTGATCGCGGGAGAGCACCTCAAAATCATACTTCATCTGATCTTCAGCTGCCCCAGTATCGCGATTAATGCCAACCCCATGGCGTATATCCGTGGCCGCTGGGTCGCCAGTAATCAGCGGCAGATCGGGGATTGTCAGCGGGGATGCCCAGTGTGTGCTACCGAACAGTCGCTCAACGGTACGTAGTTCTTGAATCAGGAGTGCTGTAATATCTGCATCAGTATGCAGCCGTTCAATTCCCAATTGCTTCAGATCATCATCAAGCGCTTTTTGTTCGCGGGCAGTTAGCAGGCCAAGCAGGTAGGGGCCAACCCGCTCAATTGCGGCACGGAAGCTGCCGCGCAGCGAAGACCCAGGAATATACGGTGCTCCGCGTGAGTCGCGCACAATGGTTGCATCGGTATCGCTATTGCCGCCGCCACTGCCAATATGGACGCCACCCTCCAGCACCAGCGTCCCTCGAAACGTTATGATTACGGCCACTGCCAGCCTCCTTCATGTTCAGTCAGTTGTATCTGCAGCGAACGGGTGGTGAGCGCCGCCGTTACGGTGTCGAGGATACTGAGCGCGAGCGCCAGGCGTGCTTCGCTCCGTAATCGCAGACGCTCTGGATCGGTGAGTTCGGGGTCATTATCGATCGTCTGGCGAATGATCCGCCAGAGCAGTGAGTTGTTGCCCCAGATACACTCCTCAAGGGTCCGATAGAACTGAGCACGGTCGTGACTGACGTTGGTTTGCACACGTTTGAGTTCGGCATGCAGCCGATCAAGGCGTGCATGTGCGCTGGTCTGGCTGCGATGCCAGGCTGCTGCCGTTTGAATCGTGCTCATCTGCGCGTTCGTAATCAGAACAGCAGCATCGACATGCGGCCATGTCGGGTAGAGTTCGTGCAGGGCCTCGGCCACCACTTCAATAATTGCCGAGCGTTGGTCGCCAACCGCAGTAGCGACAATTGCGCGAAGTTGATCATCACGGTTCACAGGCGCCCTCCATGAATATGGAGCGGATGGCATAATTGAACGCGGCCAAAGCCCTCGCTACATCGTTCGCCAATCCCGGATTGTTCAACGGCCAACCACCAATTGATCGCTGGTACCAGTGCTGCTCGGGGGATGCGGAACGTCCAGACCGAACCAAGCGCAATGGCGAGTTGCGGCTGGCGTGGGAGGCGGCGCACTTCATCCCAACCACCGATCCATTGGGTTGACTGGACGACACCGCTGCGAACAAGCTGCATCGTCGTCAATTGGGGTGGAAGTGGGCGATAGCGCCGGAGTGTTGTTATGGGTTGAGCATCACTACTGGGTAGCAGGTACTGATCACGCAATATGACATCGGAAAGGAGGGTGATAGGCAGCAACAGATCGTCACCAAGCGCCATAGTATCGAGCATGAGATTTTCGTGATCACCGCGTACCATGCGGGTAAAGCTCTCAATTGCGTCACTGAGTGCGTTCGCATCATGGGGAACGGATGCCGTTGGTGGTTCCAGAGTACACAACACCTCACCAAGCCCACGACTACGACCGCGACCCATGCCAAGCAATGGCTCATCAGCAAGCCGTGCGGTCATTCGCAGATCCGTGATCAGATCATCTGGGCCAGTTACACAACCCTGGAAGTATTGCCCGGCTTCGATTGCTTCCAGGGTGTAGAGCTGGCCTGCTTGTGTTGTTGCGCGTTGATTATGGAGTTCTGAACGCATGATCAACCGTCGTGCCACCGAATGCCCTTGATAGCGGCTTGCGCCATCGACAGCAAGAAACAGATCATCAATTCGTTCGCACCCATCCGTCTCTGGCGCATCCTGCAAAAAGGTGGTGAGCATATCTGAAACGCCACTGCCACCCGTTACTAACCAGCCACTCGTGTTCTTTTCCCGCCACAGGGTTTGCGGTGCCACTATCGTTGGAGCGGCATTTGTAAACGGTACAGCGTTGCCAAACGTAACTTCATTACTTTGGAAGATACGTTGGAAGCGCTCGCGTTCAGCGCCAGTAATTTCGGCTGAACGACGCCCATGCAGCCAGACCGCAGCCAACGCTCCCCGCAGTACGGTTCCGGTAATATACGTAAGCGTTGTTGTGGTCTGCCCTGGGGCTGTTGGTCGGCGTGCGATGCACAGCGGTGAGCGCAACAGCATCGTGAGTGTCAGGCTGGTTGTCATAGATGCTCCCACAAGCTGGCAAGCTGGCACGATTCACCATCCAGGAGCACACGAGTCGGGCGAATATGCACCGCGCCAAGGCCACGGCCTTTATGCCCACCAAGGTGTGTTATTGCACAGGCCGCGAGTGTGAGCAAGGCCAGGCCGCGTTCGGCCCGCTCAGCTGGCAGCCAGCCCCGGATGGTTGTCGTAAGCTGTAATCCTGGTGCAGCGACCTCAAGACGCATCAGCAGTTGGTCAATGGCGCTGCGGCGTGTGCGACTGATTGTTACATGGGTGCGCTCTTCAATCGTGAGTGCTGGCGCTGCTGGCCGGATTGCTGCTACATTCGCATCGGTCAGATGGGCATCTGGGAAGACCAGGCGCGTTGGTTCGGTCGGCGTTCCAAATAGATCGTTGCGGAGTGCCGCCTGATCCGTAAGCGCCAAGCTATTCGGGCCTGCAAGATCGGCAGCATACATCCGCAAACGGCCCTTCAGGCTCGCTCCAGGAATATAGGGTAATGCTGGCAGATTTGATTGGTGTGGAACCGGGCCAATCGTTATGCGATCATCAACCAAACCAGCCAGGCCAAAGCCAGTACCGATATGGAGCGCACTGAGCAACCCGATCTCCAACTCGCAACTCATTGAGGTGTAGTTGCTCATATGGTTTCCTTTGGTACGACAAACTCGGCGGCTTCGATCAGATCAAGTAATGGCAGAACCAATCCGGCTGCATCCTGCTCCACGAATGGGTAGCGCACCCCCGCCCCCAAGCTCTGCAATGCACACATGAGTGTGTCACGGTCGCTTGCGCGCATGCGTGCTTGAACGCGCAGCACATCCAGCGTCACACTCAGGCTATCCGCTCCGCGCAATGCTGCATCATATAACTGCGCCAGTTTGCTGCCCGGTAGCCTATGCAGGCGTCGCGCTTGGTCGAGCAGGGTAGTAAAATCGCCATGCCGATATGGCCGCATGGTGCGTACCGCCCTGCCAGGGGTATCGTTATACTGAGTTTGGCGAATCCTGCTGATTGGTTCAAGCCCCGGCGTGCTGACGATATGGAAATCGATTGCATCACCGCCGCGAGTGCGCTTGGCGTGTTTGAGCAACTCGCTAGCACGGGTCTGGAGGTTGATAATCGGGTGGCTGGCGTGGGCAATCACAACCCCGACCGATGCGGACGGGAGCGGTTGGCCGGTACCGAGCAATTGCTGCACTAGCGGGGTAAGCTCGCGTCGAAAGCCAGCACTGATTGCTTCAGCAACCTCAAGGCCACGCTCTGCTGTACAAACCAGAATAACATCATCGCCACCAATGGTAATGACTTCAAATGGCAGCGGCAGCCCTGCTGTGGGCAGTTGGTAGGCGGCTGCCAATGCCTGGGCGGTTGCTTGGGTGGCTGCACGACTAAGCGCTACACTGATCTGACCATAGCCCTGTAATCCATGCGCTTCCACAATCGCACGAATAAGGCTGCCGATCCCATCGCCATCGGCATGCAATAACGCCACATAGCCTTCTGGTTCAGATTGGGCACCAATCGCTTCGAGATTCTGGGTCTCGCGGATTGCGTCTGACCAACGCCTGCGGACATTTGGATCAGCGTGCTGCGCTTGGAAGGCCTGCCAGAATGGTTGCTGGGCGATCTGCTGGGTATATTGTGTGCTCAACTGGCGCTTGGCCATGCTGGAGCGCGAGAAGAATGCTGGTTCGCTGGAATCAAGATCGCGTTGATCAATACTGGCAGGATAGAGCCGATCACTATCACAGAAACGCAGATAGCCGCCACCAGCAATCTGTTCCGCACGTGGCCGAGCTGCCTTGCGACTGGCAAGTTTGTGGGCAGCCCGACTCTGCGCCTGCTGCTCAGATGCAAGGTCGTCTCCAGCAATTGGCACATACACGGCGCTTAGGCTGCCACTGCCACTCTCACGTTTATACAATCGTTCATAGTGACTACAGAATGCCTGTGCATCGGCCTCCTCGGCAAAACAGAGTGCGCCAGCACCGCCACCAGCATAGATTTCGCCCGCAGCAGCAGTTGGATGCCAGGTGTTGGCCGCAAGTACCCGCAGTGGTGCATCGGTCAAGCGGCGCACCAGTTCGCTTGCGCCACGAATCTCCTTGAGCCGACCAGTGGCAAACACATATTCTTTAATCCGGTCAGCATCAAACATGACCAGGTAGCGGTCGGCGGTATTCATGCGTTGTACTCCTCAACCCGAACATCCATTGCGACGATCTGCGTTTCCCGACCATCGGCATAGGATTGGCGAACCCGCCGATACGAGACTGCTAGTTGATCTGCACTCCCTCTGTGCTTTACCAGTTCTTTCAATAGCTTTTGCGGTAAAACAATAAAGAACTTGCCTGTCTCGGTATCGCGTACGCCCCAACCGCGCTGCTCCTGTAAAAAATGACCCTGATAGCGCGTTTGGTCATCCATAGGTGTTATGGAAACAGTGCGCCCTTGCGATGCAAGCGCCTGACTCTGGTATTCCGCCAGGGTCAGTTTGCTGCTTGATCTGAAGAAGCCATAATCAGGATAGATGAATTGTTCGCTCTCCTGCCAACGCAGCAGTTCACAAAAAGACTGGTAGGCATTGAGGCCGCCATCGCGCTTCTGCCAACGCGCCACAACATCCGTTAACATCGCGGGAATACCCGCACACTGATCAATTGGTGCAGCAGTATCAAGGCTTAAAAAGCGGTGCGGTGTTGCTGCACCAACCTCGAACCAATTCAGTTTGGTAATCGCTACCTGAATACTGCCCATGCCGAGGCCTTTGCCATACCCGAGTTTATGGGCCATGCCTGGCTCAAGTTGCAGAGCATAGATTAATCCATGCAAGAGTTCGCGGCTCAGATTCTGGAAGCGCAGCCGACCGCGTAGCTGTTGGTTCTTTGGAACAACCTGAACATGGCGTTCCTCAGAGGACGATCTACGTTTCTCGTTATAGATACGCTGAGCACCCTCAAACAATTGATGGTAATAGAACTTGCGCCCAAGCGCCTGCCCGTTAGGCTGCTCGAAATAGAAACTCTCATGCTCAGGCTTGGGTTGCCCACCTTTGGGACGCCAGAGCGGGATTTCGCTCAGGCTATTCAGTGGAACAGGAATATCATCGAGCAACACACGGCCTGCCTGACCAACCGAATCATCGCCGCCAACCATGCCAAACACCACCTCACTCGCAGTTGGTGTTGTGACTGATTGGCGCGGCTGGTAGACAGAAGGAATGCGTTTGAGTAGACGTTGCTCGTTGAATGGTTGCCTGAGCGCTTTTCTTAGATTCAGAATACCAATGGTGCTGTTGGTGACGACTTCATGCACACTACGTAGCATGCCTTTCAGTGATGTTGCTGGCAGCGCTGGGCGACCACCAAGATGGGCGAAGCGATAAATTCCATCCTGGGCGACACTGGGATCTTGATGAACCAGGAGCGGTGTCAGTGTGATCAAATCAAACTCAATTGTGCCACTCAGATGCTGATAATGGTCGAGGCTTGCGACCTCTCCAACAGGCGTTGGTGCAAGCTCGAACGGCACAAAATTGTAAGGGTTGCGCTCAGTCATGCGGCAACCTCACTGGTCATTGCGTGGAGCCAGGTTGCCCATGGCCCGTTAACAATTTCGCGCAAGAGTAGCGTAACTCGCTCACCATCAACACGGATACCGCGCGTGCCTGCGCTGCGCCAATCGGCAGGCGGTGTTGGCGTAAGGTCGGTTGCTACGGGATCTGCATCGGCCAGTTGA
>Ga0163144_10028874_pt1 | contig 10676 bp, 11 predicted proteins | sample OliLak19BULKMAT1_FD_123175 | JGI IMG/M metagenome (GOLD analysis project Ga0163144, IMG submission 123175) | Freshwater microbial mat bacterial communities from Lake Vanda, McMurdo Dry Valleys, Antarctica - Oligotrophic Lake LV.19.BULKMAT1 | ecosystem: Environmental > Aquatic > Freshwater >...
CAACCCCAAACGTCAACCACACTGGAGTTCCCATGTCTGAACTGATCGTCACCTTCACTACCGCCCGCGGCCCGATCCGCATCCGCCTGCATGCCGACAAGGCGCCCGTGACCGTGGCCAGCTTCGTCAACCTGATCAAGCGCGGTTATTACGATGGCCTGACCTTCCACCGCGTCATTCCGGATTTCATGATCCAGGGCGGCTGCCCGCAGGGCAGCGGCACCGGTGGACCTGGCTACAAATTCGAGGATGAATGCCGTGCCGACCTTCGCCACGACAAGCCCGGCGTGTTGTCCATGGCCAATGCCGGCCCACGCACCAACGGCAGCCAGTTCTTCATCACCCACGTTGCGACGCCCTGGCTGGACGGCAAGCACACGGTGTTTGGCGAAGTGCTGGGCGCCGAAGACATGGTGGTGGTCAACGCCGTGCGCGGCGGCGAAAAAATCGGCAGCGTGACGATTTCCGGCGATGCCGATGCCGCTCTGGCCGCACAGGCCGAGCGCGTGGCTGAATGGAACAAAATACTCAGCCCCTGATTGCCGTCCCTTGCAGGCCGATCCCTCGCAGGAAGGAAGTGTGGGACGGGCTTCAGCCCGTCCCACATGACGCAGTTACGGAACGAAGCGCATGCCGTCCAGCATCTTGTTCACCGCCCCGATGTCGCGGCGGTAGTAGTGCTCGCTTGGCGCTTTCCAAAGCAGCAGGCGAAGCTTGCTGTCTTTCTCGGCGGCCGCCACCGTGCCGGAATAGGCCAGACCATCGACACTGGTCATGGTGATGTCGAAGCGCAGGCCGTCAACGCTGCCAAAGCGCTGCGGCCGCAGGTTCTCGGCGCTGACGTTGCTCCAGCTCTGGCCTCGCAGACCATCGAGGATGATGTCGCGCACTTCGTCAGGACGCATGCCGGGCCGGAACCACGGGCCGTCGGGGCGGCGTTTCTTCTCCTTGGTCAGCATGAAGACATGCTCGTTGGCCTTGATGCCGGACAGGATGCTCAGGCTGTTGAGCGCGGTGCCGTCGATGGTCCACAGCTCCTGCCGGGGCAGCTTGATTCGCGACCAATCCAGATCGCTGTCGAGATGCATGTCGAATGCGGTCGCCGCGCCCGCCTGCTGCAGCTTGCCGCCGGGGCTGACGCAGGCGACGAGCAGAAGGAATATGGCTGCAAACAGAAAAATCTTCAGGTGGTGCAGTTTCACGGGATGAACTCCAGTTCTGAAATGTATTTCTCGATGAAGGCGCGGTCGTTCGCCTGCGGCTTCAGTTCCAGATAGCGACGCAGCGCGGCGGCGGCTTCGATGCGCTTGCCATCGGCGCGCAAGACCAGCCCCTGTTCGCGCCAGGTATCGGCGGGTGCGTCGGGCAGGGACACGGCTTCGGCGTAGAGCCTGCGGGCCTGGACCATGTCGTCGTTCTTGTTGCGGCGACGGTAGGCCTCGGCCAAATAGAAAGTGTAGATACCTGCCGATTGCCCATCGGCTGAGCTGCGCAGGTCACCAATCACCTGGATGGCGGTGTCGTACATGCGCCGTGACAGCTCGGCCTCCAGCCAAGCAGCCAGGAAGGGTTGCATGGCCTTGCGGTAGGCCTCGCGTTCGGTCCGGGTTTCCTGTGCCGGAAGCGTACTGGCGGCCAATCCGACATCCTCAAGTCGTTCGGCCGTACGCGGATGGCTGGCGAAAATGGGGCCGGGTCGCGGCAGTCGGTTGGCTTTTTCTTCGGCCAGCATCCGCTTCCACAGGCGCACGCCGGCCTGCGGGTCGTAGCCCAGCGCCGCGGCTGTCTTGAAGCCGATGGCATCGGCCTCGCGCTCCATGTCCCGGGAGAAATCGGAAATGCCGGCCATGCCGGCCAGCTGCGCCACGCTGCCGACCAGACCGACGCCGCCGGCAAAGGTCACCACGCTGAACGACGCCATCCAGGCTGACGTCCGTTTGGCCTTCATCCAGAACTGCAGGGTGTGGCGTTGGCGGAAATGCGCGAACTCATGGCCCAACACCAGCGCCAGCTCGGATTCGTCCTGCATGCGCAGCAGCGCGCCGGTAAACACCAGCATGGCGCCGTTCGGCGCCATCGATGCGTTGAACACGGGCGCATTGATGATGTAGACGCGCAGGTCGCGGCAATGGTCGCCGGTTACCTTGCAGGCCGTTTCCTTAACGTAGGCATTGAGTGCCGGATCGCGTACCAGCAGCGGCGACGATCGCAGCTCTTTTTCGGCCTGATCCATGCCATACCAGAGCTCAGCCTCGGTGCTGCCGGCCACCGGACGTTCGCCAGGCTGGATCGAAAGAGGCTTCGATGCGAGGACGGCGCCGGCCAACAGCATCGCGACCAGGATTGCCAAGGGTTTTCTCGAGCGTGCTCGCTTTTTCAAAGCGGGAAGTCCGACAGCAATTGATTGACCGTGGAGCGCGTGCCTTTTTCATCGCGCAGATCGCCCGACTGGTTGGCCATCAGGTTGAACCACACCACCTGGCCGGTCTTGAGATCGACTAGCGTAGCCACGCCTACCTGGGCGCCACCGCCGATATCCAGGTAGCTGCCCATCGCCGCGCCCGCCAGCATGGCGAACACGCGCAGGGCGGTGCGGCCGCCGCTGGAATAACTGTCGCGGACATAGGTGAACAGCGCGTAGTCGGCGCCGGTGGCTTCGCGCAGTTCGCTCACGCCCGCGCCCAGAGTCCAATCCATCATGGGCTTGCCGGTGGTCGGATCCTTCTTGGTGGCCAACACGCTGCCGGCCATTGAATACTGGGCGATGCTCAGGGCGACGGCCTGGTTCAGGCGGATGATCTGGCCCTGGCGCGACGCCGGGTCGAGATCGTCGGGGATGTCGTAATCGGCCTTGCTTTCCGCGCCCTTGTTTGAAAGCAAGCTGCGCACGGCTTGCGGATACAGGCGGCGCGCGGCGTCCGACCATTCCTTGCGTGGTTCATGCAGGCCACCAGCGGTGACCAGACTCAGTTCGATGTCGGGTTCGATGATGACAACGCTGCCCTTGATGACTACATTCTGGCCTTGGGCATCGGTGGCGGTCTTGGGCGCGGTGTAAGCCGTGGCCGGCTGGGCGAGGACCAGCAGGCAGGCAAGGATGAGGCCGGATACGCGCGACGGCGCGAGCCGCAGGTAAGAGCTGGACATGGGGCTGCGTTCGGTCATTGAAGGTGCGGCAGGATGCGGCAGGGAGTACCCGGATGCAAGAGTTCGGCGGAGGCTGCATGCTAGAATTCGCCGCTTGATTTAACCCTTCATTCGTCGAGGTTTCGAGATGCTCCAGCTCGCCCGCCGCATGGGCCGCGCCAAGCCCAGCGCCATCATGGCCGTGGCTGAAAAAGCCAAGGCACTCAAGGCCTCCGGCCGCGACATCATCAGTTTTTCCATCGGCGTGCCGAATTTCCTGCCGGGTGACCACGTCTATGCCGCTGCACGAGAGGCGCTGGGCAAGGATTCCGGCCAGTATGGTTCCAATCGTGGCTCGGATTCCCTGCTCGACGCTTTCCTGAACCATATCGAGGCGATCGGCCTGAGCGGTTACACCCGCGCCAACTGCGCTACCGGCATCGGCGCCAAGCATGTGCTCTACAACCTCGCCGAGGCATTGCTGGACGAAGGCGACACCATCGCGTATGCGGTGCCGTACTGGACCACCTACGCCGATATCGCCGACATCTGCAATGCCAAAGTTTTGGAGCTGCCGTGTCCGGCTAGCCAGAACTACAAGCTGACGCCGGCGCAGCTTGATGCTGCGCTGGCCACAAAGCCGAAAGTGTTTCTGTTCAACAACCCCAACAACCCGACCGGCATGGTCTACACGCGCGATGAAATCGCCGCGTTGGCCGACGTGGTGGCGAAATACCCCGACACCTGGATCATCACCGACGACATCTACAACCGCATGGTGTTCGACGGGCTTGGCTACCACAACTTCGTGCACTGCCGTCCGGAGCTGCGTGACCGGGTGATCTTCGTTGATTCGCTGTCCAAGACCTACGGCATGCCCGGCTGGCGAGTCGGCTTCATTGCCGGTCCGGAATCGGTGGCCAAGGCGCTCACCACGCTCAACTCCAACCACATCACCAACATTCCCGAAGTCGTTACCGCCGCTGCCATCGCTGCGTTGAGCGGCCCGCAGGACGTGCCGACGGCCAAGAACGCCGAGTTCCAAGGCAAGCGCGACCTCGTGGTCGCGACCATGAACGCCATTCCCGGCGTGATCTGCCCGACGCCGCAGGGTGCGTTCTATGTCTTCCCCGACATCAGCTGCGCCTACGGCAAGTCGCATAACGGTGTTGCCATCAACAGCGACGTGGATTTGTGCAACGCGCTGCTGGAAACCAAGGGCGTGGCCTGCGTGCCCGGCTCGGCCTTCGGCGAACCGCGCGCCCTGCGCATCAGCTACACCTGCCCGACGGCGCAGCTGCCGGAAGGGCTGCGGCGGTTCCAGGAATTCTTCGCCGAACTTTCGTAAACCTTAAAGTGGGCTTCAGCCCACCGATTGTCGAAACGGTGGGCTGGAGCCCACCCTGCAGCCCAACGCCCACAGGAGTCGCGCCATGAAATCCCCCGTCCGTGTTGCCATCACCGGCGCTGCCGGCCAGATCGGTTATTCGCTGGTGTTCCGCATCGCCTCCGGCGAAATGCTCGGCCCCGACCAGCCCGTCATCCTGCAGATGCTCGAACTGCCGATGGAAAAAGCCCAGGCCGCGCTCAAGGGCGTGATGATGGAACTCGAAGACTGCGCCTTCCCGCTGCTGGCCGGCATGGTCGGCACCGATGACGCCGAGGTCGCGTTCAAGGACGCCGACATCGCCATGCTGGTCGGCGCGCGTCCGCGCGGACCGGGGATGGAGCGCAAGGACCTGCTGCTGGAAAACGCCAAAATCTTCACCGCGCAAGGCGCGGCGATCAACAAGGTGGCCTCACGCAACATCAAGGTGCTGGTGGTCGGCAACCCGGCCAATACCAATGCCTATATCGCCATGAAGTCGGCGCCGGACATTGATCCGGGCAACTTCACCGCCATGCTGCGCCTTGACCACAACCGCGCGCTGTCGCAGTTGGCGATCAAGGCCGGCGTCGCCGTTGCCGACATCGACAAGCTGGTCGTCTGGGGCAACCACAGCCCGACCATGTATCCCGATTACCGCTTCGCCACGATCAGCGGCGTTTCGCTGAAAGACCAGATTGCCGATGAGGCCTGGAATCGCGAGACGTTCATTCCGAAAGTAGGCAAGCGCGGCGCGGCGATCATCGAAGCGCGTGGTTTGTCTTCCGCCGCATCGGCGGCCAACGCTGCCATCGACCATATCCGTGACTGGGTGCTGGGCACCGACGGCAAGTGGGTGACGATGGGCATTTCCTCGGACGGTGGCTACGGCATCCCCAAGGACGTGATGTACGGCGTTCCGGTGATTTGCGCCAACGGCAAGTACGAAGTCGTGCGCGACCTGCCCATCGACGAGTACAGCCGCACGATGATGGACAAGACGCTGGCCGAACTCGAAGAAGAGCGCGCCGGCGTGGCGCATTTGCTCGGCTGATCGAATACGAAGGCGGTCACGGCCGCCTTCGTATTCCGTAGGTCGGGTCTCTGCCCGGCACGCACTTGACGTAGACATCAGCAGGTTGGGCTCAAGCCCACCCCGTCCGCCAACCAACCGGTAGGCCAACACCCACCCCACGAGGCAGGGCAATGTCGCAGCTTTCCGCAGGCGCCCGTTTCCGCGCCGCCGTCGCCGAAGAATCCCCGCTGCAGGTCATGGGCGCGATCACCGCCTATGCCGGCCTGATGGCCAGGCGCAGCGGTTACCGGGCGCTTTATCTCTCCGGTGGTGGCGTCGCCGCCAATTCGCTGGGCATGCCCGATCTGGGTATCAGCAGCATGGAAGACGTGCTGATCGATGCCCGCCGTATAGTGGAAGCCACCGACATGCCGCTGCTGGTCGACATCGATACCGGCTGGGGCGGCGCGTTCAACATTGCGCGCACGATCCGCTCCTTCATCCGCGCCGGCGTTGCCGCCGTGCACATGGAGGACCAGGTTGGCCAGAAACGCTGCGGCCACCGGCCCGGCAAGGAAGTGGTGACCACCGGCGAGATGGTGGATCGGGTCAAGGCGGCCGTCGATGCGCGCAACGATGCCGGCTTCGTGATCATGGCGCGCACCGATGCGGCGGCCGTGGAAGGCATTGATTCGGCGATTGAGCGCGCCTGCGCCTATGTCGAGGCTGGAGCCGACATGATCTTCCCCGAGGCGATGCGTTCGCTGGACGATTACCGCCGCTTCAAACAGGCGGTGAAGGTGCCGATTCTGGCCAACCTGACCGAATTCGGCTCGACGCCGTTCTTCACCATCGATGAATTGCGCGAGGCGAATGTCGACATCGCCCTGTACTGCTGCGGCGCCTACCGCGCCATGAACAAGGCGGCGCTCAATTTCTACGAGACGGTTCGCCGCGAAGGCACCCAGAAGAACATCATCGACACGCTGCAGACGCGCGCGGAGCTTTACGATTTCCTCGGCTACCACCATTACGAAGACAAGCTCGACGCGTTGTTTGCAAAAAAAGATTGATCGAATCACGAGTGAAAGTTGGAGGATGACGATGACTGATACGCCCCAGGTCCTGCCCAAGGCCAAGAAATCCGTCGCGTTGAGCGGCACGGCGGCCGGCAATACCGAGCTGTGCACGGTTGGCCGCAGCGGCAACGATCTGCACTACCGCGGTTACGACATCCACGATCTGGCCACTCAGGCCGGCTTCGAGGAGGTGGCGCACCTGCTGGTGCACGGCGTGCTGCCGACCGCCGACCAGCTGTCGGCCTACAAGACCAAGCTCAGGCGCCTGCGCGGCCTGCCGGCCATCGTCACCGATGCGCTGGAACTGGTGCCGGCGGGTGCGCATCCGATGGACGTGCTGCGCACCGGCTGCTCGGTGCTGGGCGTGGTGCTGCCCGAGCGCGACGGCCATCCGGCCAACGAGGCGCGCGACATCGCCGACAAGCTGATGGCCAGCTTCGGTTCCATGCTGCTGTACTGGTGGCATTTCACCCGCAATGGCCGCCGCATCGAGGTCGAGACCGACGACGAGACGATTGCCGGACACTTCCTGCACTTGCTGCACGGTGAGCCGCCCAGCGCCGCGCATGCCCACGCGCTGGACCAGTCGCTGGTGCTGTACGCCGAGCACGAGTTCAACGCTTCGACCTTCGCCGCGCGCGTCATCGCCGGCACCGGTTCCGATATTTTCAGCTGCATCACCGGCGCCATCGGCGCGCTGCGCGGACCCAAGCACGGCGGTGCCAACGAAGTGGCGATGGAGATCATCGCCCGCTACGCCAATGCTGGCGACGCCGAGGCTGACATCCGCGCCCGCGTCGAGCGCAAGGAGATCGTCATCGGCTTCGGCCACCCGGTCTACACCGTCGGCGATCCGCGCAATCCGATCATCAAGGAAATTTCGCGGAAATTATGCGCCGAGGGCGGCAACCAGACCCTGTTCGACGTGTCCGAGCGCATCGAGACGCTGATGATGGACATGAAGAAGATGTTCCCCAACCTCGATTGGTACAGCGCCTCGGCGTACCACATGATGGGCGTGCCGACGCCGTTGTTCACGCCTCTGTTCGTGATCGCTCGCACCAGTGGCTGGTCGGCGCACGTGATCGAGCAGCGCATCGACGGCAAGATCATCCGGCCCAGCGCCAATTACACCGGGCCTGAAGATCGCGAATTCGTGCCGCTGGAACAGCGCTGAGGTGTACGGCCACTGGGACGCCAACGCGCTGGTCGTCCTCGCCACCCTGTTGGCCGTGGGTGCCTGTGTTCTTATGCATTACGAAGGCCTCAACCTGCTCTCGCAGTGGTTGGCGGGTCGTCATGAAAACCATCGTCGCCGCAAGGTGATCTACGGCATCTTCGGTGTGCTGGCGCTGCACGTGACCGAGATTTGGATATTCGGCCTCAGCATCTGGGGGCTGCTGCAGTTCGACAATACCGGCAGCGTTGCCGGCGTGCACGCACTGGGCTTGCTTGACGCGGTCTACATGTCGGCTACGACCTTCACCACGGTGGGTTTCGGTGACCTGGCGCCGGTTGGACCGGTCCGTTTCCTTGCCGGTACTGTTGCTCTCTGCGGGTTCGTGCTGATCACCTGGTCGGCGTCTTTCACGTTCCTGGAAATGGAGCGGTTCTGGCGACGTTGATCCTGCGATGCTGATATCTGGCCATGCCAATGCGCTGCTGGACCACCCGATCAGGACAGCGTTGACAGGAAGCCATCAGCGGGGCGTTAAGTCTGTGCCATGATTGGCCGGCGACGAGATTTCAGGGAACTTCCGAGGTGAGCTGGCAAGCATGAGTCAATTGACGCTGCTGATCGTTGACGATCACCCGGCCATGGTTAAAGCCTTGTGCCGCCATCTTCGCCGTGTGCCTTGGCTGGACATCGTCGACACGGCAGGCAACGGTGCCGAAGCCGTCGAAGCCTGCAGCCGTTTGCGACCGGATGTCGTGGTCATGGACTACTCGATGCCCGAGATGGACGGCGTGGAGGCGACACGACTCATGAAGCACATGAGCAACGCCCCTTATGTCGTGGTCACCAGTCATTACGATGATGAAGGGCATAGCGCACATGCGCTGGCGGCGGGTGCCGATGCCTTTGTCAGCAAGGCCGAATACTTCATGGACATCCTGCCCTTGCTGAAAAACCTGGCGGCAGGTCGCGGAATAGCGACGGAATAACTACGGAATAACTGCGGAATAGCCATTGACCCCGTGGCTGTCGGCTTTCGCAGTCAACTTTCGAATACAGGCCGCGAATACCGGCCGTGCCGTCTTGCATGATTGTCGCCAACAGCTGGTAATGGCACCCGACCCTTGCCCTGCGCTATGGTGACAGCAGGCTGACTGAAGGCACCGCCGCTGATGCGCGTACTGATAGTCGACGATCATACCCTTGTGCGTGCCGGCATCCGGCGCCTGCTGGAAGCGCTGCCGGATGTCGAGGTGGTGGCGGAGGCCAGTGACGCCGACCAGGCGCTGGCGAGTGCCGAGCAGCACCGACCCGATCTCGTCCTGCTGGACCTGTCGCTGCCTGGTCGCAGCGGTTTTGAAGTCATCAGTGAATTGCGCCAGAAATTTCCGCAGATGTTGGTCGTCATCATGTCCATGCATGACGACACCAGCCATGTCCGCGAGGCGCTCGATCGCGGCGCGATCGGCTTCCTGGTCAAGGAAGCGGCGCCAGTCGAGCTAGAGCTCGCCCTGCGTGCGGCGGCTTCCGGTCAGACCTTCCTCAGCCCCAAGGTTTCGGTACGGCTGCTGGCGCCGGTGCTGCGGCAGCAGGGTGCATCCGGCGTTGAAGGCTTGACGCCGCGCCAGCGGGAAATCCTGCGTGCGCTTGGTCGCGGCAAGTCGAGCAAGGAAATCGCCTCCGACCTCGGCATCAGCGTCAAGACCATCGAGACGCACCGTGCCCGCATGATGGAGACGCTGGGCTGCCGTCGCGCCAGCGAATTGCTGCGCATCGCGGTGAAGCTGGACAGCGAATTCGGTTGATCGCAACGGCGCCGGTGCAATGCCGGCGCTGACGACAGCTGCAGGGTAAAAACCGCGTTACTCCAGCGTTGCCATCGAATGCCGCAGGCACCGCACCTGCGCCTTGCGGATTTTCTTTCCCATGGCCACACAGGCATTGCGACCGTTCGCGTAAGGGTTTTCCCGACACGCGGGTAAGGAAATTTCCGATAGCGCTGGGGGTTCCTCCCGATTACCGGGCGAACACGCTGCGCGGACGATGGCACTCGAAGTCCACAGAGGCGACCGCCAGTCGCCGGGATCGAGGAGAACCACATGCAGACCCACACGGCCACGCGCATGCAGGTGAAAACCGCGCCGCGGCAACTGCCAGCACCGTCCTTCCAGCAGATCGCCGATATCGCCGCGGCACACGCTGCCGCAGCGGATTCTCGCCGCGATGCACCGATGGCCGTGCTTCCGGAACCCGCCAGGCTGGCCGAGGGCAACGTAATTGCCGCCAATGCCGCCATGGTGCGCAGGATCGCCCGGCAACTGTTGGCCAAACTGCCTGCCAGCGTCGAACTCGACGATCTAATCCAGACCGGCATGCTCGGGCTGCTCGACGCGGTGAACCGCTATGAAGAATCGCATGGGGCGCAGTTCGAGACCTATGCGGCACAGCGCATACGCGGCTCGATTCTCGACGGACTGCGCCAGGCAGACTGGCTTCCCCGCAGCTTCCGGCGCGATTTGCGCAGAGTTGAAGCCGCGATCGGCAAGCTCGAACAGCGCCTGGGACGGGCGCCCGCCGAGCACGAAGTGGCGGCGGAACTGGAGCTGCCGCTGGCTGAGTACCAGAAGATGCTGCAGGAAGCGCGCGGCTATCAGTTGATTTCTTTCGAGGACATGACGCGGGCCGATGGCGACGATTATCTGGACCGTCATATCGAAGGCAATTCCGCCAACCCGCTGGACGTTCTTCTTGATCGCAAGCTGCGCGACCGCCTGGTCAAGAGCATCGCGGCCCTCCCCGAGCGGGAGAAGATAGTCATGGGGCTGTATTACGAGGAAGAACTTAATTTTCTCGAGATCGGCGAAACCCTCGGCGTGAGCGAGTCGCGCGTTTGCCAGTTGCACAGCCAGGCGA
>Ga0163144_10028877_pt1 | contig 10675 bp, 4 predicted proteins | sample OliLak19BULKMAT1_FD_123175 | JGI IMG/M metagenome (GOLD analysis project Ga0163144, IMG submission 123175) | Freshwater microbial mat bacterial communities from Lake Vanda, McMurdo Dry Valleys, Antarctica - Oligotrophic Lake LV.19.BULKMAT1 | ecosystem: Environmental > Aquatic > Freshwater > Lake...
AAGCTTTTTTGAAGTGGGGTGAATTTACCTTTGTCGTTAACGAGTAGGTAGGACTTAGGAACTTTCCCAAAGTTATTAGAGACAGATTCGTTACCCACAAAAAGGTCAATATCGCCATCTCCGTCAAAGTCAAATTGTTTTACGCAAGATGCATTCTCATAATAGTCGTCAATTTCAGTTAACGCAAAGCCCGAATCGACAGACATGTAATAACTATCCAAAAGTGGTTTTGACTTATTATAAAAGTCGGCACCCCCTGTACCAACAAATAAGTCAGCTTTTCCGTCTTTGTTAAAATCCTCAATTACGGCATCAACATCTTCTTTAATCGAATCTCGAAGTATTAGAGGAATGTTTGATTTAACAAAGACGTTATTTGATTGAATATAAAATTGTCCCGAGATATGTTTTGAGCCTCCAAAATAAACATCCACTTGTCCGTCATTATTAATATCCCCCAATGCTGCTGCCGGACCTCTGTCCGATTGTTGGTAGGGTAAAAGTTTCAAGCGATCAAAGTCGGTATAATTATCTTCGATGTGTTCAAAGTCCAATCCCAATTCTTTTGGATCAATTCTTTGAAATATAAGTTTGATTTTTGGAGCCAACGGCTGCGTTACAGACGCCAATTCAGTTTGGGGAGAAATAACTAATGTTTGGTTCGTCTTTATGCCAGTTAGCTTTTGCACCTTGCCACTCGGCCAAATCACTTTGATAGAATCCACTTTTGTATTTTTTCCATATCCAAAATGAATGATAGGTTCTGAAGACGCTTGAAAACCTCGCGCGGTGTACATCTCCTTGAGCTGAGAAATACCATTATGGTAAGAATATACTTGTGTTCCTATCCCAAAGAAATTCAACTTGGTGTATTGTAGTCTTATTTTTAGATAATTGGCAGAGTTATTGGTTTGATTGATGTAAATTCCAGCCTTATCATTGACATTGTTAATTACAACATCCAAATCTCCGTCATTATCTAAGTCAGCCAACGCGGTGGCCGCTGAGCAAGTTTCTTCATCAGGCAACCAAGTCGATGACTTGTCTTCAAAGGCATAGCTACCTGATCCTTTAAAAACATAATTTCGAACCATTCCAGAAGGCATGAGGGATAGCGCCTTTTCATCAACAAGCTTAGTTGCTCCAATAACATTTACAATTTGTTCACTCGAAACATACTTTATATAATCCAAATCATTTGGCCTACGCGGGATACCGTTCGAAATAAACAAATCTTGATTTCCATCTTGATCAAAATCGGAAAAAAGAGCACTCCAACTCCAATCTGTGGCTGCTACATTGCTCATTAGCCCCGTCTCAGCAAATTTTCCATTTCCTAGATTAATTTGCATCATATTTCGAGGGAATTGGTAATTGTATCCATATTCTCCCGTTCTCATCTTCATGATGTTGACGTTCTCTTCATCGACCGAGCGTTTTAGTGTTTCTTCGTCTCCGGGCAACATATCCAAGGTTATTAAATCAGGATATCCATCGTGATTAACATCAGCTATATCGTTGCCCATCGAAAACTTGCTTGTACAAGTAAAAGATTGTTTGCCTTGCTCTTTAAAGGTTCCATCTCTATTATTTATGTAGAGATAGTCATCCTCATGAAAATCATTGCTGACATAAATATCCGGATACCCATCTCGGTTAAAATCAGAAACCCCAACACCTAATCCGTACCCATTGATACCACCATAAATATTAGCGCTCTCACTTACATCAACAAACTTAGTTCCATCATTGCGTAAGAGTTTGCCACCTGTTTCATAGGCACGAACATTCCTTAAATTAGAATGACCAAATGATTCGGGTGTGTGAACCGCATGATTTAGCAAATAAATATCTAAGTCTCCATCCAAATCATAGTCAAGAAATGCCGCTGAAGAGCCGAACGATTCGAAATCCAAACCATAATCTGCAGATCTCTCAGAAAAAGTATTGTCTCCATTATTAATGAATAATTCGTTATGACCTTTTAAGTTTTTTAAACCAACAACCGCGCACACATAGATATCAAGTAATCCATCTCCATTTACATCACCCATTACACTACCGGTATTCCAGTCGCTATTACCTGCAACACCCGCTTTATCCGTAATGTCTTCAAAATTTAAATTACCCTTGTTAAGGTATAGTCTATTTTTAATCTGATTTCCAGAAAAATACAAATCAGATAATCCATCACCATTGATATCTCCTATGGCAACCCCTCCGCCATTATAAAAATAAGCATAGTCGATGATATTAAAATCCTCCGTTGCAGCAAGCTTATTTTCAAACGTTACACCCGAGTCGTGAGATTCAAGCTTTCGAAACAATTGCGGTTCATCTTTGCATGCTTCTAAAGACAACAAACTTACCAAAAGGATACTCACAACTCTACCGCTCATCTTCATAAAGAATGTTCCTATTGCACATGGTTTTCAAAGACTCTCGGCTTATCGCTATTACCAGCAGTAAACATGAATCTTCTTCCCTTTTTATCTGAAAAGGATTTTAAATGCCTTATTTGACCTTTAACAAAGAATCCGCTTTCATCGTAACTTTTCCACTCGAAATCAAATTTCCCGTTTCCAAGAAGCACATTACCATAGCTGGCATCTTGACGTGAAAACTGCGGCTTGAAATCAAAGTTGTTTCCACCCATCACTAAATCAGTAAAGCCATCACCGTCAACATCTGTGCACGAAATCCCACACACACATGACCATTGTACTCGTTGAGGTAATTTTCTTATTACAAATTTACCTCCTCCTTCGTTTATCGCTATTATCGATTCAGAGACGGAAGCCATTTTTACGAGCGAAGTATTCACAATTTCAGGTTTAAATAGTTCTTGAATCGTTCGCTTAGAGTAATCAGAAGCCTTTAGGTTTTGCTTTTTAAGGCTAGGTAATTGCGAAGTCATCTCCCTTCGCATATGCACCGGATAATCGCCATCATTGTAATGTGTGGTCATTATCTGCTCAATTGTGCCATTGGCATCAAAATCATTAATCCACAACTTGATAGGATTTTGCTGCGTTGCCACAAATGGAATATTTAGCCCTGCATTTCCTAGAACCAAATCTTGATCTCCATCGTTATCGAAATCAAAAGATTCTATCACTTTCCACCATCCATGTAAAGAATCAAGGCTACATGACCACTTGCTCAACCTTCTTCCGGAGTTTTTCAGAACAATGGGAGTTCCCCAATCCGACACCGTAACTAAATCTAGTTTTTTATCACCATCTATATCTAGCCATTTTGCATCCGTAATCATTCCTGCATCCTTTAGGTCGTATGCATAGCGTTCAGTGCCATCAACAAAAGTACCTTCTCCGTTATTAAGCAAAAGCAAATGTTGCGGATCCACTCCAAAAGTGCCTGGCACACTTCTTGACCCCACAAACAAATCAATATCACCGTCATTATCAAAATCGGATGGAGCTACCACAGAGATATTTGTTTTGGCAGACGGCAAATTACTTTTTGATCTACTGAACTTACCGCTACCATCATTCAAATATAACGTGTAATGTAGGCAGCTTTCTCAGCCATGCTGTTCCCGCCTGTGCCAACAGCAATGTCCATATCACCATCATTATCTGCATCAAAGAAAGTGGCGGCAGTGTCTTCAAACTCGGCATCATCAGTAAAGCAATTATTTACAAGCAACTTGAGCTTTCCATTACCTTGATGCAAATAAATTTTGCCTGGCTGACCCTTTGCACCGCCAACAAAAATATCTTCATTACCATCCTTATTAATATCGGCAATCGCAAGTGCTGGCCCTTCTTTCGACAAATATTTTGTTACTAGGCCTTCTTGGTCAAAATCATCAAAATTATCTTCATGATGACTTTCCAATGAAGCATTATTTAACTCAATAAAAAGTGAAGGTTTCGATTTCACTTTTTCAATTTTCCAATCTTTTGCTTCGGCCTGTAATACAACTAATTTCTGATTTGCCTTTACATTTTCCAAAATTGTAACCTTATTGTTAGGCCAAAGGACACTAACAGAGTCTATTTTATCAATAGTACCCACTCCAAAAGTCAATACGTAATCCATAGAAGATTGAAAGCCTCTCGAGGGCATTAATTCCTGTACCAATGTTTGTCCATTAAGAGATAACTTAACAGAAGCTCCAATAGCGAAAGGATTTTTTCCGATTCCTTTTAGTTGAAACTGTAAATAGTTGTTTGCTGTTAGCTGCCTACTTTCATTCTTGAAAATAAAGGATTCCATATTAACATTGTTCACAACAAGATCTAGATCACCATCTCCATCCAAATCTCCGTATGCACAACCACTAGAAAAACTTGGAGTGCCCAGCCCCCATTCATCAGCAACATTTTTAAATGTAAAATCCTTATTGTTCCGAAAGGCATAGTTAGTAAGTGGTGTCACAGGCATCTTATTAATAATGGATAACATCTCATCCTTGTTGCCTTTTAATAACATGTTTCTAATAACATCATTTGCAAGAAAATCGACAAAATCAATGTCGGTTAAGTCATGGATCATTCCATTGGTAACATAGATATCCTTGAATCCATCATTATCCATGTCGAACAATATTCCTGCCCAACTCCAATCTGTTTTTGCAACACCACTAAAGTAGGCGGTTTCAGAAAACGAGTTATTACCATTATTGATTTGAAGAGTATTCTGAATATACTGCTGATAAAAGTCTCTCTCTTGTTTTAACTTAAAAACATCAATGTTATCAAATTCCATTACTTTTTTAGTCCGCTCAATATGCTCGGGCATCATATCTGTAATGAAAATGTCTTTCAGTCCATCGTTGTTAATGTCGGCTATATCTACACCCATGGCAGATAAACACAAATGGGATGTCCAGTTTTTTATTTCCTCCGTGAACGTACCATTCTTCTGGTTGATGTATAAATAGTCGCGCTCATAAAAGTCATTTGATACGTAAATATCAGGGTAGGTATCCTCATTGATATCACATACTAAAACACCGAGGCCAAAGGCAATTAAACTACCATAAATCCCAGCCTTTTCCGTAACATCCACAAACTTCCCGTTATCATTGCGAAGCAACAAATGCCCAATACCTCTGAGCTTTTCAGGGACATTTTCCAATCTCCGGCTTTTTTATTCCGGTCAGCCGCATACCCCAAACTGCTAACTGGAACATTACTGTTGTTTAGAATGTATGCATCTAGATCACCATCTTTGTCATAATCAAAGAACGAAGCTTGAGTTGAGAATCCACTCTTAGCCAGATTGAATTCATTGGCGCGCTCCGTAAAGGTTAAATCGCCATTGTTAATATAAAGATCATTATCATGATTGTTCCCCTCCATATTGCCAGCATTGCTAATATAAATATCAAGATATCCGTCCCCATTGACATCGGCCATCACGACTCCGGTATCCCATGGCTTATTGCCACTTACTCCGGCTGAATCAGTTATATCTTCAAATTTAAAATTACCCTTATTAAGGTACAGGTGATTCTTTTTCATGTTCGCAGTAAAAAAAATATCAGGCAGCCCGTCATTATTGACATCTCCAATCGCAACACCCCCTCCATTATAAAAATTACGATACTTGAAAATATTAAACTCCTTTTTGTCTTCTATCGCGTTTACAAATAAAATTCCAGTATCTTCTGAAGACAATCTTGTAAAAAGGGATTTTGCTTTATTCAATCCAGCTCCTACTTTCTCTCCTTGACTACAAGAAATAAAAAGAGGCAGTAATATCAATACTAATAATCGTAAACTCATTTCTTTTTTTTTCGTCAATTCCTTCAAAGGCTACTTTTTTTTCTTCTTATTAACCTCAATTTTATTTTGCTGTAGCGTTAAAAGAAACTCAGCATGAAGTTTCGGCTTTAACAAGGATTAGTAAAAGTAAGTGATATTACATGCAAAATTCTCAAAATAACAATGGATTAAAGAAAGGCCATTGATTTAGCATAAAAAAAGAGGCTTACGCCTCTTTTTTTAAACTTTAACTTCTATAAAATTTAGTATCCAGGGTTTTGCTTCAACCCAGGATTTGACAAGATAGCACTTGCTGGTATAGGAAAGATATCAGTGTGACCATCGCCTGCAGGCTTAAACTTTCTAGCAGCTTTAAATACGCCAAAACGGATCATATCATTTCTTCTCCAACCTTCAATATATAATTCCCTGGCTCGTTCATCAAGCATTGAAGCTTCATTCAAAGATGCAAGAGGAGGAGTGTTTGCTCTGAGTGCTCTGAGCTTATTAACCTCGGTTAATGCACTACCTGCATTTCCCTTCCTCAAAATTGCCTCAGCCCTCATCAAATGGGCATCCGCAAAACGTGCCATAACTACGCCTGCTGTAAAGGCACCGTTTGCAGGAGAATATTTCAATAATCTTGCGCCAGTTGTTTCATTATTACCTATCAAACCAGAAGGGGCAAATTCCTTTGTAAAAATAAGGGGTTTAAGCGCTCTGTCATTCAAAGCTACCGCAGCCCCACCCTTCATACCATACATTTGACCAAATTGAAATCCAAAGCCAAAACCTAGATTGGTAGCATTAGTAGTTGCCAAAGTGTTAGTATAACCGCGTCTTTCTTCTTGTCCCCCACCTATCGCGTTTGAACCGACAGGGCCTTGAAATTTATCGTAAAATTCAGCAAGGGTAGCAAAACCATTCCATCCCCCTCCTGTATTATTAGGGTGAGACTGGTTATAGTGTAAGCCATTCCACATTCTGTTACCCGACCCAGCCGAAACATTCCAAATAACGTCAGCATTTGTATACGTAGGCCCTTTAAACAAATCAAAATAATTACCTCCAACAAGCGAATAACCTTCACCTTCAATAGCAGTTACTAAGGAAATAACGTCATCCAAATCAGTACTGCCGTATACACCATTGTAAACAATAGAATTTAGCTTAACCTTTGCCAATAATAATCGCGCAGCAGCCTTTACAGGGCGTAACTTATTGGTAGAGGCAGGAACGCCTGCAGGTAAACCCGCAATTGCATCTGTTAAATCTTGGACTACTAAAGTATAGGCATCTTTTCTGGTCAAAACCGAGGGAGTAACGTCCGGACCATCTTTCGGGTTTCTAAAGGGCACCTGACCCCAAAAATCCATCACAATCCACATGTTGTAAGCTCTGGCAAATTTAGCCTCAGCAACCTGGGCAGCAGTTGCCTTACTCAAAGGATCAATCACCTCGGTACACCTCAAAAGAGCGCCATTTTTATCGTTCCAAACTTGGGTTATAAAATTATGCGTTGGTCCAAAGGTATGAACATGCACAGTTCTCCAAATTCCATTATCCCCCCAGTCTGTTCCGCGAGTTGGAACTAGAAGTTCATCGGTGGAAACTTCCGTTAGCGCGTATAAGTTCGCCTGATCACCAGCCTGACCTGTAATATCATTATAAATATTACTTAACGACCCTGCCGGATTTGGAACACCATTGAACACGCCAGACTCCCCCTTTGTAATTAACGAATCTGTCTCTGTAATATCCAGAGAGCAGGAGTTAAGCAAGAACGCAAAGATCAAGAATGGGGCTATTACCCGATTCTTTGTTTTGTTGTTATTTTTCATTTCCATTTTATTTAATTATTCGACCATCAACTAGAAAGTAGCATTTAAACCTATTGTGAAAGTACGAGGCCTAGGGTACGCTGCATAGTCAATGCCCGCAGTAGGCAACCCATTTAACAAATCAAAACTTGCAGGAGCGCTGCTAACCTCTGGATCTAAGCCAGTATAACTGGTGATAAGGAACAAGTTTTGTCCATTAGCATAAAATCTCAATTTTCTAATAAAATTTTGCCCTTTCAACGGAACATTATAGCCAATCGTAAAATTCTGCATCCTTAGAAAATCACCTTTTTCCAAAAACCTAGTAGAAACAGCTGCTTCTGCTGAACCTGCTTCCCCCGCGGTTAGTACATTTCGAGTTATATTTCTCGCATTGTTAATAGAACCAGCGGTAAAGAATGCATTGGCAGTATTGTTATAAATGTATTGGCCAAACTGTCCTGAAAAATATGTGGCGAAATCAAACGCTTTATATCGGGCATTGATAGAAAATCCCATATTCCAGGTAGGTAAAGCACTCTTACCCACAAATGTTTGATTATCACCAATTGGCTGACCAGTAGCATCAAACCCGTTAAATTCACGTAAGTGGTAAGAGAACAATGGATATCCGCCTGCTAACCGTTGGGCGTAGGCCAATGATAGTCCCTGACCATTAATAGTACCCGCATCCAGCGCACCTCCAAAATCTTTCAGCAAATTAGTGTTATGAGAAACGTTTCCACTGAAAGAAAGGGATGCATCGGGCTTGTCAATGGCTGAGTAATTCAGCGATAACTCCCAACCTTTGTTTTCAACTGTTGCATCTAAATTTTGAAAAATTTGAGTGGCTACCGCTGGCTGCGCAGCATTTGCTCTAAGTAATAAGTCAGTCGTGTTTTTCGCGTAATAATCAAGACTACCACTTAACTTATCACCAAAAATACCAAAATCAATACCTGCACTGAATTGGCTAGTTTGTTCCCACTTTAATCCCGTGTTAACAGAACCTTGGGTAGCAACGCCAGGAACATCAATTTGACGAGCATCCCCCACGTTCACATTGGCATATCTATCTCTTCTAATAAATTCGCCATACCCTAATCCATCTTGGTTACCAACAATTCCATACCCAGCCCTCAACTTAAATGTGCTGAACAACTCCGGCATAAAATCTTCATCATGCATCTTCCATGCAAATGCTCCTGAAGGAAAAACTCCATATCTGTTGTTACTACCAAACTTAGAGGAACCATCTACCCTCAATGTTGCAGTAATCTAATACTTACCATCAATGGTAAAATTACTTCTACCAAAATACGATTGAAGGAAATCAGTACTATTGAAAAAATTAGCCCCGACAGCAGCAAGGGATACGCCAGCTGGTCTAGCAAAATACGGTTGGGAAAACGCACCTGATCCAACATCGTAGCCACTAACAAAACCACCTGACAATTGAGCACCATTTCTTAGATCATTCGATATTCCCCAGTTATTGATTGTGCCTGAAAAATTCCCCTCTGCAGCCGAGTTCCCTGCCTCATAGGAATTTCTTAGTTCAGTTTGCATATTGTCGAAATTATCAAAATCAGTGAAGCCCCTACCAACGGCAAAGAAACTCCTATTATTGAAACTCTGAAACGAATAACCGCCTACCGCGTCAATCTGTACTTTACCAACCGTCTTGTTATAATTTAATGTTAATTCAACTAGATTATTTAAAGAACGGTTTTCATTCAATTGTGCTTGGCCAAAACCTTGCACACCATTGCCACCATTGATGGCCTTACCTGATGCAACTGTATTGGTTTCAGCTACTGAATAATCTAAACCATAGGTGGCTTTTGCTGATAAAGCATTGGTAATCTTATAGGTTGCCGATAAATTGTTCAACAATCTGTTATTTGAACCCGTGCTTCTGTAATAAGCTAACATGTTTGCAGGGCTCCTTTGACCACCCGTATTAAAATCGGCATCTGTTGGCCAAGTTGGGTTTGCTGAATAAGCTGCGCCTAAAAGGTCTCCTTGAAAACCGGCATTACCTATTGCAGGATCTTCTCTTGTAACATTAGAACAAGTCAGTGACAAATCAAGTTTCAATTTATTATCAAGGAATGATTTGTTTCCATTTATCCTGCCTGTTAGTCTTTGCAAACTGGAATTCTTCACTATACCCTGTTGATCTTCGTAGCCAAATGAGGCTCTTAATGATCCTGTTTTAAAGCTTTTTGAATAAGAAAGGTTTTGTTTATTCGAAATAGAAGTTCTCAAAATATAATCTTGCCAATCTGTTTGAGCTCCAAAATTTTGAGCAACTCGGTCACCGCCAAATTGCGTTACGCCATCTAAGAATTCAGAAGCATTTAATAAGTCAAACCTTTTAGCTGAAGAGGCAACACTTACACTAGATGCAAACTCGAAAGTTCCTTTTTGACCCTTTCCACTCTTAGTCGTAATTAAAACCACGCCATTCGCTCCTCTAGACCCATAGATTGCAGCAGCAGAGGCATCCTTCAAAATACTCATGCTTTCGATATCACTAGGATTCAAAAAGTTCAAGGGATTTGAGTCCTGGCTTGATCCATATCCCACGTTTGCTGCTGCTGGCGTATCACCTCCTGCCAATGGCACACCGTCTACCACAAACAAAGGATTGTTGTTGGAACGTATAGAAGATGTTCCTCGGATTCTTATATCAACACCCGCTCCTGGCGCACCACTCGTTGATGTAATTTGAACACCTGCAGTCTTGCCTTGAATTAATTGCTCGGGAGAAGAAATTACCCCTCCGTTGAAATCTTCGGATCTTACCGCAGCAATCGCACCCGTAGCATCAGAAACTTTAACTGTTCCATAACCAACAACAATTACCTCCTGTAAAGCAGTTACATCAGCTTGAAGAGATACGTTAAGATTCGATTGAGATCCTACAGATACCTCTTGTGTTGCATACCCTATGAACGAAAAAATAAGGGTAGCAGTATTTCCCACAGAAACAGTGAAATTACCATCCGCGTCAGAAACAGTACCATTAGTGGTCCCCTTTTCTAAAATATTTACTCCTGGGATTCCAGAGCCATCATCTGACGACTTTACTTTACCTGACACTGATCTTTCTTG
>Ga0163144_10028878_pt1 | contig 10675 bp, 14 predicted proteins | sample OliLak19BULKMAT1_FD_123175 | JGI IMG/M metagenome (GOLD analysis project Ga0163144, IMG submission 123175) | Freshwater microbial mat bacterial communities from Lake Vanda, McMurdo Dry Valleys, Antarctica - Oligotrophic Lake LV.19.BULKMAT1 | ecosystem: Environmental > Aquatic > Freshwater >...
CAATGCAATGTCTTCGTCTTGATTCTTAGCAAGACTCCACGCCATCTCTTGTTTTGATGCGAACCTCGCGTTTTGGTGTTTCCCAATAAGAGAGTCCGTCGCTTCAATAAGATGGTCAGCGCCAACGATTTCTGACGAAAGTAGCCTCGATGCGCCAGAAGCCGTCATTGGGTTAAGGCCATATGGCCCTTGAACAATAGTCACACCTTCAAGTCCATCAATGTGTCTGCGCAACATCGCCACCTGTGCGGCGGCAAGGTGATAACTGTGAGAATGGAAACAGTATGCGTGAACACTCATGATATTACCGCTGTGGCAGTTTGACCGGAACACCCACCAGATAGCCTAGGGGCTGTTATCGTTAGTCCTACCGGGCACGCCTGTGCAGCACCAACACCTCTAAAAATTGCAGAATCGAAGAACGGCGGAAGGCTAACGCCGTCAATAGTGACTCGCCACCCCACCAAGCAATCAACGGTGAGCGTCACGCCGCATTCGTTGTTCACCTCGTCTTGAACCACAAACACCTGCCATATACATTCTGTCCCTGTTTTTGGGACAGAATATGTTCCGTTCATGCAAGAGCAAACGCCGGTCAATCCACTAATTACGACAGATAGTGTTGCTGCGCAGGCAGTGCAGTCAGTCGGGCATTCTGCTACCACCTCGGCCTCGCAATCAAAAACAAGATGCCCGATCGTGTTTCGGAGTAAGTGTCCGCTACTGCCTATCTTGAGGTGCAGGAACGCGAACATCGACATGTAAAAAAGGATTAGGTACATGGTTAATCGGGCTATGGTGATGTTACGCATTCTTCTGGCTCGTCGATGATGTATCGTTCTTCGATACCGATCTGGCACAACCGGCCCTCAATATCAAAAATCATGGGTCGCTGATAACCGTAAAGAATCGGTGCTGGAGTAGCTGCGTGGTCGTAAAAAACCCTTGTCATTACATAAGCCAAGCACCCGTTTATCTTGTCGTGGACAAAAGAATCTTCATTGGCAGCTTCAAGCCCTTCGCCAAGATCGCCCACTTGAGTCACGTCGCCGCCCAAGCACGGTACGGGATATCCTGGCGCGCCCCCACCTCCCGGTGCGGGAGCCATGTCTTTCTTAATCTTGTCAGTGTTGAGCATCAGCGTAAGGTTCACGCCGTCACGCTGCCATTTGAAGTTTTTATCTGCCTCGAATCGCGTGATAGGTAGCTCGAATCCAGCCTCAGACTTGGACGGTACGCCATCCAGCTTCTCTATCGCGGCAGATAGAATCTCCCGCATGTCGTGAACCTCTTTCTCAAGAGACTCTATGCGGGAGTTGGACTGTTCGTTATCTTTTTGCTTATCTTCAATCAAGAGTAGCACTCAGGGCAAAGGGTAGCGATGCTGCTAAATGTTAACCTGTCGTATTCGTACAGTTGGATGGTTGACGCTTCAATCGTGTAGGACGGAAGCGTTTGGTTGCCTTCCAGTGGTAGCGGGACAAGCCTCGCACAAGTAAGAGTACCATCTATCCAGCCGCCCGTAAGCTCTGAGAACTTGAGGTAGAAGAAATATTTCGTACCGCCCGCACCGACGATCTTCTTCATACTTTTCGCGCCGTCGAACCGAAGCTCTGTTGCATCGATTGGAATGCCGTCAATGGTCACCGAGTTAGAGTTGATCGTTCCAACCATCGCCTTGAGCGTGGCGTTGCTCTTGGGGTTTGACGATGACACGCACGGCAAGAGATGGATCGTGTACGGAACCGTTCTGTCCCGCCAGTGGATTGTACGGATCGCAAACGGCCCGCTCGCAAGATCGGTGCAGACGTTATCAGCGTCACTCCCGCTATCTCCGGTGATGATCTCGCCGACGCTTCCCTTGACCACGAAGCCGATATCAGATTCGTACTGATAAGCCCGGCAGTCGAGCGCGTTACGGTCGTAGATCAGGTCACCCGTGATAAGGCCAACGCCCGACCAGTGGATATTGGAAATGCGAGAGAACGGCAAAGTCACGTCACCACGCCAGAAGTGACTACCGCCGCCCATCGCTGCGATTACTCGTTGCTCAACAAGCGAAATAGGCACGCCGCTGTTCTCACGGATGCCGATCACCGCGAACGGCTCGCTCGCACGATCCTCTTGTTGATTGGAATACCCGCGAGTGTACGACATAGGAGATGAGCCAGTCACATCCTTGAGGTTCGTGACAATCTCGCCGCTGCTACCGTCGTCGAATGCCCCGTCCCACCCATCACCAGCAATCGTGCCTGTGAACTGGAACGCCATCGAAATAGCGACCTCTGTTCCGTCGCTACTCCAATTGTTCTGATCGCTCACCACTACAAGTGAACCGATGTAGTCCACCCCGTTATCAAGGCTCAGTGTTACCCCTGCGACGGGGCTTACGCCGCTCATCGTTGCAAGAGCGTTACGGACATGCCCGCCTTCTGTCTGGTACTTGCCGCTGATTTGAAGGATGCCCGCAACTTCTCGGTTGCCGACAAAGCGAAGCGGCGCGTTGACTTGGTTAACGCGTGACAAGCCTTGCCGAAAGCGCAAGTCGAACTTCTCAGGCAATATCCAGATCGTGTTGCCGTCAAGCCCGATCTTGCCACCAGAGAAGCCGCTGTTCCTCGGCGTGATGTATATGATGCGTTCAGTCATTGGCAATCAGGCTTATACTTTTAAGATGGACAGCGCGGCCACTACAAGCGCGCCAATCGCCGCCGTAATCGCTGCCCAAACCGCTTTAGCGCGAGACTTCTCGATCTGCTCAAGACGATCCATTCGCATCAACACGCCCTTTTCAGGGGCACCGTTGCCAGTCAGGAGATGCTTAATCAGTTTCACATCTTCACGAAGAGGCTCAATTGCCTCCGAAACCACGACTTTTAGTTCTTCGGGAGCCATCTATATTTTTCCTCATAGCCTGGAACATGGATATCCGTCAGAGTGGTCGCGGAAGTACGTTTCATCCTTGTCCCCCTCTCCAACATCAATAATTAGGCGGCTGCGAAGCTGATCCTTCATCATCATCCACTGGCCTTGCTTGTCTTTGTTGATGGGTGCGGAAGGCTCCAGACGCCACGCTGCTCCCATCTCGATCACAGGCAGTAAGACGCCCATTGGAAGGTCAACGTCCACCACGCTGCACGTGCCCGCACTCCATTCGCTGATAGGGTTCTCTTGGATCACCTTCACCGGATAAGCAACGTCGGGCACGGGATAGACATAGGCTGTATTCGCGTCCAAGAAACCGATCACCGTGGGTTTGCCGCGAGACTCGTTATTGGTGCGGATGTAAGGGCTGATATCAACGCGAACCAGATCGGTGTCGCCAACAAGCCTCGCAACCGTGTCGTAGGTCTTTACGTCGATGCGATCGCCACGTTTCCAGTTGCGAATCAGCCAGAGAGATGCCGCGCCAGTAGTGCCCGGCTCGTTTGAAGCGCTTGACGTGTTTGCTTCTGCGCAAACGTAGAACTTGTTCACGTTTGAAACGATGTCGTTGACAGCGTAAGAAATGCCAGCCGATGACCACGCGGAACGGTCGGTGTATGCCAGTTCAACGCGGGTCACACGACTAGGCTGAAAGCCGACGATAGCCGAAAGACTCACTTCGGGGTTACCCAAAGTGAGCGTAATTGAGTCTGCTTGCCGGTTGCTACGGCTCCACAAATCCATGTCATGCAACGAGCCTTGCAGCGCGTAGTCGAGTTCGCTTGGTGTGAACGATTGCGAGCCACGTTTTACCGCAGCCAACAACCTCTTTCGCATTTCAGTGACGTACATGGAAAGCCTCTCGCGTTGTGGATCAGAAGCCAAACACGGTGACAAGAATATTGTCTGTGCAAGTGCTGTCTGCGGTGATGGTCAATGTGCCGGTCAAAAAGCCAGCGTTCTCCACACTATCGACAGCGGGAACGCCGACAATGCCGTACTTACGGGCGGAGATGGTCGCGGCGGCGTGCTGGGTGATATTGAGAACAACGTAGCGGGTGAGGCCGGTCGCGATGCCAATCGTGCCGCCCACGAGCGTTGCGGCAATCTGCTTAATTGTGCCAGCGCCGTGAAGTTGAGCAATCATGGTGATGTCCTTGTAAGGAGTCCCCGACGCGCCACATTTCGGCACGCCGGGGATTTGAGGGTGAGGTGAAAAGCGTCAGTTATTAGGCAGTGACGGCGGTATACATGATCGAGTTCTTCGGGTGGAACACCCAGAAGCGATACTGGAGGTCGATCAGTGCGCGGCGTGCGTCGTGGCCGCCAACCGAAAACTTGCTCAGGTCGATAAACTCGCCCACTGAGAAGTTCTTGTCGTTACAGGTCTGGAAGCACCAGTCGCCGATCTTGGTCATAAACACGGCGTTAGACAGATCGCTGTCGAACGTGCTGATCGCCGAGTAGTCGAGCAGGCCGGGGTCGTAGGTGACGAGGACGTTGCCGTACAGGATGCACTCCTGCTTCATGCCGTACTCGACAGCTTCGGGCATCGACTTGTGAATGACCGTGCCGCCCTTGGTCAAAGCCTCAGCCTTGATCGTCAGGTAAGCAGTCTTGTTCACGAGGCAAAGGTCAACGCCTTCGCCCTTGTCCTGGATGCCCTGCGTGATATTGGCATCGTCGATTAACGCCAGAGCCTTTGCCTTGGCGGAAGTGACGCGCTTGCCGTCGAAGAAGGTGCCGGTGCGGTCAATGCCGTACAGGATGCCAGAGGTCTTACACACGTTGTCAATGCCGATCTGCTCGCTCCAGTATTCCGACTCTTGATCGGTGGGGCTGCCGACGTACAACTCGGTGATGAGCGAGTCGAAGATTTCCTGCATCGCGATACCCAGCGCATCGTCGATGGCGGACATGATCTTGTATTCGCCCTGATTGGCCTGGGCGGTCGAGTTCCAGACCAGACATTCCACCTGCTTGTGAGTCAGGCGAACAGTGGTCATTTTCTTCTGTTGATCCTGCGAGTTGGTCGTAGGATTCGCGAGAGTAGCTGCGGTGTCGCGGCTGGTAAGGTTCTTCACGCTAACGGAAGTACCTTTCTGCACGCCCCACGAAACCGACTCGCCGCCAGTCACGGCCATTCGCTTGGCGCGGGACATGCTGCCGCCGCCGACAAGCGTGCCCTTGGTCTTGCCCGTCAGGCCATCGCCCACGGGACGGAGTTCGCGGTCGGAACCCTTCTGGCCGGTCATGCGCTGGAGAAGCGGAGAACGGGTGTATTGGTTGGTAACGAACTCAGGAATGAACTGCTCAGTCGCGTAGGCGCGAATGAGGTCACGGGTGTTTGCGATATCTGCCATTGGATGCGCTCCGAATATGGAGCGTCACCTGTTTAGCTGGTCAATTGATCCGCGATGCCACGAGCCATTTGCTTAAAGTAGGCATCAGGGTCAGTTGACGATTGTGCTTCACGGGCGGCGCTCTTGCCTGCAATCTGCGCACCCTTAGTGGACGTATCAGGCCGAGCCGATGGTTCTGGGGTCTTGGTCTTGACGGGGGCTACCTTCTTGTTCTTCTGCGCGTTTTCAGAGAGAAGTTCAAGGTAGGCTTGCACGCGACCGATCTTAATCGGATCGTTGTCTTTTGCGTCGGGCATTCTGTCATCCGCAGCGTTCCACGCCTTTTCGACCAGTTTTTCATACTGGCCTGCAAGGTCGGGGTACTTTCTGTCGAACGCTCGCTCAGCCTGGTGTTGGCTTGTCGCACGCTTCTGCTCTGCAAGTTCTTGCCGCAGTTCAGCCAATTCAGCCTTGAGAGCCGGATCAGCCTGTGCTTTCTTCGCCAACTTCCGCAGGTCGCCAACCGTGGCTTCTTCGAGATCGTCGCGGTCTTGGAGTTCGTCGATTTCTTCGACGATCTCTTTGACCTGTTCAACCTGCTTGGCGGTTGCATCACCGCCGCGAGATTCGATCTTTGCGAGAACCGCAGTCAGTTGCTTACTAAGGTTTTTGACCTCGTAATTCAACTGCTCGATTTTCTTTGAAGCGCCACGCTTGTCGGGTTCGCTGTCGTCGGCTTCAACGGAGTCGTCAGCAAGGTCAAGATCAAGTTCGCCGTCGTCGGCTTCTTTTTCTTTGTCCTTTGCTTTGAACTTGCCGTCATCACCGCGAGAACCCGGAACGGGATCATTCTCGACAGGGGCCGATTTAACTTCTTCGGCTTCCTTGCTCGGTAATCCCAACTGTGCTGCAATGCCCTTGGCGTAATCGCCCTTCGTCATGTCATCTGCCATCGAATCGACCCTTTGTCTGCTCAGTGTGTTCGTCGCGTCCGGTGTCAGTGACCTGCCCGAAGGCTCAGTTTGACTTTGAACGCGCCGCCCAGTGACCTGCCATCACTTAGGGGGCTATGACCCGCGTAGAACATCCACGCGGGAGTTTGACTAGGTTTTGATGGCCTATTGGCCTACACCAGAGATGTGCCGCCTATTGGCGGGCTTGAAACTTCTGCTCTGCAATAAACATACACGTTATTTTGCAAAGTCAATGTTTTTCTTTGTGCGGTTCAATCTTTCATCGCCAATATCAAGCGGCGTGATAAGTACGGGGCCGTCAATCGACGGAGCAACGCGGACAGTCACCTTCTTACAGTCGTACACCTGGATGATGCACGGCCCGCTGATCTGAATACCCTCACCAACTCTCAATTTTGTTTCGTATGCCATTGTTTTCTCGGTTACACTCTTGCCGACAGCACTTTCCTAAGCGAGTCTTGCATATAGCAAATTAGTTGGTATTCGGTTGAACGCACCCGCTTAGATTCCTCTTTTTGCTTACGCATCTCAATTGTCTCCGTCTCGACAAGATCAACCTCGTCTTTCGTGAGTCGGGAAACCTTCATCTCGTCGCAAATCCAGTCGAGATATTCGACGAAGTTCTTGAACATAGTTAAGCCGCCATTGGCGTTGGCTGTCCTGCCGGTTGTGCCGCCGTACCGTTCATCGCACCCTGCTGTGCCGCAGTAGCTTGACCAAGCATCGCGGCTTGGCGGCGTTCTTCCATGCGAGTCAGAATGCCCTTAATGTCGGGATAGTCCAGTTCGTTAAGTGCGGTTTCGCCGTCGATAAGCTGGGCCTCATAGTCCATACGAACCTGATTCTGCTTCACCTTACGAAGCTCGCCACCGCCAGACGCGACTTCAACCACAATGTCAAGGTCGATCTGTTTCGCGCGCATGCGGATTGCATCAAGCACTTCTGCCGGGTATTTGTCGTTGAACTTTTTCCACATTCGCGGGGTGAGCCACCCTCGCTTGGTCATCGCGTGAACACGCAGGCGGATCAGCCGCTTAAGCATGTGTTCGGTCATCGTAGCTTTGAACCCGATGATGCCGCGAGCCGCGCCTTGCAGGTTCTCGATGGCTTTGCCACTGAGTCCAGCACTGCTCTGGCGGCCTTGCAATTCAGCCGTATTGCCGCTGATGATGTCGTGCAATTGAAACATTTCACGCAAGAACATGATCGCGGCTTCGGGTACGCGAGGCGGATCAATCGAGAATCCCTTACCGCTTGCAAATTGAGCCTGATATTTCAGGTAAACGTCGCCGCGAATGTGCATCTGTCGCGCGGGATGGCTGTGCATCTTCGACCGCTGCTCTTTCAAGCCTTCCCAAATCTCGTCAGGGTAGATTTCCTGCTGAGAGCGTCCGTACTTAATCGTGTCGAACACGATAGAGCATGTCTTGTTAATCAACCGGTCAATCCATTCGAGCCGCTGCGGTTCGCCGATCGCTATCCAACGGAACGGGACTGGAATGTTTTTGTTTTGGATCACCGGAATGTCCCAATAGGGGCACTCCATATCTTCAACCACCTTGCCGCAAACGACCTTTACTTGCCGCACGCCCTTGCGTTGGGGCCAGTTTTTCGTACCGGGAGTTGTCGATTCGCCGCTTGATTCACCATCGTCGCCTGCGAGATAGAACGCCCCATCATCGAGAACCACAAGGCCGCGATCAATCGCGTCGTCGGGCGACAGCGGGTATCGGTGATTGCGGAACCATCCAGTCCACACGTTTACCATCTTGCGGGAGAACTTCGTGTCCCTGAACACCGCCGCGATGTCAGAACTACCCATATCCGTTGCCGCAAGATTATCACCGCCGTACTCTTTGATTTCTTTGATAATTTCAGGGTATCGCTGCATCGCGGTAGCCTTACTCATCGGTTCCTTGATAACCACGCCTTCGCTGTCCTCGATGCTGGTCGCCTCAGCCGCAAGCCAAACGTGCTTAGGGTGAAGGTTAAACACCAAGTCGCGTCCATCTTCAGCGTCCCACTGGTAAAGTGCGAACTGCCATCCAATGATGTTGTTGTTGTGGATATTCTCGAAAAGCCACGAGTCGTTATCGCCCATATCCCAAAGAATGTCGCAGTTGTTGCCGATGATTTCCGAGCCGATTTTGTCTGTCACAACAATGATGTCAGACTCTTTGATCGCGGGCGAATAAATCACGCCGTCGAGACCTTGCCACTCGCCAGCGAAGGGAAGAATCCGCGCAATGAACGCCTCTGTCACCTCGAACGATTTCGCGTCCGACTGGTCAAGAAGCTCAAAAACAAAACCTTGGGTATCTGTTTCGATGTCCACTGGAGGCTTCACTGCCGGTTGAATACCGCCGTCCATCATGCCATCGACAGGCGATTCAAGACTTTCAGCGGCAGATGCAAGCTCGTCTCCTGGCTCGTTCTCTTCATAGGACTCAATCGTGCCGTTTTGCATCAACACGCGAATGGTTGTAAGTGCCTTGCGTGACACCCAAAGCTCGTCGGTGCGACCTGATTCACGGGCAGACATCTGCACTCGTGGGCGCTGCTCGATTTGAATCTGCGTATGCGCAATGATTGCCGGTTGCGTCTTGTTTAGAACGAAGTTGGAATGGCCGAACTTCGACGATACATCATCGCCATAATCGCCCAGATATTGCGAGTTGTTTTTGTCGGCGCGTTGGATATGCGCACGACGGCCATCGTCCGCTTCCGCGACGAAAGACTCAATAAACTGAGCCATATCCTCTTTTTCTTCGTCCATGAATCAACCAGCCTTTCTATCTTCCGCATCGCGTTGATCTTTCATGCGAAGCAACTTCACCACGTTGCCCTTACTCATCAACTGCTTGTTTTTGCCATCGCTACTGAGATATGGATTAAGCCCACGCTGAACAGCCAGCGAACTCAAGTCGGGCATCGCCATGTTGTCGTAGTTGTTTTCAGCCGTGATAGACGGTACGCCAGTCTCTTCGCCCGACGCGGGCGTAGCCACCACATCAAAAGAGATACTGTGGTCGTCAAGCTTTGTAACCATGAATGTCTTGCCTTCGCACGCACGTAGAAACTCAAGTTCACTCCCAAGTTGCGAGCGAAGGAGAATGGTCGGGATTCCGGTGAGCGACAAAATATGCTTGTACGTCATGGTTCAAAGCTGCTCCGTATGTGTGCTGGCGCGGATTGCGTCGTCAGGCTGGTCGTCGTCGGGGGGCTGCGATAGTCCCAGGCTTTGCCTTACTTCCGAACTCAACGACCGGACAGCGGCATCTTGTTGCCGCATCTTATTCTTCAAAAACTCGTCAATAACATGGATGGCCTCGTGGTGATCCTTGATCGTTTCGTCATGGATTACGATCTTCGCGTCCATGCCCCTTGCCAGCACGGATGACACGAGTTGTTCCGCTTGGACAACCGCGACTTTTTCAGCTAAAAGGTCGATTTTCTGGATCGTCGCGTCACGACGCAACCGCCATCCAAGGATGACGCCGACAACAACAGACAGAGCGCTAACAATGGCAATTTCCATTAGGTTCTCGACGGGGTGATTTCTTCGCTTTCAATGACAAGGGTTCCTGATGTCCCCGCCGTGGCAACAAGTGTTACTTGGACGATGACTGGAACAGACGCTGACAGTTCTACGCTAGATGGAACATTTACGGCGTAGGCGTTGCTCTGGCCGGAGATGGCCGTCATTGTCAGAGCGCTTGCGCCAGTCAAAGGCGAGCGAGTTGAAGCATTCAAGATTGAGCAGGTCACACTACTGTACGCCGTAATAGCAACGCCGTCTGCCGCGTGGATGTCGGTAAACGTGACTGTATTCGTGCTGCTAATCGCAATCTTCATTCGCAACATCCCACTTCAAGGCTTCCATCAAACATAGGGCACGATTGGACTTCTCCCTCAAACATAGCCGACGAGTTGATATTCCCGTCGAACATGGGCGTTACACAGAGCGTTCCACAGAGCATAGGGCCTGCGACTGTGACAGGTGCAGAGACCGCTCCCCACGCAAACCCAAGATTTTGGAGTAGCAGTATCGTCACGCGCGCCTCACTTGTAGTCGATGTTCACTGTGATTTCGTTGACTGCCACGCCGGTCGTTCCCGCGTCGGTTGCTTCGGTGGTCAGCGCGAACGCGATGCCGGTGGCGAAGGCTAGACCGTGCGGCCATGCGAGCACAACGCCAGCGCCTGCGGTGTTACCGGGAATGGCGATGGTCTTGACGGGCACATCCGTGCCGACGGTTGGCGCGGTGGCCTTGTTGTAGAGCTTGAGATACCGCACTGCCGCGTTCACGCTGAAGCACTGGATCGCATAGACCTGGCCCGCTGATGCCTTGAGACTCGTTGCATTGGTCGTTGCTGCCGATGTGGTCTTGCTCATCGTCAGCCCGCCGGTGGTTCGCGGCTGAATGCCTACGTC
>Ga0163144_10028879_pt1 | contig 10674 bp, 7 predicted proteins | sample OliLak19BULKMAT1_FD_123175 | JGI IMG/M metagenome (GOLD analysis project Ga0163144, IMG submission 123175) | Freshwater microbial mat bacterial communities from Lake Vanda, McMurdo Dry Valleys, Antarctica - Oligotrophic Lake LV.19.BULKMAT1 | ecosystem: Environmental > Aquatic > Freshwater > Lake...
CTTGCTCCGGAATCCTCGATCTGTTTGGTGGGCATATCTTAACGCAACCCAAAAGGCAATTTTTACTAACTACGGATATAAAGTCGAGTATTCCATTCACGACAATTCAATTGGATTGTGGGAAGATAATGGTTGTTATGTTTTTTCAAAAAATAAGAGCATTTACAACAACCAGATAAGTAGTTCATATATATAGGGCTCGATTAAACAATTTATTAAACATGCAGAAACTGAAGATTGCTTATTATTTAGGAGACATTAGCTCATCCGGTGGGGGAGTATTTAGCTACCTAATGGGTTTATTAAAGCTCATGTCAAGCTCTAGCGAAATAGAGACGATTCACATCTTCTATTTAGAATCGGAAGTTAACGATGCCTTTAATGAATTCAAGAAAAATACTAAAATAAAATTTCATCAAATCAGGAAATCTAGACATTTTTACTTTCTAAAAAACATATCAACTATCTTTTATACGGCTTCGCTTTTCTCAGAAAGCAAAAAAGTAACGTGGTTATTATTAAGGCTGAGTAAGCTTTTTAATCCATACAAAATAATAAATAAAATTTCTGCCAAAGAAAATATTAAGCTTATACACGTTCCTTTCCAAATCTCGCCTTTATACAATATCAGCATTCCTGTCATTACAACCATGCATGATGTACAAGAGCTACACTTGCCTAATTTTTTTAATTCGCAAGAAAGGATGCGGAGATCCATCTTTTACAAGCAAGCTCTTGAAGATTCGGATCATATTATAGTTTCCTTTAACCACATCAAGCACGATCTCATAAAATATTTCAGTATCCCTGAAAAACAAATAAGCGTTGCAACCATTCCATTAACCGGTAGTTATTTTGACACAGCAGAAACCAAATTAGAAATAAATACTAAAGCAATTTTACATACATACAATTTACCTGATGAATTCGTCTTATACCCTGCAACAACGTGGCCCCACAAAAACCACATCAACCTAATAAAAGCAATCTCACTTCTAAAAACAAAAGGAGATAAAATTAACCTTGTGTGTACCGGATCCAAAACAGATTTTTATAAAAAAATTGAAGAAACCATCAATGAACTAGGGATTAATAATCAAGTGTTTTTCTTAGGTATGATTCCTCAACAACACCTTGTGCTGCTATATAAGCTGGCAAAACTAGTTGTGATACCTTCGCTTTACGAAGCTGGGAGCGGGCCCCTATTGGAGGCTATGCATTACAAAACTCCGGTCATTTGCTCAAACACAACGGTGTTACCAGAACATATTGGAAATATTGATTTCATTTTTAACGCCAATAAGATCGATGCAATTGCAGAACTAATTCAAAAGGGCATCCATGACAATATTTTCATAAAAAAAAATATTGAAAACTCAATCTTACGAAATTCCTATTTCAAAAACATGGAATATGAAAATGATTTTATAAGGGCTTACAAAAAAACCATAAACAACAACAAATAAATTGGCACCAATTTTATCGAAAAATACTCTGATATTCGATTTTAAATTAGATTAAATATTATATCGATACTTTATTAGCTTTACCAATTCTTATTAATAAAAAATGGTTACTGTTCAGCAGGGTTAAAATATTGAATGTCACAGAGTAAGTTTCTGAACAGCAAAATGTTTATATCATTAACAATTTGAATTTTAAGCATTTAAGTTTTTATGATTTTTTTGTCAGCAAAAAATGAAAGTGTATAAATTATTGATTATTAGTTATTTGCATACAAAATAGGGGTGCCTGAACAGTAACAAAAAATGATTTATATCCTACTTCCCGCATACAATGAAGAAAAATCGCTAATGCCTCTTCTCGGCAAAATCGACAGTTACTTTAAAAATCAGCTAAAACAAGAATACTTAATCATTGCCTGTGATGATGGTAGCACAGATCAAACACTTGCGATACTTGAAAGGGAAAAAGAAAACATGGCAATTGAGATTATTAAACACAAAATGAATCGAGGACTTGGAGAAACAATTCGCGATCTCTTTGAAATGGCTGCTGAACTTTCAAAAGAAGGTGACATTATTATACGAATGGATTGTGACGACACCCATGAACCTAAACATATTAAGGGACTGATTGATAAGATTAATGAAGGCTACGATGTAGTTATTGCATCAAGATTTGTACCTGGAGGAGGCCAAGAAGGGCTTTCCAATGGCCGGATAATACTTTCCCGATTAGCGAACGTATTCATGAAAGTATTTTTCCCCATAAAAGGACTTAAAGAATATTCATCTGGATACAGAGCATATCGTGCCTCTACTATCAAAAAGGCTATTTCATTTTTTGGAAACGATTTTATTCAATTAAAAGGCCTTGGTTTTACATGTACCCTTGAAAAAATTGTAAAACTTCAAATTTTGGGTTCGCGTATTGGTGAAGCTCCCATGGTATTAAAATACAATCAAAAGGTCAGCGCTTCTAAAATGATTTCATCTGTTACTACCCTTGGATATGTTGTATTAGTAATTCTGTATCATTGGCCAATGCGGGGTTGGAAATATATTTATCGAAATTGCGAAAAGCTGCACTAAATTATTCAATATTTCGTTTACAATGTGTGGAATTGTTGGTTTTCAAAGAGAAATAGAAGAAGGGACGGAAAGGGAGAAATCTATCCGACAAATGATGGCTGCGATAAAGCATCGTGGGCCGGACGATGAAGGAATTTTTTTAGCTAAAAACACGACCTTAGGCCATGTGCGGCTTGCAATCATCGATATTGCGCACGGTCAGCAACCGATGACGATACTCGAAGGAAGGTATACGATTGCTTTCAACGGTGAAATCTACAACTACATTGAGCTAAGACAGTATCTTGTAAAAAAGGGGTACAAATTACTAACCCATTCCGATACCGAGGTTTTATTGTATTTGTATGTTGAATATGGAAAAAAAATGGTCGACTACCTAAATGGCATGTTTGCATTCTGCATTTACGACAAAAAGGAAGAACTTCTATTTCTTGCTAGAGATCATTTTGGAATAAAACCACTTTATTATTTAGAGGGAAAAGAAGAGTTTATCTTTGGATCAGAAATTAAGTCTATACTGAAATATCCGGGAGTTCAAGCGATTCCTAACCAGACTGCAATACACGAATATCTTTCCTTTCAATTCATTCCTGGACGAAATACTCTATTTAAAAATATTTATAAGCTAGAACCTGCGGAGTACCTTTTCGTAAAAAAAGGAAAAATATCGGAACGAAAGCACTATTGGAATCTAAATTATGACAAAATTAATTCTAGCAAAAGCGAAGACCACTATGCTGAGGAGTTACTGGTTTTACTCAATAATTCTGCTTCCATCCAAACACGATCTGATGTTGAGGTAGGAGCTTATTTAAGTGGTGGCCTTGATTCAAGTATTATTGCGACCCTTGCTTCAAAAAATTACCCCGGCTCACTAAAAACATTTTCTGGAGGATTTAAAGAATCCAATGAGTATGATGAAACCCGATATGCAAAAATCGTAAGTAAGAATATTAATAGTACCCACTATACTATTTTTCCTACCCACCATGATTTCCTTAATCACTTCGAACGTCTTGTCTACATGATGGACGAGCCAGCAGCAGGGCCGGGGATATTTCCTCAGTATATGGTAGCACAACTTGCTTCAAAACATGTTAAAGTGGTATTGGGCGGACAAGGAGGAGATGAAATCTTCGGAGGTTATTCCCGCTATTTTGTTGCATACTTAGAGCAATGTCTTAAGGGAGCCATTTACGAAAGTCAAGAAGAAGGACAACATGTTGTCACGCTACAATCAATTATAGGAAATCTTCCACAGATGAAGCAATACACAAACATGATTAGAACACAATTTGCTTCAGGGTTATTTGATAGTATGGATAAAAGATATTTCAGATTAATTGATCGTTCGGTTACATCAAATATAATATATCAAACAGAATTTCTTTCTCAAAAAAATAATGAAAAAATATTTGATACGTTTTCACAAATTTTTAATAGTTCAGGATCAAGTTCTTATTTTAACAAAATGACCTATTTTGACATTAAAACTCTTTTGCCCGCATTACTTCAAGTCGAGGATCGTGTAAGCATGGCAATGTCAATAGAATCCAGGGTGCCGTTTCTCGACAAGAGGATTGTAGAACTTGCTTGCAATATGAGCCCTGTAATGAAATTTGCAAATGGAAAAGGAAAACACATGTTACGAAAGGCCGTTCAAAATATTCTCCCTAAAGAAATTATGAACCGCAAGGATAAAATGGGATTCCCTACTCCATTCAATGAATGGATCAAAGGACCATTAAAAGAATATACACTCGACATATTTAATTCTGTTAAATCAAGACAAAGAAATATTTTTAATTTTTCAGGAATTGAAAATGAACTGGCAAACGAAAGTCAATTTGGTAGAAATCTTTGGGGCGCATTAAATCTTGAAATCTGGTTTCAACATTATATCGATAAATAACATACGTTTTACACAAATCAAACTATCTTATCTATTTACTCATTTGGGATATACCTACATAAAATAAATCACCTGAAATTTTCACGCACTTATGATTTTCCATATCCATAAGGTGTTCAAGAAATGATTCCTGCGGAAAGAAATTGATGTGTAGATCAAATGTATACCGAAAATATTTTTGACACGGCACGGTTACGATCAATTGCTTTGAAGCAACCCTTTTCAATTCAGAAGCTGCTTTCGCAGGATTAAGAACATGCTCAAGAGTGTTACTGCAAATTACAGTATCAAACTGCCCATCTGTAAAACATAGACTTTCAATATTGGAAACACAATATTTAGCTCCCTTAAGTTGTATCCCTTCAACAATATCACAACCATAAAGATTCTTGTAGCCCAACTTATAAAGTTTTTCAAGGACAAAACCGCTGCCACAACCAACATCCAATATGCGCTGATCCTTATCAACGCCAATTCTCTGCAGAATCAGCTCAACCGTATTATCGTGGAGATCAGAACTTCTCTTCTTAACATTTTGATGATATTTAGTGTAAATCTCCGCAAACTCATCATTATTAAGCAAATGAAAATATGACTTAAACTCCATTAACCGTTTAACATCCTTCCCACGAAACCAGATATAAAACAAAGGATACATCAATATTCTACTATCCCTGACAAAAGCGGGTAAATAATTATCCATTAAAAAAGCAACCTTAGAGGTAAAATTTCTATTCATAGTATTTAATCAAAAAAACTCCATGCTATGAATGTGAAAATAAGAAATTAAGAGGCTCCAAATAAGCAATATTTATTTTTTTTCTTAGGAGATAGTTTCATACAATTACGAATAAAGTGGCGCGATTCTCATACCTTTGCCAACCGAATCTACTCGTGTATCTAGGCATTAAAACCAATGTGCCACTTACAAAAATGAAGATAAAACCCAGCATAATTCTAATCCTAATTTTAATTATAGCCCTGTTTATTAGATGGTATAATTTAAAAAACCTAGGCTTGGTAGGAGACGAAAAACCTTCTTCATAAATTGCCTTAGGGATTGATATGACCAATCTGCCTAAAACACCAACTGTTTTCTTTCCTTCCGACCTAAAGAAATACAATACTCTTGAAAACACATTTCACGGTGTACTAAACGGGGACAATGGCAATGCACTTTCTTACAGTATTCTTCTTCGATATTGGGCGTCATTAGTAGGATTTTCAGATATTAAATTAAAGTTGATGTCAATACTATTCGGGCTATTAATTATCATACTCACTTATAAGATAACCTTACACCTATCTAACAATCATTACTCCTCACTCTTTGCTTCGTTTCTTCTTGCAGTCCATCCAATTCTAATCCGCTTCAGCTTAGAAATACGGTCATACAATGTTGGGATATTCTTCACACTTTTATCTACCTATATTTTATTGAAATTATTTGAAAGAGCTAACTCCTTCCATACAATTAAAAAAACATTCTATCTAATTCTCGCATATAGCATTTGCATATTGACTGCGTTACTTAGTCACTACCACACTATCTATGTATTTGGCGGTCATGCGTTGTTTGCATTACTTAATGTCAAGAATAAAAAATTTCTCAAATACTTCCTGTTGTCTTCGTCTATGATCTTTGTTGTTTTTGCATTTTGGATGTTTCAATATGGGTTTAGTGGATTAAAAGACATGAGCTCGGTAAATGAAAATGTTACCAACGAAATTAAAAATCAGGGCTCTTCTAATCAGGCAAATTACCAGCAAAATGTTCTACCGGCTAATATATCTACCGTAGCTAACCTTTCCATTTACAACACCTCGGAACTATTGATGCTAAATGGACTTTACGCAATTATCAAAGTAAGATATATCATTCTATTTATAATGCTTTCTGCTTTCATTATCGGAACTAATTTTTACAAAAACAAAAAAAGCAGTATCCTATTTCTTCCCCTATCTATATTTATAGTATACTTTCTATTCACTTTATTGATTGCCATTAAATCAGGTCATACCATTCCCTTTAAAATAAGATATGCTTCATTTTCTGCACCCTATTTAATTATTCTAGTGGTAATAGGTATATTTAATGCCTTACAACCACCATTATTAAAACGCATCTCATTAGTTACATCTGCGCTAATTATTTTTGGAATTATAGTTTCCTGGTATTTACTTAACCCCACGCTCATAGGAATAGAGAAAAGAGAAAACCCTCACTGTAAAGCTGCCTTACTAATCAGAAATACTTACACCGCAAGTGATACGGTTATTTATCCCTCTTCAAGTGATGCAAACTTCACAAATCTCTACTTCAATTCAGACGAAAAAATCATACAGACGATTGACTCTCTCAAAACAGATAAGAAGATCATTATCAAAAACAACAATCGTTTGATAGAGATAATAGATATGTCTTCGTACGATGAATATGGAATAAAAATAACCACAAGAGAATAACCATGCTTTTACCCAAAATAAGTATAGTAACTCCCTCCTTCAATCAAGGCCAATTTTTGGAAGAAACAATACAGTCAGTTTTAGGACAAAATTACCCTAACTTGGAGTACATTATCATGGATGGCGGCAGCACTGATAATTCCGTTGAAATTATTAAAAAGTACGTAAGCCAGATAACGTATTGGGAAAGCAAGCCTGACAAAGGACAAAGCGATGCCATTAACAAAGGACTATCTAAATGCACGGGAGAAATTTTTAACTGGTTAAATTCAGATGATCTTTTAGAGGCAGGCAGCTTATTTAAAATTTCTAAAGTGTTTCAAGAATCAAATGTTTATCTTGTCTCCGGAAAATGCCAAAAATTTGGTAAGGGATTTAAAGAAAGAATAATTCCCGAAGATCTTAATAAAGACATTGCAATAGAAGAGAAATTATTAAGCAGCAATTACATTCAGCCTTCAACTTTTATACATACAACTGCAATAAAAGAAATCGGCTTACCCAATGAACAGCTTCACTACTGCATGGATTATGAATGGTATCTGAGATTTCTATTGTGCTTTGGTATTGAAAAATGTCAGGACACAGATGTGATTCTTTCTCGCGCCCGCATGCACCATGAGAGCAAAACCCTTTCATTTATTGAAAAATTTAGAACAGATAGAAATAGCATTCTTTTTCAACTAAGTAAACAATTGGATTTACCATCTCCTCTTCTTGATCAAATTGCTTCTTTGGGCATGCTAAAAAGTTATGAGCAAAAATGGCAGATTAATATTAAATTTGACAAAGTTTATTTTGCAGCTCTTTTAAGCAAGGAAATCAATCCTTATATAAATGATCCTTCATACATCTATAGGCATACAGCCGATTATATGTTCTATTATGGGAATCAAAAAAATGTAGTTAATACCTCTGTGAAAGCCCTATTAAGACAACCATTTAAATTGATCAATTATAAATATTTAACCCAAGCTATTTTAAATACCTTCCGTAAAACACCATGATATGTGTGGTATAGCTGGCATAATACATTTTGACGAGAAGCCTGTAGAAAAAAATCTTCTTGACAAAATGCGAGAATTTCTTGTCACTCGCGGGCCAGATGCAAATGGAGATTGGATAGAAAAAAATATTGGCTTAACTCACACCCGATTAAGCATAGTAGACCTTTCTGAAAATGCAAACCAACCCATGATGGATGGATCTGGCAGAACAGTTATTACCTACAATGGCGAGATCTATAATTATAAGGAATTAGCAAAGGAATTAAGGTCGCTAGGTTGTTCTTTTAAAACACAAAGCGATACGGAAGTACTGCTCCATGGTTACTTACAATGGGGTATAGAAAAACTCCTTCAAAAGGCAGATGGTATGTTTGCTTTTGTTTTATATGATAAAAAAAATCATCTGGCCTTCGCATGCAGGGATCGTTTTGGAAAAAAGCCACTTTACTATTTTTTGAATAGCGAAAAAATTATTTTCTCATCCGACATACGCGCCATCTGGAAAATAGAAAAAACCCTTACGCTTGACTTTGAATCTCTTGACTATTACCTAACTGAGCTGTCTGTTCCTCAGCCTAAAACCATTTGGAATGAGATCAAGCAGGTAAATCCCTCCTCTTACATTGAAATTAACATTGAAAAAAAGCAGGCAACCGAATCTCTTTACTGGCAAATTGATTTTACAAAAAAAATTCAGGATCCGGTTGAAGAAGAAATTGAAATACAGCTTGAAACAATGCTCACAGCCGCGATCATTAAACGAACTATAGGAGATGTACCTATAGGCTGCTTTCTGAGCGCTGGGGCCGATTCGGGCCTGACTACAGCCATTTTAGCAAGCAACTCATCAACCCAGGTTAATACCTTTACTGTTGGAGTGTCGGAAACAGAGATGAATGAGTTGCCATTTGCAAAAATGCTTTCACAGCGCTATAATACAAACCATACAGAAATTATTGTTAATCCAGATGTAATTCACATTATTCCGGAATTAGTGGAACATTTTGGAGAACCATTTGCTGACTCCAGTAGTATACCTTCATTTTACATTTCAAAAGCTATCCGTAAAAATGTAAAAGTCGCACTAGGAGGTGACGGAGGAGATGAAATCTTTGGCGGTTATCATGAGTATGGATCTGTATTTTTAACAGAGGAATATCTCAAAAAATATCCCGGCAAAAACAATAGAAACATTACAAGAAGGGTTAACCAGGTTGCCTATAAGTTGGGCTTAACCAAAAACAACTTGGGGCACCTGAATGATTACTTAAAAATACCGGGAGGGATGAAATTGCATCGCGAAATGGGATTTCATCCAAAGGAAATGAATAAACTATACCATCCCTATTTAATTCAAAGAAAAGATTTTTCACGAAGCCACCTTGAAACAGTATGGAGCAGGTCACAAAATAATTCCTTGACCGATACTCTGCTAAAAGCTTCATTAAGCACCCGATTATTAAACGACTACCTTGTAAAAGTTGACCGCATGTCCATGATGAACTCGCTGGAGGTCAGATCACCATACCTCGATTACAAACTCGCGGAATTCGCAGCATCTGTACCAAACAGCATTAAACTTAAAAATGGAACTCAAAAGTATCTCCTAAAAAAATTGGCACTTAAATACATCGACAAAGATTTTTTTACCAGAAAGAAAAAAGGTTTCGGAATCCCGCTCCATAATTGGCTTAGAAATGAGCTAAAAGATTATACAAGGGAAATTATATTTGGCGGCTCTTTGGCAAACAGGCAGTTTTTTAACATGAAGTATGTCCACAAAATATTTGATGAACATCAATCAGGGAAACATGATCATACACATCGGATTTGGGCATTAGTATGCCTGGAACTATGGTTTAAAAAGTTTTACCAGGCATGAACATTGCCTATTTCTGCGATATAAGTTCCATCCATAATTTAAAATGGATAGATCATTTTTCTAAAAACAATAACATAATAATAATTACAGACAAGGCACATTTTGACAAAAAGTATTATGAGAACACTAAAGTAAAAGTCTATTACCTAATCCCTGCAACCTACCAGGTATTACGCGGCTTCTCAGCAAAAAAAAAAATATTGGATAATATCCGCAAAATCATCAAAAAAAACGGGATAGATATTATTCATAGCCTCTATGCTGTTCCCTACTCCTTTTGGGCATACAAATTGAATTTTCCTAAACATATTATCACCACAAGAGGGTCAGACGTGCTGATTGAGTATGAAAAAAACTTCAAGCAGCATCTGAATTTCAAAGAAATATTCAGCAAAAGGATCCTAAAAAGCTTATTTGAAAATGCAATGAACAAAGCTACTTTTATTACCTCCACATCCCTGAGACAGCAAGAGGTAATTAAAAAGTTCATTCAGAACCCGAAAAAATTAGAGCTAACGAGAACAGGAGTAGATATTAATCTCTTTGAACCTGCCTTTAATGCATTAAGCAAGCTAACACCGAAGGAACAGGTTACAGTATTATCTCCAAGACTCATCAAGCCCTTATATAATACACATATTGTAATTGATGCTTTTAACAAAATAATTTATGGCTTCAGTAAATTGAATTACAAATTAATACTGATAGATTATTTTTCAGACCCCGAGTATCTTGCTGCGATAAAAAAACAAATTAAAAATTTACGATTGGAATCGTATATTGAAATTTTGCCTGCACAAGATCAACATGGCATACTTCAACAATATAAAAATGCCGATATTGTTGTTATGA
>Ga0163144_10028883_pt1 | contig 10674 bp, 9 predicted proteins | sample OliLak19BULKMAT1_FD_123175 | JGI IMG/M metagenome (GOLD analysis project Ga0163144, IMG submission 123175) | Freshwater microbial mat bacterial communities from Lake Vanda, McMurdo Dry Valleys, Antarctica - Oligotrophic Lake LV.19.BULKMAT1 | ecosystem: Environmental > Aquatic > Freshwater > Lake...
GAGCAGGTCGTGCGGCAAGACTCAAGGAGGACAATCCATCACACACGGCTGTTGTATCGCCATTGCCGAGATTACCTCAGTGGTTCCACCATGTCCATTGGCCTTTGCGACATACTCGCCTGTCCAGCATTCGGTGGTTTGCGACAAGATCGCTACCTCTTCATCTAAATCTGGGTTTGAAAACTTACATTCACTTTCCCACGTCAACCTGTAGCCGTGCGGCTGTCGGCTTTGATGATGAATCACGTCCCATTCAACATCTCGCGTAAAGCGCGTACAGACGTGGACGGGTATGATCGTCGTACTGATGATCTTGACCGACGATTGCAAACTGTCGCCAGTTGTGGGCTCAACCAACGCCCGAGCTTCTGTTCTCGCGCTTTCTGCAAGCGCGAGTTTAAGTCCGGCTTCCACCTCCGTGGAAACTAAGCCATCCGCTTGAGCCGTACCGGAAACATTCATGGTGTGTGTCGTAGAAATCTCCTCTCCGAGTTCCTTAGTCAGGCTCAGGGGGCGCCAATGACACGGGATCGGAAACTCTCCGGCATACCGATATTCTGCTACATCCTGATCCGTCTTTTTGACGGTGATGACATGCTCCGCAGTGTAAGGCTCTCCGACAATATACTCCTTGGATTTGAATGCGGGCTTAGAACATGTGAATTTGCCAAAAAAGGGCCTGGCCGGGACATTTTTCTCGCAAAGCACAACAGAACTGATCTCCTCCTCCTTGGCACACCCGTTGATCACAAAGCCGCACGCCACCAACGTGAGAGTGAGCACGCCGAATCGAACAGGTTGAAGATTCCGCATAAGAAAACTCGATTCTCTCTCGATCCAAGCCTTCGCTGTAAGTTCGCGAGACTTGCCACGAAGAATCTAACTATGACCGACGCAGCCGGATGTTAGCCCCCCCCCTCGCGTCAAGCATACAGAGCACCAAAGGTGAGATAAACATACCTATTGCGCATGTAATCCTTTACATCCCACCCGCAACGTACCTGACCGGTCTAGCTGCGGAGAATGCAACCCCCCCCCGGACGTACCTCGCCCCGAAACGAGTGGGCCAGTGGACCATCTTATCAGGTTTACGAGCATGCATTCCAACTTACGATCAGGGATCGTAAGTCCGCGCAGCTCGCGTCCGGCTTAATCGCTCTCTACGCCGCAGCGCTTACTTTCCCGCCGCGACCGCAGCGCAGATTTTGCTCGCCGCGTCGCTCAGGTCCGCGCCGGCTTGCATGGTGGGAATTCGCGACCTTGCATCTTCTAGCAGGGCCCGGCCCGTGTCCACGTTGGTCCCTTCCAGCCGTACCACCAGCGGCACCTTGAATCCCAGCGAGCCGTCGGCGTTTTTGAACTTGGTCGCCGCGTTGATAATTCCTTGCGCGATGATGTCGCACCGCATGATCCCGCCGAAGATGTTCACCATCACGCCCTTCACGCTTGGGTCACTTAAGATGATCGAGAAGGCCTCGGTCACTGCTTCCTCGGTCGCGCCGCCGCCCACATCGAGGAAGTTGGCCGGCTCTCCCCCGTGCAGTTTAATAATGTCCATCGTCGCCATGGCCAGCCCAGCGCCGTTCACCAGGCACCCAATGTTACCATCCAGGGCGATATAAGTCAAACCAAACTTCTGCGCCCGCAGCTCGGCGGGGTTCTCCTCGCGGGGGTCCGCCAACGATGTAATATCTTTGTGCTTGAAGAGCCCGTTGTCGTCAAAGGAAAACTTAGCATCGATAGCCGTGACCGCTCCGGCCACGCCCCCCACCGCAGATGTAACTACCAGTGGGTTAATCTCCGCCAGCGTGCAGTCCTTCTCGATATATAACTTTGCAAGCTTCATCATCACCGAGGCCGCCTGCCCAATGTGCTTACCTTTAAGCCCCAACTTGACCGCCACGGCCCGCGCCTGAAACTCTTGCAGGCCAATCAGCGGGTGCAGTGGCTCTTTAATGATCGCCTCGGGCCGATCGTGAGCCACCACCTCGATATCCACGCCCCCCTCGCGGCTGGCGATCAATATGTTACGGCTTGACTTACGGTCGGTCGTAATCGCCAGATAGAACTCTTCCTTACCCGCCGCCCGCGTCCCCTCCGCTGGCCGATCAGCGATATCCACCGCGCTCGCCACGAGCAACTGGGTCACCTCGAGCCCCGCCGCGGGAGTCTGCGGGCTTATCATCCGGTTCGAGAACATAAACCGCGCGGCATCCTCGGCGTCCTTGGGCGTCCCCACCAACTTAACAAATCCGGCCTTGCCCCGCCCCCCGGCGTGTACCTGAGCCTTGACCACCGCCAGTGGCTTGGTCTGCCCACCCGTCACCGCTTTGAAGGCGCTCGCCGCCCCTTCGAGACTTTCAATTACTTGGCCCGCTGGTACCGGAATGCCATAGGCCGCCAGCAAATCCCGACCCTGATGCTCGTTAATCTTCATTGTGAACACACAGTAGCAACCTCGTCCGCCATTCCGCTCAAACCGGACCGCGACCGAGCCCGTCATCGCCGCCGATTAGTCGCCCTCCCAAGGCCCCAAGCGGCGATCACGAGCACGGTGAACGTCGCCGCGGCGTAAACCGCCGCGTAAACCGCCATGGCCCCCGTGTATGCGAAGGCTGAAACTGTGATCGCCCTGCCAGCACCAAGATATAACGGTCCGGCCCGCGTCGAACCCCCGCTCACTGCAATCGCGGTCTGATAGAAAGGTGTAATAATGGCCCACGCTGACTCGACCCATTGAGTGAACGCCCGCGACCGGTGGCCCGCCAACATCATCAGCAGGGGGAGTGCCAAGTAAAGCACCAGAGCCAGCACCATGTTAAGCCAGATCGCGGTGCGCGACCGTTTGAACCAGCAACTTAAGTATACGCCGGTGGCCGTGAAGAACGCGGCGGGCGGGAGCACAACCAAAAGCAGATGGAGCGGCGCGAGCGGCTGTATACCGCCTGCTATCACACCGAAGATCAGCAAATTGCTAAAAGTCGCGACAACAGGCCAAAGTAACTTGCGCATTCCCCCGACGAACTTCCCGAGAATAATCTCAAAGGCGGTGAGCGGCGCGGTCATCAGAACGTCCAAGGTGCGAGATTCACGTTCGAGGGAAATAGCCCCTGCCGAACCGTTGATCGCGGCGACCATAATAACGGCCGTGCCAATGATTGCCAGCGCCACATGAACGACGGTCTCGCTCACACCCACCCGATAATATAAGTACAGCAGTCCGCCCACCACCCCAATCACCGCAAACACACCAAGCCACGCATTGGTACGTTTACGCGGGTGCAGTTCACGCCACAGCACCGGATAATCCGAGACCACTCTCGACCCGCGGATCGCCTCGAAGCGTCGCTTTTGCGGCACTTTATCTACTTCTTGGACTACGCTCGCTTCAAATGTCGCAGGGTCTACTATCACAGGGCCTAATGTAACTGGTCCTGATGTAACTGGACGTAATGTAACTGGTCCTGATGTAACTGGACCTGCCATAACTGGACCTGATGTAACTGGCCCTGACGTAGCTGACTCCAGCGTCACCATCTCTTCGTCATCGTTCTCAGATTCGTTGTCCGCTGACCCCGCCGCTAACGCGCCTCCGGTACGGGCGTGACTTACAACCGGCGCTGCGCCGCCCGATGTTCTCCCGGACTCTCGCACGATCGACCAGCGCAGCGCTAACGACGCAAGCAGGAGCGCCATCACCCCCAGCACGAACGTAAGTATACTTGCCGACCGCCAGGAGTTGGCCTCCACCGAAGTGAAAATGGACGCGGTCAGCTCTCCCAACGCCAACGGCGAGGAGACACTGAACATAAGTCCACCGGGGCCCGTTAACCCGCGCACCAACCCCAGCACCACAGCAAGGGGGTACGCGAACAGAACTACCTGAGTGATGAACAAGCCCATCGCGGTTGCCGAGGCGGCCCGCTTTGCGGATATGGAGCACACAACCGTGATGGCCCCGGTGAGGAACGCGGTAGAAAGCGCCAGCGCATACGCCTTGAACACCAGCGAGGCGGGCAGCCCGCCGAAGATGCGGATCGCCAGCAGCAGCGGCAGCGACACCGAAGATAATAGTAATACTTGCGCCCCCGCCCCCAGCAACTTGCCGAGCACGATCTGCCATGATGTAAGCGGCGTTGAAAGTAACGCCGACATGGTGCCTTTACGCCGCTCGTCGCTGATCGCGCCGCCGCACAGCGACGCAGCCGCCAGAGGGAGGCAGACCATCTGAAACCACATGATAATAGAACCCAGCACGGGCGCGAGGCTCTTAAACTCCTGCCCGCGGTCGCTGCCGTCGCTGCCGTCCTCCCAAGCCGCTTCGTAAAAGACCATCGCCACGATGCCCGTCAACAGTATCGCGAAGGCACCCCTCACGACATAAGTTGAGGTTCTCCGGCCCAGCGAATGTAACTCCATCATAACGATGGCGTCCGGCCATAGCCACCCCGACCAGCGGGTGACAGCCCCCCACGCTCTCCCGCGCCGCGCCCGGGGAGGCAACGGCGCCTGGCTAGCGACCGGGGCCTGGCTCATTGGAGCGACCCTTTCGTTAACTTGAGGAAGGCATCCTCAAGCCGCACCTCTTCGGGAGCCATGGCCGAAACGCCGGCCCCGCACGCTACGCACACCTCAATTATGAAGTGCCGCGAGGCGACCCCGGGGGTAAGTATAACCCGAATACTCTGCGCGGTGCCATCGGCCACCGCGCTCAGCACCCGGGCATCCACACTCAAGGCCGCGGCAACGGCGGCCGCGCCGTTCTCAAGCTTAATATTGAGCACGTCCCCCGTCAGCGTCCCACGCGTGCGTGCGAAGGCATCGGCGATGGAGCCTGCGTAGAGCAGCTTGCCCTGCTCGATGATCCCGATGGACCCGCACATCTCCCCCAGTTCACTTAAGATATGCGAGGAGACCATAATTGATTTGCCCATGCGCCCAAGCTCCAGGAGCAAGCTGCGCATCTCAATCCGGGCTCTTGGGTCAAGCCCGCTCGCGGGTTCGTCGAGCAAGAGCACCTTGGGGTCGTGTACCAGCACCCGCGCCACGCCCAGCCGCTGCTGCATGCCGCGCGAAAGGGCATCAACCAGCGAGTCTCGCTTGAATGTAAGATCCGTCAGCTCCAGCACGGAATCAACAGTGGCGCGGCGGCGTTTGCGCGGGATGCTGAACGCCGCAGCGAAGAACTGCAAGTATTCGTCCACGGTGAGGTCGTCGTAGACCCCCAGAAAATCGGGCATGTAACCGATCTGGCGGCGGATCGCATCGGAGTTGTCGCTCACGTTAAGCCCAGCGACGGCCGCCGTACCGCTGTCGGGCTTCATGAGGCAGGCCAGGATCTTCATCGTCGTGCTCTTGCCAGCGCCGTTAGGACCGATGAAGCCGAAGATCTCGCCGGGGCCGATCGACAACGTAAGATCATCCAGGGCGGTGAGCTTACCGAATCGCTTGTTTAGGTTGCGGATTTCGATCATTCGGGGTAGAGTGTACTCCCCTCTGCGGCCCGGTATACTTCTCCCACTTCGCCTCCCGCCAACCCTTCATGAGAAAGGCCCCTGAGTTGATCCCCCTGTGGCTGATTGCGGTATACGTTCTGTGCCTTCCTGTTGCGGGCCTGGGATTGTGGCTTGTTACGTTTAACCGACTGGACGCGAAGCAGGGGGACGCGAAGAGTGAGAGCTCCCCAAGGGACGGCGCGAGAGGACATCACATAAGTAACGGCTGGCGGCGGCTGGTGGTTTGGCGGGCGACATTGACCGCCGCGTCGCGGCTTGTGGTGGGCATCTGCCTGATTCTGGGGGCGTACCACATCGCGGCGTATGCAAGCCCGGACGCCTGGTTCGGGCTTAAGGTTCCGCGCGAGCGGTGGTACATCCTCGCGGCTGGAGTTGTGCTGGCACTCCTGGGCACGGCCACGGCAGACCGGTTGGAATCGCGGCCTACGCCCACCGACCCTTGAACGGGCTGAAGGGCCGTTTAGGGTGTGGCATCCTACGCTTGGTTCTATGACCTCACTCTCTTCATTCGTAAGCGAGCACAGCGAGCAGAACCGTAACCAGGGTTTCTTTGAGCTGGAATCTGAGTGGCTGCTTGAAGTTAATCTGCGCTCGGCCATGGTGCTCATGAAGATAGGCTCGATGGTCGCGTACCGGGGTGATATTACGTTCGCGCGCGAGGGGATTCTGGAGCAGGGGGTTGGCAACGTGCTGAAGAAGGTGATTAGCGGCGAGGGAGCGGTGTTTACCAAAGCGACGGGGACGGGCAAGCTGTACCTGGCCAACCGCGCACGGCTGCTTACGATAATTAAACTTGCCGGCGAGGCACTTTTTATGAATGGCAACGATTTGCTGGCGGTGGAACCGACGCTCACGCGCGATATCCGGATGGTTCGGCGGCTGACGGGGATGTTGAGCGGCGGATTGTTTAATGTTAAGCTAGAGGGGACGGGGGCCGTCGTCATCGCCACGCACGGCAAGCCGATGGTGCTGGAAGTTACCCCGCAAAGCCCGGTGTGCACGGATCCGCAGGCGACGGTGGGCTGGTCGAGCGGGCTTGAGCCTGAGCTTAAGACTGACATCCAGTTAAAGTCGCTGTTTGGCAGGGGGAGCGGGGAATCGCTGCAGATGCGGTTTGAGGGCAAGGGGTTTGTGATCGTGCAGCCGTACGAGGAGCGTTTGGCGCGGGTCGGGGCATAACCCGCGGGTAGATGTAACATTAGGAATCGGGCGGGGTGGCCGACGGATTCGCCATTACATCGCGGGGTGGGTCGGGGGGCGTTGCCGGACATGACTTTACGCCCCTCCCTCGGTGGCCCCTCTCTCGTTGGCCCCTTCTTCGTTGGCCCCTCCCTCGTTGGCCCCTCCCTCGTTGGCCCGCGACATTCGCACGGCCAGTAGTAACGCCGCGAGCATGCTGCCGGGGTCGGCAAGGTTTTGCCCGGCGATGTCGAAGGCGGTCCCATGATCGGGGCTGGTGCGGATGATGGGGAGTCCGACGGTTACATTTACAGCACGGTCCCAGGCGAGGGTCTTCAGGGGGATCAGGCCCTGGTCGTGGTACATCGCCACGACGCAGTCGTAGGTGTGTTGGGAGTTATGTTGCTTGATGAGCGACCGCTGAAAGATGGTATCGCCGGGGTGTGGGCCGGTTACGTTAATGCCGCTAGCGAGAGCCGCCCTTATCGCTGGCTTAATTACGACTTCGTCCTCGCTGCCCAGCAGGCCCATTTCGCCAGCGTGCGGATTAAGGCCGCAGACGCCGATACGCGGGGCTGGGGTGCCCAGCTCCACCATCGCGGCGTGGGCGAGCTGGATTGCTTCAACGATCCGGGCGGTCGTGAGCGTTGCAGCGACGGCGGCCAGAGGGATGTGGACGGTTACTAATATTACATTCATTCCCGGCAAGGCTGGCGTGGGCGGCGCATGGAAGAACATTGCGAAAGGGTTGCCCGGGAAAGCATCGGCGAAGACTTCCGTGTGGCCGGGGAATCGGCCGTGCCCGGCAACACTCCAGGCGTGCTTGCTGATGGGGGCGGTGACAACCGAGTCGCAGCCGCCGCGTTTCCAAAGTGCGATTGCCTCTTGCACCCAGCGGAATGATCGCTGGCCGCTGCGGACTTCGTTACTTATATTACGTTCATTCTCGGGCGCGTCCTGGAGCGAGTCGGTGGAGGGTGCGGAAAGGACGAAGTCGGTCGCGGAGGACTCGAAATTGGCCTCGGCATCGGCATTGGCATCGGCATCGGCATCGCGCCAAAAGACTTCGATGCCCGCAAGCTTGGCAGCGCGGGCGAGTGGAGCGTGGTCGCCAAAGATGACCGCAGCGCGTAGTCCGTGGTGAAGGCGGGCAACGTTCAGCGCTTTGACTGTGACCTCTGGGCCAATCCCGCAGGGATCACCCATTGTTATTGCGGGGCGATGAACGCGACGGAGCTTTGGAAACTCAGAAGACATAGGTTAATCTTTGGTGGCAAGGAGGTAGCAGCATCGAAACAGTTGGCGATTCTCCGCAGGGTTAGAGGGGCGCGAGATTTGCCTAAAAGTTCGGGTAGAGCAACCAAAAGGTTGACCGCAGAGGGTGCGAGCAATGGACAGGTTGAGAGCGACCCTCCTACGCTCATTGCTCCGAAGTACGGAGGTGACGCTCTGGAACGCGGGGTCGCGGAGCGAATGAGTCGGGCCGCTGAGTAAGAGCGTGGAAGAACATAACTTTAGGAATAGATCGCCGTGCCAACATTGCCCAACGGACTTATTATCGAGGACCTGACAGAAGGAAGCGGACCGGGGTGCCCGAAGGGCGCGACCGTAACCATTCATTACCGCGGGACGCTGATGAACGGGAAAGAGTTTGATTCTTCGCTCGGCGGAGCGCCAGCTACTTTCCCGCTCAAGCGGCTGATAGAGGGGTGGCAAGAGGGCATACCGGGGATGATGGCCGGGGGAAAACGTAAGCTTACGATTCCGTGGGCGATGGCGTACGGGGCCGGAGGGTCCCCGCCGGATATCCCCGCCAAGGCCGACCTGATCTTCGAGATCGACCTGATTTCGTTCAAGTGATGGGCTAAAGAGTGGGCTCATTCATTGATCCGGGTGACCGCGTTTACCCGTTATGTTATGTTAATGTATGCGGGGGAATCGCGGTTGCCAGCAGAGAATCTGCGAGCGGCACTACATCCAGGGCGGACTGGCAGTAACCGTCAGCACCGCTCAACTTCCAAAGATGCGGGAGAGATGCGAAGGCGTACCCCCCAACAATTATCTTTGGTCGGTCGTGGCCGAGCGCCGAGCGAATCACTTTGATGGTATCTTCGACCGTCGTAAGTTGGCTGGGCATTGAGGCGGAGATCGCAACCACATCAACGTTAAAGTCCTGCGCGGCCAGGGCAAAGTCTTCGATTGGCACGTTAGCACCGAGTTCAATGACGCGCCATCCGGCCAGCTCAAAGAAATCCGCAACTACACCTGGGCCAAGGTCATGGGTGTTTCCCTCGACCGAGGCCACGAGGATGGCGCGAGCCGATTGCAGCGGCATTTGAGGGCGGGCGGCCGAGACCAGCTGCGCCATGACGCGGCGGGTGGTGGCTGTGGCAAAATGCTCCTCCGCCACAGTTATCTCGCCGACATGCCACATGCGCCCCAGCTCTCGCTGGGAAGCGACTAAAACCTCAAGATAAGCATCCTGGATCGACAACGGGTTTGCGGTTTTAGCCACCGCATCTAGGACAAGACGGGTCGCCTTGGCTCGATCGCCTTCGAGGAGAGCGACAAGGTACTCCGCTGCAAGGCGACCGTGGCGGGTCTGCACCGAAAACGATGAAGGTGGCGGGGGATCCTGGCAAACAACGCGCTCTCGCGCGGCGACGAAAAACTCATCGATCAGTTCGCGATCCTCCGAAGGAAGCTCGGAATGGAGGATTATCGCGAGAGCATCGAGGGAATGAAGCAGATCCGAGAGGGGCACGGCACGCGCTAGAAACGCGATGCGCGTCCAGTTAACTTGCAAAGCGAAAATTTCGGGGCTGAGCATCGCGACCGACGCTGCGAGGTCGAAGATGCGTCCTTCGAACTGAATCTTCCATTTAGCGTGGGGCTGGGGGCCGTACCGTCGAGCGAGGCTGGGTTGATTAGCGAGAAGCGTCGTTGCGGCCAAGTCCGCGAGTTGTGCAGCTCTCAGTAGTATGAAGTCGGCCACGAATCGGCCGTGCTCTTCTGGCGTTTTATCTAATGTCGTGCTGGCACACATGTAAACTCCGGCGGTGGTGTCGAAGATGGTTAGTTTTTAAAGCCAGTTGTCTTACTTTCAACTGGGAGCGGAAGTTGTGGAGCGTCGCCCGACGAATCTTCGAATTCGATGGCGGTGAAGCGCGGGCCAGAAAGCATAGGTTGCGAAGAAGCACTGGGCTCGCGAGAGTTAGGTGAGCTTGATAGTGACAGTTATCGGATCGGCGGAGAAGAGGCGACCATCAAACGCGCGGACTGTGAAGGCCACAAAACGGCTGTTGGGGAGAGAGCCTGCTGGCGCACGGAAGAGAAGTGAACCGCCGGGAGCCAGAAGAGAAGTGCCTGGGCTCACATCGACTCCGTTGATCGAGAGAGCTCCGGTAAGAACCGACTCGATGCGGAACTGGACGACATCGCGATTCCTATCGCTTTCGTTAGCGGCCTTGAGGAACGTAGCGTAATCGATGGGAACATCAATTGAACCCCGCGCTGAGCGGATTTCGCTTACTCTGCTGAATGTGGGAGCGGCATTGGTGAGAATCGAAACCTGGACCGGCTTGATTGAACGTTGCGCGGAATCCGCAGCGAGGATCGTGAAGGCGCGGATAGTTCCCGATGATTTCGCGGCTGGGGTCCAAACCCAGGTTTCGCCTGGAGCGATGGTAGTTTGATTGGCGACTACGGGCGTGCCGTTTTTGGTAAGGGTGCCCTTGGAGAGCCGGGCGAGCACGAAGGAGACGACCCCACCTTCCGGATCGGCTTCGTTGCCTGCCTCGCGAAGCGCATCGTAAGTTATTACAAATGGTTGAAGTTCATCGGCGGTTGAGAGGAGCGCGACGGATGTGAGGGTGGGTAGACTATCGAATGAGACCGCGAGTTGGTAACTTCCGGTGCTGCCAGCGATGCCGGAGCCAAAAGACCGGGGGTTGTAAGCTCTTGGGTTGCTGCTGGAGCC
>Ga0163144_10028885_pt1 | contig 10673 bp, 15 predicted proteins | sample OliLak19BULKMAT1_FD_123175 | JGI IMG/M metagenome (GOLD analysis project Ga0163144, IMG submission 123175) | Freshwater microbial mat bacterial communities from Lake Vanda, McMurdo Dry Valleys, Antarctica - Oligotrophic Lake LV.19.BULKMAT1 | ecosystem: Environmental > Aquatic > Freshwater >...
CGCGCGCGGGCGAATGGTAATTGAACCTTTTTGTTCGGGGTTATTTGACGGGGAAGTGACCCAAAAGTTTTGGGGCGGCGAGTGTGTCGAGCAGCTGGTCGGTGCAATGCGCGCGGCGGCGAAACGGGGAATCAAAGTCATTTATTTCCACAACGGCGGAAACTTTGACTTTCACTTTCTTCTACCTCATTTGCCGGTCTCTGACTGTAAGTTTTTGTGTATCGGCAAGCGCATCGTTCAGATAAAAACCCCATGGGGTTTTGAATTGCGCGACTCGTTCGCGATAATCCCGAAGGCGCTCGGGGCGTATAACAAAACGAAAATTAGTTATCGGAAATTTGAGCGCGAAGTCAGGCAAAAATATAAGGCGGAAATTCTGGCCTATTTAGACGATGACCTGAAAGATTTGTTCGCCATGGTGCGGGGGTTTTTGGCGCGCTTCCCGGCAGAAATTACTTTGGCGAGCGCAACCTTCAAGCTCCTGCAAAAAGAATACGGAGCGAACACTGGGCGGAGTTCGGAAGCGTATGACGCCGCCATGCGGCCGTTTTATTTCGCCGGCCGTGTCCAATACTGGAAATTGGGGCGAGTGTCCGGGCGTTGCCATACTATTGACATTAACTCCGCCTTTCCATGGGCCATGACTTTTGCCCACACGCACGGCACGGAATTTAAGATAAGCACGAAGATGCCAAAGAAAAACGCGGCCCAATCTTTTTTTATCGTGGAGTGTGACTCGCGCGGCGAGTTGCCAAAACGCAAGGAAGACGGCGGAGTAGATTTTCCAACCGGGCACCATTTGTTCCGCGTGTCGGGCTGGGAACTGCTCGCAGCGCTGGAAGTCGGAGCCGTCAAGAATTTGAAAATCCATCAGGTTTTGACCCCGAAAAAGACCAAAGATTTTTCAAGGTTCGTGCATCATTTTTATGGCGCCAAAGTTGCGGCGAAACGTCGGGGGGACAAAGAGGAAGAATTTTTTAATAAAATAGTTTTGAACGGCGGATATGGAAAACTTGCTCTGAATCCCCGCCGATTCTCGGAAGTCGCCGTCACGACTATTTTTGACACTCCGCCCGACGTTGACGGACGCGGAGAAAAAGCGCGCAGAAAAAACGCGGCGCTTGCCGGCTGGGCGGTTAAATGGGACGACCCGCAACGCGGTTTGACTTTTCATTCCCGTTCGGCCTACCGGGAAGGCATTGACCGTTTTGTCAACGTTGCTACCGCAGCGTCAATCACCGGATGCGTTCGCGCGTTCCTGATTCGGTCAAAGGCGAAATGCAAAGGCGTCGTGTATTGTGATACGGACTCGCTGACCGCTGCGAATGTTGACGGGCTGCAATTTTCCGACTCGTTAGGCGCATGGAAGCACGAAATGACTTTTCCCGGCACGAACGCCAACGATTCCTTTTATATTGCCGGCAAGAAACTTTACGCCGGCTTTGGCGTTACCCCCAGCGGCGAGAAGAAATGGAAAACCGCCTGCAAGGGGGTCCGACTGAATCCTAAGCAGATTGTGGCCGTCGCCATGGGAAAAGAGCGGACCCATACCAGCCAAGCGCCGACCTACTCCGTTTTCAGCGCGCCTAAGTTTGTGACGCGCACAATCCGGCGCGCCGATTTAAGAAAAAAGTCTTGAAATCGCAGCGCAAACCCACTTAATCCCCTCGTCGCCGCAATCGGCGACAAAACGAAATCCCGCCCCGCGTTGTCCGCCCAAACAAAACTTAGGACGAAAGGGGGAAGGAAACAAACTATGGCAAACAAAAACATTCCCGGCACGGAAAACGCCAAAGGCATGGTCAAGGCTGCTGCCCTCGACATGGCAGCCTTCACCGCCCTCTCGGGCGAAAAGTTCACCGGTCTGAACGTCCTGAAACTCTCTCCGAACACGGGAGTGGCGGGTCTGGTCGTCACCAAAATCTCCACCCAGAAGGTCAAGGGTCGGGGCAAGGATAAGGGCAAGGTCCGCGAAATTCCGAGTTACACGGTGCGGAACGCCGACGGGCAGGAAGTTCGCGCTCCGCTGAACGCCTCCTTCGTCATGAAGTGCGAGTCGGCCAAAGTGAAGGTGGGCGACACCCTCGCCATCTGGAGGGGAGAAGGTTACGAATCGAAAGACGGAAACAAGGGCATTTCGTTCGACTTGGTTGTTCAGGCGCGCAAGTAAAAGCCGCTTGACGGTTTCGCCCGGGTCTGATTCATCCTCAATCCGCCAGCGAAAGCCAAAGTTAACGTGAGAGAACCCCGGCCCGCTAATGGGTCGGGGTTTTTTCGTTCCGATTATGAATGAACAAAAATCGCCCGAAACAGAAAAATCCAGCGTCGCCTTAGTGACGCCTAACGACCTAGTCGCCCCGCTAGGCGAGAGGATGCCGGGGGTTACCGAAAGCGCGCCCGCCGTCGCCCCGCCCCCGACCGGCCCGGCCGCGCGCGACGCTCACAATGCGCGCGACGCTCGGGGCATCAAATTCACGGCGGAGCGGCACCAAACCGACGAATCCGGAACGCCGCGCAAAAATGCGCGCGGAAATTTCGTCATGCGTGTAGATTATCGGAACGCGCACACGCGCAACTTTCCCGGGAATCCGCCGCGCGCGGCCGAAATGCCAGCACCGGAATTTAACACGGGGCAAAAGCCCGGCGACCCTAACGTTTCTAGGTTTGACGAATACGACGCTGCGGCCGAAATCTATCTGCAATCGGCCTACGGGCCCGTGATTATCGCTTTCAGCGAACACGCGCGCCCCGACTCCGAGGAACACGCGGCGCTAAAAACCGCCGTAGCGAATTATTTGCGCGTTAAACAAATAAAAGAACCGTCGCCCGGTTGGTCGCTTCTATTCGTCGTGCTCGCCGTCAGCGTCAAGAAATCCGCAAACCCCGCCGTTCGAGAGCGTGCCGGAGAACTCGCCGCCAAACTCGGATTGACCGCCGAAAAGAAATTTGCTGCCCCGCAACCTGAAACCCCGAACAAATAAAACGCCATGGAATCAATCACCATTATTTCCTTAATCCTGAATTTCGCCGCCGTTGTAGGCGTGATTCTTTTGCACGCGCGTCAAGTCGTGTTTGAAAAACGCGCCGGCCAATTCCTTTTAGAGTCGTCCGCCCGCTTTCATGCCGAAATCTCCGCCACCAAGTCGGCTTTGCTGAAAACCCTAATCGTTGGCGGAGTCGCCGCCATTATCTCCATGTTCGCCAAAAATTCCGACGATGACCAAGGTGTTTAATTTTCTGCATCGCTTAATATGCCGCGCGCTCAAGCCGAAATGTGACCATATGCGCCGAACGGCATGGCGGGGCGCGTCTCTCGCCGGAGGCGTTGAGTTGGAAAATCTCGCCGTGACCGGAGGCAATCTGCCTATCGGCGAATGGGGCGACGCGGAGCCGCACCCGCACCCTGCCTTTCGTCATATAAAAATTCAACGCCGGCGCGTCGCCGCCGTGTCACACTGCAAATCGTGCGATGCTGTTTTTCTGACCTTCGGCCACGATCAGCGGGACATCCCGCAGAATCAGGGAGGCACGTTGCGCAACGACGGCACGCCGAAACGCGGAATTTGACGCGGTGCGCACGGTAATACTTCACGCTGGAACCTTTGGGCGGGGTTTCTCGGGAAAAACTTTTCTGAACAAAAACCTTTCTCAACAGTATTGGCGGGGTCATGCCATTAAATCGCTAGTGTTGGACCCGAACGAAGAAAAAGATTGGGGGCCGCAAGCCTTCGTAACCAAGGACGAAGAAAAATTTTGGGACATGGTTTGGCACCGGGAAACCGGATGCGCCCTTTTTGTGGAGGAAGCCGCGGAGTCGATAAATCGCGACCGTGACAAAACTTCCTTGTTCACTCGCGTCCGGCATCGCGGGCACCGGCTACACGTCAGCGGCCACTCCGGCACGAACCTTACGCCGGAGCAACGGAACCAATTGCACGTTCTTTTTTTGTTTCAGCAAACGCCGAAAGCTTCGGCGCTATGGCGGGAAACGTTCATGGACGAGCGAATGATGCGAGCCGTTGACTTGGGGCAATACGAGTTTCTCCATTGTGTTTTGTGGGGCGACAACGGCAAAAATTTAGTGCGTAAGTGCAAATTAACCGTGCCTTGGGGTTGACCCGGCGCCGCCGTGTATCCGTCGAATGGATACGCCGCGAAAATAAAACTTGCGTTAAGTATCCAATTCAGGGATACGGTTTCTATTCCGGTTTTCCCGGGCACAAAAACAAACCTCCATGAATAAGAAACACGTCATCGTCTCCGCCCTTGTCGGCGCTGCTCTGGGTTATATGCTCCAGAACTACGTCCGCAAAATTCCCGTCGTAAACAAGCTCCCGGTTCTCGGCAGCTAAACTCCGAAACCATGCAGACGCTTAAACATCCGGCCGCGGTTTTCGTGGTTGGCGTTTTGGTCGGGTATGCGTTAACGCGCGTCCTCGACCAAGTCCCGCTAATCAATCGAATCCCCAAAGTCCGGATTTGACGCGCGAGTGTGAAACACCAAGACACCCAAAAAAAATGAGAATCATCAATTTGCTTAACGGCATGAACGGTGTGGTCGCCGGTGGCGTCGCCACCCTCGACATTCCCGTCGGCCGTCGTTATCACGCCATTAAGGCGTTTCTGTCGGCGACCGTCGCCGCCGCGCCTTCCACCGACCCGACTGCAATCGTGTCCTCGGCGCGCCTAATGGTCAATGGCGTGGTCATGCGCGACCTGACCCCTACGCAAGTCATCAACATTGCGAAACTGAACGGCATCACGCCGGACACCGCGACGGGAGAGCTGCCTTTCTACTTCTCGGAGCCTTGGCGCGCTTCCGTGATTGGTGAGGAATCAACGTCATGGGACACGGCCGGACAGAGCAAGTTTACGCTTGAACTGACCTTCCTCACCGCTGCCGTTTCGCCCGCTTGTGTCGTCGAAGCCGCTTTCGACTATGGGCGGAACGTTGACAACGCGGGGAAGGCGTTCCTCGCCATCGTCAAACAACTCCGCTTCACGCGCTCAAATCCAGCGGGGGCAGTGGACATCACCGACCTCCCGCAGCAATACCCGATTCAGCGTATTCATCTGACCACGTCGGCCGGGGTGATTTCGTCGCTGGAAATCTGGAACGACACGGTCAAAGTGATGGAAGGGCTGACCGCGAATATAAACGACTTCTACACGGACTATCGACTCGCCCCTTCCGCTGCGACCGGGTTTTCTCTGTCGGCCGTGTTCGATTTCACCCAGCAAATCAGCGATGCCTTGTTCGTCACGAACCAAAACCTGAACGTCCGCCCGACTTGCGGGACGGCCGGCTCTATTACCGCCGTCGTCGAACATCGCGCGCCCGGTTACGTTTAATACCTTAACGCTGGCCAGTCATCGCGAAATCCTGGCCGCGCCCGTTAACCCGGGCGCGGCTTTTTTCAAAAACCCAAACCTTTTTCTCTATGGCCGTTCTCCCTTCTGACTACGAACTGAACTATATTGCGCCTGACGCTTACCGAGACGCGGGCGGCGATTGGTTGCGCCCCCGCGAAACTTACATTGACCGCGCAGCGTCAGCGTCGCCGTCCCTGAATCCCATCACCGGCACAATCGGCAAGACCTTCGACACGTTCCTTGACGCCTTCGCGCTGGAAGGCGCAAAGAAACTCGTTGGCACGAATTACCCGACCGGCCAGCAAGACCCGGCCGCCGTCGAAGCCGCTCGCCAAGCCGCAGCGCGTGAACAGGCAGGGTTCAACTGGAAACCATACGCCATCGGGGGCGGAATTCTCGTTGGCTTGGTCGTGCTCGTTGCAATCCTCCGGCCGTCAAAGTAACCCATGGACGGCTACAGAGAAAGCGGCGGCGATTGGGCGCTTCCCGGGCAAGATTCGTCAGCGTCAGCTTTGCCTCCCTTGTCGTCGTTCACGTCCGCCCCGAAACCGTCGGCGGGTTTGCCGACGGTGCCGGGCGGTGCGACCATTGACAAAGCTTCAAACCTGTTCAAGTCGGCGGGCGGTGCGAAAGATTTGTTTGGCGGTCTGACTTCGCTGGCCGCGGCGATTCCGTCAATCTCTACATCCGTAACTTCCAAGTCCGGAGACGCGTCAGCCGGCTTAAATTCCGGCTTCAACTACCAAGGCGCTTTTCAGGTTGGTGGTTCCGGCAGGCAAGCGCAAACGGCCGGACTAACGTCGGGCGAAAACAAAACTGCAATTTATTTGGCGATTGGCGCTATCGCGTTGATCGTCGTCTCCCGGCAATTCCGGAAAAAATAACCATGATACCGGGCATTTCTACCAACGTAGGCAGCAAGTCGGGCGATTCTTCGGCCGGTCTGGACGGTCTGTTTTCCTACCAAGGCGCTTTTCAGGTTGGTGGTTCCGGGTCACAAGACCAAGCGGCCGACCTGACAGCCTCCCTCCCGCAAAAAAGCAATGTTGCTCTTTATGTCGCGCTCGGCGCGTTGGCCGTCGTCGCCCTGCTTTCGCTCCGTGAATAAGCTATTGAACAAAATCGCTTTTCTCGCGTGCTCCGACCTATCGGCTGCGGAAATCGCGTTGCGCCGGATACCTAACGACGACCCGGCCGGGGCGTTTATTCCCGCCGTGCTGGACCAAGTCCGCGCGGGGACGGCAAACCTTTGCGCAATCCACCTTGAAGGTCGCCGAGTCGGTTTGACGGTTTACGCCGTCGAACTTTTCGGCGCGCACCGCGAATTCGTTTCAATCGCCACCACGGCCGAAGGCGGGCAACCGTTGCGGTTTGAACTGGAAAATCTTCTTTGCGCGCTCGCCCTGCAAAATTCTTGTCAGTCCATCCGGATGCACACGGTGCGCCCCGGCTTGGTCAAAAACGCGCTTGCCCTTGGTTGGCACACGGCCGAAATCACACTTAGGAAACACCTGAACACCTGAACAAATGAATATCGATTTCAAACTTCGTTCTCGCCGCGTCGCACACGACGAGGGCGAGACCCCGGCGCTTTTTCACGGACTCGCCTGCAAGGGTAATTCCTCGACTCAAGCAAACCCGACCACGAGCAACCAAGTAACCGACCAACGCGTAGCCGCGTCAGAAGGTTCCGTTTCCGCTGGGTCGGGTGCGACGGTTAACATTGAATCCAGTGACGCCGCCGTCGTTACCGCGACCGGCGATGCTATTTCCCGCGTGGCAATGTCAGCCAACGATGCAGTGAGCGAATCCGCGCGGGTGTCGGTTAATGCTACAGCCAAGGCTGCGGGAGACGCGCTAAACGCTAACGTGGACGTTTCCCGGGCGGCCCTCGACACTGGACGGGCCGTGTTTCAGGAATCCGCCGAGCTGGGCCGTAGCGCCATTACGGCCGTGCAAAGCCAAGGTCGCGACGCCTTAGACTTTGGCGACAACATAGTTTCCAAGGTTCTCGACAACGCCGCCGCAGCCCAGCAAAGCACGAACAGCCTGATACAGCGCACCAACGAGCAGTTTACCGCGAAGCTTGCCGGCAACGCGGGCGAAGCTCCGCAAGCCTTGGCCGGCGACGTCGTGAAATATGTCACCATCGCGGCCGGCATCGTCGCCGCCGTGCTTCTGTTTCGCGGTAACCCCAAAAACTAACATGAACGACAACTCGAAACTTCCGCCCGGGATTGTCCGCACTTCGCGGACAATGATTATCAACCTAGCCGCAGCCGGGGCGACGCAATCAATTCAGCAAATCCCGGGGCTGGGCATCCGGTTTTATGTCGTTGAGTCCAACGGAACGGCCGACATCGGCATTAAAACGAACAAAGGGATTCAAGAAAAGTTCAGTGTCGGCACCGGCAAAAGTTTTCCCGACGAGGAATTTTTTAGTTCCTTGGAGTTGGAAAACTTTGAATCGTCCACCGTTCAAATCACGTTGTTTGTGGGCTTTGGCGACTTCCTCGACAATAGGACGACCATTGTCGGTAACCGCCTGACTTCAATTCTCCCGGTCATCGAACCCGAAACGCGACTCCTTGCCAACGCGGCCACCACGCTGGCAAATAACGCTTCGATTTCCTTGTCCGGCGCTGCGCCGTCCACTGCCTATTTGAGGCGCAAAGCGATAATGATTTCCAATCTGGATTCAGCCGCGCGGTTGCAGTTGCTTGATCATGTCGGGACGGTCGTTGCTCTGGAAGTGTTCGCCGCAACCTCTGTCATCGTGCCGGTTTCCGGCGCTTGCACCGTGAAAAACGTTTCGGGCGGTGCCGTCGCGCTCGCCGTATCGGAAATCTGGTGGCTCAAACCGTAATGCGTCTCCCCGGCAACATTCAAGGAACCCCCTCGCCGGAAATGTTCCTTTCGAACGGACATGCCGGGCCGGTTCCGCTGCCCTACCTCGGGCTTTGGCTGGACGCGGCCGACCCGGCAACCGTGTTGATAGACGGCTCCAGCAAAGTTCTGAACTGGAAAGATAAATCCGGTTACACGCGGAATTTGCTGCAAGCGACGACCGCCAAGCGCCCAACGTTCGCCGTTTCTCCCGGAAATAATCGCGTGATTTTTTCCAATGCTGGGGGGACTTTCCTCCAGACAGCCTCTTTCACTTGGGCACGCCCCATCTCCATGTATTTCGCCATGAAGCCGACAACATGGGCCTACCTAAGAAATTTTTGTGACGGCTGCCTAGTCACCGATTCACTAAGTTTTGCCCAATACCAGAACGGGCCGAGTGAGTTGACGATTTACGCGGGCACCGTGCTCACGGGCGCTGGCCCCGCCCCCGGCGCTCGTATAATCGCGGCGGCTATTTTCAACGGCGCTTCCTCAAAAATTAGAATCAACGGGGCACAAATCGCGTCCGGTAATTCCGGCAGCGGTGCGCAACCTAACGGTTTAACTTTGGGTGCCGGAGATTCCGGCTTGGGGCGAAACATCGATTGTGAATTCAATGAGGTTTTGTGTTACAACGCCGGACACACTACCGGCGAATCACAAGTAGTGGAAAGTTATCTGACGGCGCACTGGCCGCTCTAAACCGTGTTTTTCCACCCGTCACAAATTCAGACCAAGCCAACGCCGCAACTTTACGAGCGTCGCGGATTTTCTTTGAGGACTTGGTTAAATCTCGCCGTCGTCGCCCCGGCGCTTTTTGCCCTCAATTATTTTTTGACGGTCATTGCCGGTCAGACTCAATCCAACGCTGCCGCAGCGTCGCTTACTCTGTCCGCCCTTGACAACTTCCTGACCACTGTCACGCGGACGGAATCCGAGGAAGCGGCCGCGTTAGTCGCCGTATCGTTCGTTGATTATTTTCTGGTGATTGTCTCCGGCGCTCCCGAATCAAACGCCGCCAGCGCGTCGCCGTCTTTCAGTGCTGCGGATTATTTTCTGGCAATTTTTGCCGGAACGCCTGAAACAAACGCTGCCACTTGCACCGCCAATCTCTCCGCCGTCAGTTATGACTAAAAACCTTTTGGCAGCCTTCGCCGCTCGCTTGCCGGTCTCACTCGTTGAGCGACCCGCAGCGCCCGCCGCTTGTCGAGCCGAGGGCGTCGTCCGTTATTCAACCAGCGCAATCAACCCCGACGGCTCCGTAGCATGGCAGCGAGCGTTCAAGAAAAATCTCATTCTTGATCAAGGGCTGAACCTCGTGGCCACCGTCCCATGGGTTACTTGCTTTTCTTCGTGCGCCGTCGGCACCGGCACGACCGCGACCAAGCGCGACTCCGGCGCAATCACGTTCAGCCGCTCCGGGACGACAATCACAGCTAACGCGGGCTTCTTCGACCCGGCCGACGTTGGCCGCCTGTTGAAATGGGACACCGGCGAGGAAGTTTACATTACGGGTTACACTTCCGCGACAGTCGCGACATCGACAACTTCCGGCACAATCACAAGCGCGCAAGGAACTATATGGTATGTCAACCAAACGGCGCTTACCGCAGAGACGACGCGGACTGCGAATTATTCCGCTGACGCGGGCGACAATCAAACGACCTTCTCCACTCCTACCGTCACCCACAAGCGGACTTTTCTATTTCCGGCCGTCGGCGCAAACGTCACGTATAATGAAATTGGTTGGAGTAATAACGCGGGGGCGGGAGCAAATCTTTTCGGACGCGACGTGATTCCCGGTGGAGACGTGCTTCTGACCGGCCAGCAATACAAAGTCATCGTCACGTTGCTAATCACCATTTCACCCGTGACCTCAACCGCCGTAGCCGACGTTGGAAACAACGGCTTCAACACGGCGGGCAACGCTAATCACGAATACATTGATCAGGCTTACGGAGTGATTGCGGCGGGAGGCAGCGGGACGGCCGGCTATCTCGAACCGTCGGCCGTGACCGTCTGCAATTTCAACGACGGCGCTTTCACGCTTCTGTCCGCTCCGTCCTATACTATCGCGTCAATTGCTGACTTTGGCCGCGTGGCCCTGACAAACGCCGCATATACCAACGGAAACTTTTATCGCGATTCCTCCGGCACGGTTGCCGTAGGCAATGGCAACTCTGCTACGGTTTCGTCGGTTACTTTTGGCTGGAGCGGCGGGGGCGTTGTCGGGCGTGGCTTCTCCGTCAAGTTCACTTCCGACCAGACAAAAGACAACCTTCACACCTTGACCGCCACCCTTCGCAAGTCTTGGGGGCGTGTCCTGACCAACTAATTCACCATGACGCCAACAGAAGCACGCACAACCGCCGTAAAGTTAATCCGCGCGCAGCAAGGTCTGTCCGCCTTGC
>Ga0163144_10028888_pt1 | contig 10673 bp, 13 predicted proteins | sample OliLak19BULKMAT1_FD_123175 | JGI IMG/M metagenome (GOLD analysis project Ga0163144, IMG submission 123175) | Freshwater microbial mat bacterial communities from Lake Vanda, McMurdo Dry Valleys, Antarctica - Oligotrophic Lake LV.19.BULKMAT1 | ecosystem: Environmental > Aquatic > Freshwater >...
AAACGTTCACGCGATCACCGCTGTCGACGGGGAGGGGGGCATACTCAACCTTTTTCCAGCGATTGAGCGTTGCGGTTGCGCGCGAAACAACGCGATCATTGAAGGCAAATGAAAATGCCGCAATCGCCAAGCTGACGATGATTAATGGCGCAAGCACCTGATGGGCGGAAAGGCCCGATGCCTTGAGCGCGATAATCTCGCTATTCTGGTTGAGCGTCGAAAGCGTGAAGATCGTGCCGAGCAGCACGGCGAACTTCAGAAAAGTGGCGATGATCTGAGGCGTGCGCAGACTGACATAGCGCCACACCTCGGCATTACCGTTGCCTGGATGCGCGAGAATATAGCCAGATTCGGTTAAAACATCGAGCGATTGGAGCACCAGGACAAGCACCGCCAAAATGGCGATGGTCCGGCCCAGAAACATTCGGCCCATATAAAGTGTGACTGTGCGGGAGGGGAAGAATTGCGCTCGCATTACGTTACTGCCCTGCGCCGGCCGGGCAGCCAGTTACGAATGAGTCTTGCGATCTTTGCGGCGGCGCGTTCAAGGGCGCCGATGGGCTGGCCGCCGGGAACATAAGCAATTGTATAATACATCCAGCAAACCAGCACAGTCATAAAAGCGAACGGCACCCAAAGTGCCAGAAACGGGTCGATCCTGCCAAGCGAGCCGACCGCCTGAGCGTATTCGTTGATCTTATGGTAGGTGACCAACATGATGATCCCGAGGAAAACGCCTAGCGCAGATGTCGAGCGTTTCTGCGGGATGCCCAAGGCGAGCGCGAGCAGTGGTAACAGGAACATCGTCGCCACTTCGGCCAGTCTGAAATGAAATGCCGCGCGACTGGTCGCCCGTATATCAGCCGGTGTCTTGCTGTCGCTCCCGATAACGGCGAGTTCGGGCAAGGTTAGTTCAAGATTGCGGCCGCCTCTACCCCGGAAGCTTTCGGTTTTGGGGAGCGGAATAGGTAGATCGTGCGATGTGAATGTCAGTACACGGGGCGCTACGTAGCTCGGGTCGGAATTGATCAATGTACCGTTGGTAAGCCGGAAGATCACCTCGTCCGGGTTGTCGGTGGCAAGAAATTGCCCGCTGGCAGCCGTCACCGTCAGCCAACCACCGCCTTTTGTTTCTTTGTGAACAAAGATGCCGGACAATCTTCTGCCCTCATCCTGGCTTTCCTCGATCCGCACGGTCGCTCCGTTGGGGAAGTTGGTGAACTCACCAACCTTTATCGAAGCCCCCAAAGCGCCGGTCCGCAGCTCGAAACGCAACCCCTCATAGGCATACCGCGCATAGGGTTGGATATAGCCAACAATCGCCAAGTTGATCAGCGCGAGCGCCAATGTATACATATAAGGAACTCGCAACAGCCGCGTGTAGCTCATCCCAACTGCGCGCAAAACATCAAGCTCGGAACTTGTTGCCAAGCGGCGAAATGCCAGCAGGATGCCGAGCAGCAGGCCGATCGGGATACCGAGGCCAAGATATTCGGGCAGCAAATTGGCCAGCATCTGCCACACTACGCTGACTGGCCCGCCCTCAGTCGCAACGAAATCGAACAGCCGCACCATTCGGTCGAGCACCAGCAGCATCGCCGAGATCAGCAAAGTGGAGATCAGCGGCACGGCGATCAGCCTGGCCATGTAGCGATCAATGGAATTCATGCGAAGCTAGGCGGCCTTCACGCAAGATAAGGGCAGCAAGTTTTGCCACAATCTTGCCGCTATACCGTTGTCGAACGGGCGCGTCAGCCACAAACTGAGTGGCGGTGGGTCCGGGGCGCGTGAGCGGGGGGAACACACCGCCCGGTGGAAGAGCGTTGCGCAGACTTGGCGACTTGCTGCCTTCGTCGGCGCTGGGTGAGGGACTCATACCAAGGCTCGTCGAGCTTAACTCTTCCCCCCTTCACTCAAGGGGCGGCGCTTTATAGGTCAAGATGAATGAGTCTTGGTATTAAAGTTCATTTGCGGTCCATGCCATCGTTCTATCAATTTATTCGCAACAACGGATTGAATCGCAAAATCAACAATCGACTCACCAACTTTCAGATCGGGTGCTTAGCCGATGACGCCGACGGCCTGGCCTGCCACCTTAAATTGCCGCAACACAGTGGTGATTTGTTCGGCGGTGTGTTCCGCGCACAAAGAACAGCGCAGCAGGAAAGTGCCCGCCGGTGTTGCAGGGGGGCGGGCCATGTTTACATAGACACCTGCCTCAAGCAGCGTCTGCCACAGCGTGATTGCCTGAGCCTGATCCTTCAGGATCACCGCGATGATCGCTGATTCGGGCTTTTCGGTGCCGAGCGTATAGCCCATCGCGGTCAGCCCACCGTGCAGCCGGCGGGAATTTTCCCACAAATGTCGCCGCTTGTCGTGTGCGTGCATCAATTTGCGGATTGAGGTCGCCGCGGTCGCGACCACAGAGGGCGGCAATGATGCGGTGAAGATATAGGGGCGACAGGCCATCCGCATCGCCTCAAATTTGGGGTGCGTTGACACGCAGAAGCCGCCAACGGTGCCGACCGATTTGGAGAAGGTGCCAATGATGAAATCAACCTGGCCTTCAAGCCCTTCCTGCTCGTAAACGCCGCGGCCATGCTCGCCGAAAAAGCCCATGCTGTGCGCCTCATCGACGAGCACCATCGCGCCATGTTTGCGGGCGACGGCGACCATTTCCTTCAAGGGCGCGATATCGCCGAGCATCGAATAGACGCCCTCAAGCACCACAAGCTTGCCGGGTTCCTTGGGCAGGCGACCTAGCCTTTTGTCGAGATCCTCGACCGAGTTGTGGCGAAATCGCACGATCTCTGCATTGCCGAGCGCGCAGCCATCATAGATTGAGGCATGGCTGTCAGCATCAAGGATGATATATTCGCCCTTGCCGACGAGTGTCGAGATGATGCCAAGATTGGCGAGATAGCCGGTCGAAAAGACCATTGCGTGGTCAAGCGCGTAAAATTCCTTCAGCGCTTCTTCGGCGTCAATGTGGTCGCGGAACGTGCCGTTGAGCATGCGGCTGCCATTAGTGCCCGAACCAAATTGGTCGAGCGCATCCTTGCCGGCCTGGATGACATCGGGGTCAAACGTCATCCCCATATAATTATACGTGCCGAGCAGGATTGTTTCCTTGCCCTTGATGACCGCCACCGTCGGCGATTTCACTTGTTCCATCACAATCGCAAACGGATCACGCACACCGCTGTCGGCAAGCGCCTGACGCTCGGCAATCAGGCCGTCAAACTTGCTCATCAGATCATGCGGTAACGCAGGTGTCGCGTCGACACGGAGCATTTCAGTAGTTTCTGTCACAGATTATGCCTTCAACTTCATGACCACATCGACGAGCTGGCCGATGGTCTCAATTTCTGCCTGCATGTTCATGGTAATGATGATGTCAAACTCATCCTCGGTTGAGGCGACAAAATCCATGACCGTCAGGCTGTCCCATTCCAGGTCACCCTGGAAAGTGGTCGCGTCGGCCAGACTTACCCCCTTTTTGTTAAAAGGCTCAATCAGGCCGGTGATGGTTTCATAGACAGTGCGGCGGTCAGTCATGTCTGTCCTAGCGATTCTTGGTCTTGTGCAATGCCAATCAAATGCGGCGGCTTTCTGTCCGGTTTATAGCAGGCCGCTCGCGCGATACCATGCGGCAGTTTTTGCGAGCCCTTTAGCTGTGGGAATTTGCGGCTCCCAGAGCGTTTCCGGCGGGCGTCGGTTTAGGTCAATCGTCCAATCGGGGTGGCACATATAGCCGACCCGGTCGCGCGTCAGCTTTGCATCGTCGCCCCGCAACAGCCCATCGAGGCGAGCGGCGAGCATCAAGACGGTCTTGGGGAGCGCCAGTGGCAGCACCCGCTGGCCAACGGCAGCCCCAATCGCCTGGCCAAGAAATTCGGCGTGGGTCCAGCCGCCTTGCTTGCCATCGTCTGCCTCGAAGATGGCGCGACCGGCATCATTGGTTGCGAGCGCAAGCAACAGCCGCGCGAGATCATCGACATGGATGACCGACATTTTGCCGGGCGGCGGGAGCAGGGCAATCCCCATCTTCGCCATGCGGAAGGTGTCGCGCATTTCCATGTCGCCCGGGCCGTAAATGGCGGGGGGACGGATAATCGTCCAAGCGAGCGGCGACGTGCTGACCCGGCGTTCGCTTTCGGCTTTTGACCAGCCATAGTTGGACAGATCGGGCTCGCGCGCGGCGAGTGATGATACATGCACGAAGCGAGGAACGCGCGCGGAGACCGCTGCATCGATCATCGCTTGCGTGCCGTCGATATTACCCTTGCCGAAACCAGCGCGGTCGGGTGCGTTGACGGTGCCTGCGACGTGGAGGACGACGTCGCTGCCGTTGACCAAGTTCGCCAGTGCCGCAGGCGTGTCGAGCGCCCCTTCAATCCAGGTAACACCGGGTTGGATTGGTTGCGGGCGTCGAGTCAGCGCGCGCAACTGATACCCTTGCGTCACCGCAAGCGCGATCAGATGCTTGCCGACAAACCCCGTGCCGCCGGTAAGCGCGATGATCACAGCAACGCCATATGGTTGCGGTGAACGAGGGCGGCGCGGGGTTCGTGGCCAAGGATGGCGGCGTGATCGTCGCTGCGCTTGCCGCAGATCAGCCGGGCTGCGGCGGCATCATATTCGCTTAAGCCGCGCGCAACGATATTCGCTTGCAGATCAAGGATCGCAACAAGATCGCCGCGCGCAAACTCCCCCGATACGCCAACGGCTCCCGCCGCCAACAAGCTCTTGCCTTGCCGGAGCGCGGCCGCTGCCCCGGCATCAACTTGAATCTCACCCTTGGCAGTCAGGCCGCCCGCAAGCCACGCCTTGCGTGCCGTTGCGGTGCGCTCCGCCACAAACACGGTGCCTCGCCCCGTCTCATAAAAGCGGGCGAGGGGGTGATCAGCCTTGCCCGACGCAATCGCTAGCGTGACACCTGCTCCTGTCGCAATCCGGGCAGCGGCGATCTTTGACGCCATGCCGCCTGATCCCATCCCCGAGGAAGACGCAGCGCTCGCCATCGCTTCAATCGACGCATCGATGCGCTCGACCCGGTCGAGGAGTTTGGCGTCCGGGTGGGTGAGGGGGTTTGCGTTGAACAGCCCATCGACATCCGACAGCAGGATAACGCCCTGCGCGCCCGCCGCCTGTGCAACGCGCGCGGCGAGCCGGTCATTGTCGCCGAAACGTATCTCTTCGGTCGCGACTGAATCATTTTCGTTGATGATCGGCACCACGCGCAGTGACAACAGCCGCCCGAGCGTTGCCGAGGCGTTGAGATAGCGCCTACGATCCTCCAAATCATCGAGTGTCACCAAAATCTGCGCCGCCGTCAGCCCCTCGACCTGCAACAATTCCGCCCAGATCTGGCTCAATGCAATCTGGCCGGTGGCCGCCGCGGCTTGCGCGTCCTCAAGCGAGGCGCGGCCGCCCTTGGCGAGTCCCAGCCGCCGTGCGCCGAGCGCGATTGCGCCAGAGGAGACGATGGCGATCTGCTGCCCGGCTTGAATCTGCGCCGCGATATCCTTGATCAATGTCGCCAGCCAGTCGCGGCGCACACTGCCGTCAGCGGCCACAAGCAGCGACGAGCCAACCTTGATGATCAGGCGGGCGCAGGCGGCAGGGGCGAAGGGCATCGCCGCCTGGTGCATCAGATTGGCGACCATTCGGCGGGTGCTTGCTCGCCTGTGTCGGAAGCGGGTGCTGCCTCAAGCGGGCCGATCGCGTCGACAAGGCGGTCAAGCACCGGCTCAATCCCGTCGCCGCCCGCGCCCGAGAGCAGCATGACCTCAGCCTTGCTCGCGCGCTTGAGTTTGGTGGCAAGCTTTTTGACCTCAGCGGCGGGCAGCGCGTCGATCTTGTTGAGGCCGATAACCTCGGGCTTGTCGATCAAACCGCCGCCATAGGCATCAAGTTCTCCCCGAACGATTCGGTAGTTTTCCACAGGGTTATCCTCGGTTGCATCCACAAGGTGGAGCAACACTTTGCAGCGCTCGATATGGCCCAAGAAGCGATCGCCAATCCCCGCGCCATCGGCTGCACCCTCGATCAACCCGGGGATATCGGCCACGACAAATTCGCGATTGCGGTGGCTGACGACACCAAGCTGTGGCTTGGTGGTGGTAAAAGGATAATCGCCGACCTTGGCCTTGGCGTTGGTCGTCGCGTTGATGAAGGTCGATTTGCCGGCATTGGGCAGGCCGACAAGCCCGGCATCGGCGAGCAGTTTCAGCCGCAGCCAGACCCAGCCTTCTTCGCCCGGCCAACCGGTTCCGTGCTGACGCGGTGTGCGATTGGTCGAGGTTTTGTAGCTGGCATTGCCGCGCCCGCCATCGCCACCACGCATGAAGATGGTGCGTTCGCCGGGTACGGTGAAGTCGGCAAGGACATGCTCCTTGTCCTCGCTCAACACCTGTGTGCCGACGGGGACGCGGATGATGAGATCATCGCCACCTGCGCCGGTGCGGTTCTGTCCGGCACCGCCCTTGCCGCGCGCGGCGCGGAAATGCTGAGTATAGCGAAAATCGATCAGCGTATTGAGGCCCTGGACGGCTTCAAAGATAATGTCAGCACCCTTGCCGCCATTGCCACCGTTAGGGCCGCCATATTCAATGTACTTTTCACGGCGAAAGCTGACCGCGCCGGGGCCACCGGCGCCCGAACGGACGAAAATCTTGGCTTGATCAAGGAAATGCATGCCCGCTCTCTAACGGATTACGCATTTTTATCCAGAGAGGACGGACCTGACGGTTCGTTCACGCCTTGACGGGCAGGCCAGCCGCCAGTCGCGAGGCCGTCAGCTGCCGAACGGCAAGCTCACGCGCCATGCCGCGCGGAAGCCGCAGCGCCTTTGCCATCGGCCCGCCCAATAGCGCATCCCCCAGTGCGGACAGCACCAGCGCGAGCGTTTCCTCGTGCAATGACGGGCCGTGAAGCTCCTTGTCCTCGGCAAGTTGGTCAACCAGCCCGTGCACTGCCTCAAGGATCGGGTCGAGCGCATCTTCATTGCCGGAAAGAATCATCCAGCTCGCAAGGGCACCTGCGCCCTCTTTGCCGAATGCGTCAAAGGTCAGATCAACCACCTCGCGCGGGTCGTGGTCGCCGTGACGGGCGCGCAAAACTGCTTGCGCAATCGTCGCGACGATCGTTCCGGCCATGCTGGCGATCAGCGCCTTTTGCAGCCCTGCGGCTGAGCCGAAATGATGGAGCAGATTGGCATGTGTGCGCCCGATACGGGCAGCGACGGCTTTCAAGGTCACCGCTTGCGGCCCCGACTCAAGCAACAGCGCGCGTGCCGCATCCAATGCGTTTTCCCTTGATTCTTCGGGACTGAGTCTGCGGCGAACTATTGACACGAGTGTAAGTAATGCCTATTGACAAGAGTGTAAGTTGAATCCTGATTCATTCTGTTCGGAGTTTTTTGTGGCGAAAGCAACCAGCCCTGCCGATTTGGCCATCACCCCGCGCGATTATCGCTTTGGCCGCGACCAGAAAATGGGGCGTTGGTGGCTGAATAATGATCCTTATGCGACGGCGTTCTACAATGCGCTGTCGGTCACGTTTCCTAAGGGCGAAGGGTTTTTTATCGACAGCGTACGCAGCTTTCGTGACGGCACGCCGCCCAAGCTGGCGGGAGAAATTCAAGCTTTCATCAAACAGGAAGTCATCCACACCCGCGAACATGTCGCCTTCAACCGGCATGTGACCGACCAGGGGTATGACGTGACCTTGCTTGAACGACACGTTGATAAAGCGCTGTCGATGACCAAAGGGCGGCCCGCGATCGCCAATCTCGCCGCCACCATGGCGCTGGAACATTTCACCGCGATCATCGCGCAACAACTCATCGCCAACCCTAAACATCTCGCTGGGGGCGAGCAACAACCTGCGGCCATGTGGCGCTGGCACGCGTCTGAGGAAATCGAGCATAAGGGCGTCGCCTATGACACCTGGCTCCACGCCACACGCGATTGGCCGCGTTTCACGCGTTGGCGGATCAAGGCGCTCGTCATGATACTGACGACGATCAAGTTCTTTAACGGCCGCCGCAAGGGCATGCTTGAACTGCTCCGGCAGGATGGGCTAACCGGCCCCCTCGTCTGGGCTCGGATGGCGTGGTTCGTGTTCGGTAATCCGGGCATGGGCCGCAAGATCGCAGGCGCATGGGTGTCGTTCTTTCTGCCGGGTTTCCACCCGTGGAATCATGACGACCGCAAGTTGATCGCGCTCGCCGAGAGCGAGTATGAGGCAGCGATCCTGCCACGTACGACGAAGGCACTGGTTGCGGCTTGAACACATCGTCGGCGCAATGTTACCGCCGCCGTCGTTGCCCGTTTCGGTGAACTAGCTCAAGCCACCAGCCGCTCCGGGGGCGCGGTTTCCGCCGACATCAGATCACACTCGAGGATCGCGCACGGCTTGTCGATGCCAAGCGCGAGGCAATGGCGCATCTCGACCCCCGTCTGGCGAAAACCAAGCTTCGTCAGCACCCGCCCCGACGCCGGATTGTCGAGGAAACAGCCGGAGGTCAGCCGCTTCAGGCCCATGGCATATCGAGCGATCCCCAGTATGGCTCGGCCCGCCTCAGTCGCATAGCCACGGCCCCAGGCATCAGGTGTCAGCCAATAGCCAATCTCATGCGCGTCGCCATCTGGATGGATGCCGATACCGCCAATGACGCGCGGATAGCCGTAATCATGCGACAGGATGACGCGGCTTACATCGTCTGGTCGCGACACTTGTCCCAGCCACTGCGCGGCATGCGCCTCGGTATAGGGCCAAGGCAGGCGCGCGAGCTGAAACGCCACCGCTTCGTGCGCAATCGCCGCCGTCAGGGCAGGGGCATCTTCTGCCCAGCCGGGCCGCAGCGTCAGTCTTTGGGTCCGAGCGAACATTATTCCTCTCCTCGTCGGTCGAGTTGACGCTGGCACGAGGAAGTGACGTGGCGGCGACGGTGACGTTGAGGGAGCAAGAAAAAAGGGAGCCGGGGTGACCCGCCTCCCTTGTTGGTTGGTTTCCGCTGAGGAAACCCGGCTCACCCTGGTGGGTAACCCGGCTGGTTACCCGATGTTATTCGGCGGCAATCGCCATCTCTGCCATGTCCACCGAGCAGAAAGTTCGGCCAAGTTTGCCCGCATGAAACGCAACGCGGCCTTCAACCAGCGCGAACAACGTGTGATCCTTGCCAATGCCGACATTGCGGCCCGGGTAAAACTTCGTCCCGCGCTGGCGCACGAGGATATTACCAGCGACAACCCCTTGTCCGCCGAACTTCTTGACGCCGAGACGACGACCAGCCGAATCGCGACCGTTGCGCGAAGAGCCGCCTGCTTTCTTATGTGCCATTGTCTATGCTCCTCGAATTGCTCAGGCTTCGGCTGCTGCGGCGTCGACTTTGGGCGCTGCCGACTTGGCCTTGGCAGGTTTCTTTTGTTCAGCCGCACCGATGGCGGTGATGCGCAGGATCGTGTGCTGCTGGCGGTGGCCATTGCGGCGGCGATAATTGTGGCGGCGGCGCTTTTTGAAAACGATGACCTTTTCCGCCTTCGCCTGCGCGATGATTTCAGCCGCGACCGTCAGACCGGCAACCGGGTGCAGCTCAGCGCCTTCGCCTGCGAGCAGAATATCACCAAGCGTGATCGAATCGCCCGCTTCACCAGCAAGTTTCTCGACAACGATCTTGTCTCCTGCGGCAACGCGATACTGCTTGCCGCCCGTGCGCACGATTGCGAACATGGCCTTAGTCACTTTCCAATAGGTCGGCCCACGCACGGCAAACCGGCGCGGAAAGACGCGTCAGCTATGCCAAGGCCGTGATTCTGTCAACCTCTGGGATGGCAATACTCCCAGAGCGGCAAGATCAGTGGCGATGCTCGCGCCGCAAGGTGTAGCGGCCATCGGCGTAATCGGTAAACAACCCGGGAATGGCTGGATGATCGATCGGCTCTTCGCTGTCGTCGAGCACCAGATTCTGCTGGCTGACATAGGCGACGTAGCTGCTCTCCATATTCTCGGCGAGCAAGTGATAGAAAGGCTGGTCCTTGCGCGGGCGCACATCAAGCGGGATCGAATCATACCATTCTTCGCTGTTGGCGAACACGGGATCGACGTCAAAAATCACACCGCGAAAATCGAACATCCGGTGCCGCACGACATCGCCAATGGCAAAGCTGGCATGGGCAATGGCGGGCAGGGCGATGCTGCGATCAGCAGGCAGGGTGGGGATGTGGGAACGGTGCATTGACCCAATCTAGTGGTTGTTCGCGTCTGCACAAGCGGCGATGCTTGTGCGGGTGTATTGATTACGCTAGGGCGCGCGCTCGATCGATCGGTGACGCTGGCTTTTCCCGCCCTATGTCGCGCGAATTCCCTCATGGAGAGGTGCCAGAGTGGTCGATTGGGACGGTCTCGAAAACCGTTGTGCCGGTAACGGTACCGTGGGTTCGAATCCCACCCTCTCCGCCAACTCTTTGTTTCGTGCCATTTCGAATCATCCGATAGCGTTATAAATCCTTTGATTTTATTGGATTTTGGCTCTCTTATCTTCATCGGCGTCCGGATTGCGGCCTCGCTTTCGATCTTGCGACCGCATAATCGGCGTGACCGTGAGTTTGTGTCGCAGAATCGAACATAGCGCGGTGAGCCCAGCCAATCCCCAAAGGCGCTCAGCA